>ERZ773069.1838-NODE-1838-length-11673-cov-27.422792_pt1 | contig 11673 bp, 10 predicted proteins | sample MGYA00580619_ERZ773069 | MGnify/ENA primary metagenome ERZ773069 (study PRJEB29015, sample SAMEA2738007) | human oral metagenome | biome: human oral; feature: human-associated habitat; material: dental | place: China | collected 2108 ...
CACGATGAGAGTGAGGACGGCCCGCCGCTTACGGGCCGCTACCTGACGGGCGGCCAGGGCCAGTGGGTGGCGGAAGGCGACGCAGCCGACGGCGAAGAGAGCGATGTAGAGCGCGAGGCCGGTTGCGGGGCCGGCGTCCTCGGAGATGAGAAAGTGGCCGAGGTGGAGAGGGAAGAAGAAGGCGTAGACGCTTGTGAAGATGACCAGCGCGACGGTGCTCAGTCGGTCGGGGCGGGTGCTTGCGGTCGGAGTTGAGACCGGAGCGGGACTCGGAGCGGAGTCCGACGGCGCAGGATCCGGTGCTCCGAAGGCGGTCGGCGTCTGCTGGGACAGGGACGTGCGGGAGGTGCTCATGGCCGGGAGTGTGCGGCGGTCGGCCCGAGAGCGGCATCGCCCCGGCGGCTGAGCCTCGGTGCGCCCCTCAGACCCTGGTTCGTCAGACTCCGGTTCGACTCCCCGGGCCTGTCATTGCCGCTACTTGACCACGACCGAGTCGGCGTTCTCCTTGGTGATCCAGGTGGCCTTGGTGTAGTTGACCTTCTCCACCGACTTGCCGTTGATGAGCGATACGACTGTGTCCACGGCCATTCGCCCCATTCCGGCCGTGTCCTGTGAGACGGTCCCGTCAATGCCGCCGCTCTTGATCGAGTTCAGGCCGTCGTCGGTCGCGTCCACTCCGTAGACCGCGATCTCCTGGCTCTTGCCTGCGTTGTCGATCGCCTTCTGCGCACCGATCGCCATGGAGTCGTTCTGAGCCACGATCGCGTTGATGGTCTTTCCTGTGGACAGCCAGTTCTCGGTGACCTTAAGCGCCTCAGCCGTGTCCCAGTTGGCGGTTTGCTGGAAGGCCAGCGTGACGTCGGGGTGGCTCTTGAGGACCTCGTCGTAGCCGGTCTTTCGCAGTACCTGTCCGTCGGAGCCCATCGGTCCGTAGAGCACGGCCACCGTTCCCTTGCCGCCCATCGCGGATACGGCCTGCTCCATCTCGAGCTTGCCGGCGGCCGTGTCGTCCCCGCCGACGAAGGAGCTGGCCCGCTCCTGCTGCTTGGCCTTCTGGGCCACGGTGATGATCGGAATGTCTGCCTCCTTAGCGGCCTTGAGCCCCGGGGCGACTCCCTCCTGCGATACCGGCTCCACGATGATGCCCTTGTAGCCCTGGCTGACGGCGGACTCGATCTGATTGAGCTGGTTGGACGCGTCCTTCTTCCCGTCGAACACGGTCACGGAGACTCCTGCGGCGGCACCCTGCTCCTTGGCGGAGTTGGCCAGCGTGGTCGTGAAGGAGTTGCTCATGTGGCTCATGATGAGCGCGATCCGGACCTTGCCCGATGAGTTGTTCGCGCAGGCGCTGAGCATGACGCCGGCGAGGATGAGGCTGCACAGCGTGGCCAGAACCTTCTTCATTGAGGTGCCTTTCATGAGGGCGTGCGGTGCGGGTCCAGCGCCGCACACGGGGTGCGTCCGGTGGTCGTGGCTACTTCTGGCGGCGGGTCTTGACGTCCAGCAGGACGGCTAGAACGATGATGAGGCCCTTGACGACCTTCTGGAAGTTCGCGTCGATGCCCAGGATGTCGAGCCCGTTGGCGATGACTGCGATCATGAGTGCACCGATGATGACGCCGAGTGCCTTGCCGCGACCGCCGGTCATCGAGACCCCACCAATGACGACGGCGGCGATCGCGTCGAGCTCGTAGGACTCGCCGGCCGTGGGTGAGCCGGTGATGGTGCGTGAGGCGAGCAGCACGCCGCAGAAACCGGCGAGGAGTCCGGCGACGACGAACACGGAGACCTTGTAGCGCTTGACGTTGATGCCGGAGATCTCGGCCGCCGTCGGATTGCCGCCGACGGCGTAGAGTCGCCGCCCGTAGACCGTCCTGTGAATGATGAAGGCGAACAGGGCCGCGATGACGATGAAGTAGACCGCCATGATTGGGAACCTGCCGATTCGGACGCTCGCGATCGCCTCGAAGGCGCTGGAGACGTCGAAGACCGGCGCGCCCCCGGAGAGCATGAGCGCCAGCCCTCGTACCGCTGTCATGGAGCCCAGGGTGATGATGAATGAGGGGATCGCTCCATAGGCGACACCGACTCCGTTGACCAGTCCGACGACGGCGCCGATCGCGATCCCGGCGACGATGGGGACGATGAGCGGGAACTGCCCCGGATGGGCGAGCATCGCTGCCGTGACGCCGGACAACGCGATCGTTGAGCCGACTGAGAGGTCGATCTCTCCGGAGATGATCACGTACATCATGCCCATGGCCAGGATCCCGTTGATCGCGGTCTGAATGAGAATGAGCAGGATGTTGTTGAGGGACAGGAACTGGTGGTCGGGCGATACCGCCCAGAGAGTGGCGACGAGTGCCAGGAAGACGACGAGTATCCCGGCGTCCTTGAGCGAGAGGGTGAGCTTGTTGGTCAGAGCGTTGTTCATTGGTGGTCCTCGAATCGTGAGGCGAGCTCCATGATTGCTTCCTGGGAGAAGTCCTGGCGTTCGAGGACTCCTGTGGTACGTCCTTCGGTGAGGACCATGATTCGATCGGCGAGCCCCATGAGTTCACCCATCTCCGAGGAGATGAGGATGATTGACTTGCCCTGTTCGACGAGGGCTCCGATGAGCTCGTAGATGTCGCGCTTGGCTCCGACGTCGATGCCGCGTGTGGGGTCGTCGAGGATGATGAGGTCTGGATCCGTCTCCAACCACTTGGCCAGAACGACCTTCTGCTGGTTGCCTCCGGAGAGCGTTGAGATGAGCTGTTTTTGAGAAGACGTCTTGATCTTGAGGGAGTCGATGTACTTGCCGGCGATGCGCGACTCGATACCGCGGGAGATGAGCCCGTTGCTGAAGAGCCTTCCCAGGGAGGGCAGGGTGATGTTGTCAGCCACCGAGCCCTCCAGATTGAGGCCGGTGCGCTTGCGATCCTCGGTGATGAGGGCTGCCCCCAGAGCGATGGCGTCGGAGGGGCGTCGGATACGGACCTCGTCCCCGTTTCGAAGAATGCGTCCGCGTTCATGCGGTCTGGCGCCGAAGAATGACTCGACCAGCTCGGAGCGACCGGCTCCCACCAGGCCACTGATCCCCAGGATCTCGCCACGGCGGACGGTGAAGCTGACGTCCTTGACCTTGGGTGGGGCGCTCCACCCCTGCACCTCGAAGACCGTTTCGCCCAGGGGCACCTCCCGCTTGGGGAAGACGTCGTCGAGCTCGCGGCCGACCATCATGGTGATGAGCTTCTTCTCCGTGAGGGATGAGGCCGAGTCCGTGCCGATGAGCGTGCCGTCGCGTAGGACAGTGATCCGGTCCGCGATCTGGAAGATCTCGTTCATCTTGTGCGAGATGTAGATGATGCCGACGCCGTTGTCAGTGAGCTCGCGGATCTGCTCGAACAGGTTGCCGACGTCATCCTCCGTGATGGCCGAGGTGGGTTCGTCCATGACAATGATGCGAGCATCCTGGGAGATGGCCTTGGCGATCTCGATCTGCTGCTGCTGGGCGACTGAGAGGTCTCGCATGAGGGCGTCGGTCGGGATGCTCAGATGCAGGGACTCGAGGAGCTCGGCGGTCCTTGCCTCCATGGTGCGGCGGTCTGCGAGGACGCCTCCGGAGCGAAGCTCACGGCCCAGGAAGATGTTCTCGTAGACGGGAGTGTCCAGGACCGGGTTGAGCTCCTGGTGGATCATGGCGATACCGTGTCTGATGGCCTGCCCGGGGGAGGAGATGGTGACCGGTTCGCCGGCGATCTTGATCGTCCCCCTGTCTGCGGCGTAGATGCCCATGAGGATCTTCATGAGGGTGGACTTCCCGGCACCGTTCTCGCCCATGAGGGCGTGGACCTCGCCGGGGTACAGGTCGAGGGAGACATTGTCCAGGACCCTTACACCGGGAAACGACTTGTCGATACCGATCATCTCAAGCCTGGGAGCGCTCATGATCAAGCCTTCTGCGGCTACGGTGCCGCGACGCGGTTGTCTCTAACGAGGAGGAAATGGTGGGTTGGGTGGTTTGAAGACATTGACAAGGTACAACGAAACCTGATGGATGGTAGGGTCAATGGTCCTGACAAAGTCTCCGAATGTTCCCGAACGGAGGCACTGCTGCTTGGCGCTGTCGAGCCGACACCCGCTCTACGAATAGTGAAAATAAAGAAAAATTGCCAAGCAACTGCACTTCAATTTTTTACTCGCAGCAACAGTGAAAAATGTGTGTATCAATGCGATTGCATTTTATGGCTGCGTGAGTTATTACTGCCCCTGGAGTGCTTCAATTCTATCGGCTAGCCGCCCACCATCCCTTCTCCTGACTCGAGGCTCTCGTGAACGCGCCCTTTTTGTCCCCTATTCCTCCCATATTTTCCCGTTCGTCTGTTTCATCAGTGTCTTCCTCGACGTCGAAGCGGCGGGGGCTGCTGAGGACCTCGGCTCCCGTGCTCCTCGCCCTGGTTCTTGGCGTCGGGCTCGCCGGCTGTGACGACACCGCCAGCACCAGCAGTGATGCTCCGTCTTCGACTGCGCCGGCCGAGTCGCAGCAGGACTCCGGCAGTGACGGCTCCGCTGACTCCGAGGAGGCGCCTGCTGAGGAGCCCGCTGCGGAGCCGACGGACGACTCGTCTGGCTGGAGCGGCTGGTTCGGTGGCGGTGACTCGGGCTCTGGGGAGGGCTCCGAGGAGGAGGCGACCCCCGAGCCTGAGCCTCAGAAGGAGTTCTACGCCAACTGCAAGGAGGCTAAGGCTGCTGGGGCTGCACCGCTCTACAAGGACGACCCTGGCTATCGCTCCGACCTGGATAGAGACGGAGACGGTATCGCCTGCGAGAAGTAAGGCCTGACTATTGCTGCGGCGAGCCAACATCGGCTCTCGCTACTCCAGATTTCATCTTCACGTGTCCCGTCATGCCGCGTCGAGTGCTATGCGGCATGACGTGGCGCAATACATTCTCTTTCACTTTTCCTTTTGAGGCTCTCATGAAGAATTTTCCTGTCTACTCCGTCTCTTTGCGATCGTTCCACGCCGGTGCTGGTCGGCCGGCGACCCCGATGTCCCGTCGCCAGAAGACCATGGTGAGGCCGGCGTCTGCGGTGCTGGCCATCGCGGTCTGCGCCGGACTGGCCGGGTGCGGGGTTCCGTCGTCGGCTGACGATGTGGACTCGCCGGTACCGGCACCCTCGCCGACGGCGACTGTTTCGGCGTCGCCGTCACCTACTCCGACTCCGTCCCCCACTCCGACCCCGACGCCGAGTCCCACCCCGACGCCTACGCCGACGCCCACGCCGTCACCGAGCCCGACGACGCAGGCCCCGCCCCCCGAGCCCTCGACGCCGCCTGAGACGCAGGAGCCCGAGCCGACGCCGGAGGCGGATACGCAGGGTGGCGGTGGTGGGGCGGCTCCCGCACCCGCTCCGGAGCCGAAGCAGGAGAGCACGTACTACCCCAACTGCAAGGCTGCGAAGGCAGCAGGCGCTGCTCCCTTGTACCGAGGTGATCCCGGGTATCGCGAGGACCTGGATCGAGACAAGGATGGCGTCGCCTGCGAGATCAAGTAAGGCTCCGTTGACGCCTGCCGTCTAGAACGGGGACACCGCCAGAGGCATCCACCAGTTCCATGTGCTTCGTTCGCAGCGTCTACGCGCTGCGAACGAAGCACATCCGGTTGGACGGTCTGTGGGATCTTGTATAAGGAGCACGACGCTCGCTCACGTCACGTGAGCTGAGATGGCACGGATTGAGTGGAGATGGACCACGTGCTACGGATCCTGCGGATCAGCAAACGCTGCGTGTCTGGCAGGCTGACGAAGTGGAGATGCCACTGGAGGGGCAGGTCCCAGTCTCCTCTGCTGTGAGTCCCGTCTAGATGATTGTTTCCAAGGGGGCGTGGGTCGGCGTGCAGGGGCTTAGTAAAGTCAGTGGGTGGTTGCCTGATCTCAAAGGGGTCTGGTGTGTTGGTGCGGATGCGGCGTGACCCGCACGGCGACGATGGCGGTGTCTGCCTGGGTGTGCATAGCTTCGGCGGTGATCACCACCCGTCCAGGTTGAGGGGTCGGCAGTTCTCTCTGAGCCGGGATCTCGTTGGACTGTCTGCCACTGTTGGGCCAAGATCATGCCGCTGGACTTGGTCCGGTGCGGACAGGAGGTGCGGAGCCAGATTCTCATTGGTACGGGTGCCGCGCATGGTGCTGTCCACCGCGATGACTGTTCTTCCTTCGCTGGTGTCGGTGTGCGTGCAGAACTATGACCCCAGGTGGGCATCGAGGTCTGCGGGGTCTAGGTCCTGGAGCATCGCCGGGTCGTGGACTCCGACGTCAGGGCTTGCCCCACTGGAAGGCCCTGACGTCGGAGTCCACAGGTCAGACGAGGTCAGAACGGTGATGCGCTCCCACATCGCGGTTAGGCTCCGGCAGCCCGCGAGCCCCCCGCGATGTTCAGGGACAGGATCGTGAAACAGGTCATGGCGCACTACGCATCTGTCCCTGGGGTCTGGTCATGTTCGTGAGAACCTGGGTCAGGGGCTGGCGTGACAGGACGGTTATGGTGGAGGATGATGTCGTTGCGGGTTCCTCGGGACAAGGGATTGATTAAGCACCCACCCGTCATCCCTACGGAGCTCGCACCCCTGCCTCAGCAACATGCTATCCCTGTCAAACCGGCTCAGACGCCCCGTCACCGACTTTGCCGGCCTCCTGACTACAGGATAGCCTTGGGGACTGATAAACTTTCACACTAGACAAGCGGAGGAGGGTAGATACGTGGATCTTGATAAAAACGAAGCCTCAGCACTAAGCCGTCTTTTTTCTGCTGCGGTAATGCGAGACTTCAGCAAGGATGGGCGCTCTCCATTATTCGCTAGACTGCTCAACCACACCCGTCTCGGCTCATGTATGCCGCCTGAAGCCACGGTTGGAATCGTGCTTGATCAGGCATTCAATTTGCTGAGCAAGTCCAGATTCCGCGACGATTACGTATATCGCGCTGCGATTACGGAAAAAATTCTGCTTGGTCGCCATAACTTGAATACTGCAACGCTGCTCAACGAAGTCCGAGCTGGGTCATGCAAGGCTGACGTGGTAGTTCTCAATGGAACTTCCACTGCCTATGAGATTAAGTCCGAGCGTGACTCTTTAGCTCGACTGAAGAATCAACTCGAAAACTATCGTCAAGTGTTTGCTACGGTCAACGTAGTGGTCAGTAAGTCTCACCTTTCAGAAGTTCTCCAAATTGCCGCCGAGGATGTGGGTGTCATCACGCTCTCCGAGAGGTATAGGTTCCAGACGGAACGAGCGCCCCAGGATCACCCCGAGCGCGTCGACCCCACAATGATCCTCGACATCCTTCGCCTCAATGAAGCGACAACAATCCTGTCCCTCTTGGGGCAGGAGATTCCGAACGTGCCGAATACGAAAATTCGCTCCGAACTTCACCGGATCTTTGCTAAACTCGAACCGGCGGCCGTCCATAAGGAAATGGTGAATACCCTCAAGGTCACCCGGTCGCAGGCCAGTCTAGCCTCATTCGTTAGTTCTGTACCCGCTTCGGTGCGGGCGGCCTCACTGGCTGCAAATCCGACTTCCAAGAACAGAGTCCGAATTAAGGAAGCTGTTGACACCCCGTTAGCCGAGGCTCTTGCCTGGATGTGAGGATCGTATGTACTACCCGTATTTCCGAGGCAAGCAGTTCGAACTGATAGCAATTCGCGAATCAGCCGAGCTTATCGCAAGGTCTGGATTTGTTCCAATCATCGAGCCGGTTCGCGAGTCTCTCGGCGGCTTGAACAAGACACTCGAATTCTTGGCGGAAGCGGGGGCCGGAGCGATCGTAGTAGTGAATCCTCGTCACGGTTACCACCGCGAGAACGGTGAAGGTATCGCTGATCTACTTGAGCAAAATTATAGCGATAACGACATGATAAGCGCAGGAATCCTCTTGACGAGCCAGATGGATGTTAATCGAGTAATTCACATGCTCGAGAAGCTCGAAAGTGCATATATCACCCTAATTCATGCCGGATTTACTGATTCCCGAGCACTGTCAAACAGATTGGCAGGCGGCACGGCACGTTTCCGAAACATTTTTTTGGAAGATCAGACCAACCTCCTCTACCGCAGGCACTTTCTTGGAAAGCCGAGGGTCTTGATAGGTGACGGATTCATTCAGATGAGGAATGCGGACTATCCGCCCATAGAATCATTCTCAGACCTTCATATTACCTTTTCAGAACAAGGTATGGATGGATATGGCGATTTCCTCACAGTTGGGAACAACTACAGTGAGGGTGGCGGTCCAGCCTACGCGGTTGCCATTCATATAACCTTCATTGATCCGGACCAGGATGATGCTATGTTTATCTATCACTTCAAGTCCGACACCAACGACACGCCCACTGACCCGGCTAGAAAGTTCAGCCAGGCTTTAAGTAAGTTGATTTCGAAACTAAATTCCGGTTCTTCGCACCTCATTGAAACTAGCGCGATTCTTGAATTTCGCGATCTGTATAAACGGGAACATTTTCCCGGGTTGGGGTACGTTAAAAAGCTTTCGATTAAGCATCACCTAGAAACGCTCTCCGCCTATCATGCCTTTGCCAGCAATGGATAGAAAGCGTTGCTGCGCGAATTGCTTTGGGGACCCAGCGCTGACTCGGAACATCATCCCCTTGGTAGTTGCGGACGGCTCTGGAGAACCCCGTCAAGGTGACTGTGGTTACTGTGGAAGCAAAAGCGTTACTACTATAGCTCCTTCCTCCTTGAGTCAGTGGTTTGAGATGTTGCGCGACTCCTACGAACCTTATGCTGAAGGTAGGCCTTTATCGGCACTTCTTTCGGAAGACTGGTGCCTTTTCGATAATCCTGTGATGGATGAAGCACACACCAAAGAGCTTCTCGCAGAAGTCCTCGATGATGGAGAGGTCGTGCGCACCCCCTTCGCTCCCGTCGATGTGCCAGTCAGTGAAACTCCTCAGCGTTGGGATGATCTTCGAGATGAGATGATGCATCGCAATCGATGGTTTCTTGATGAGCCAATTGATCTTGATCTTCTGGCGAGACTACTGGAGCAACTAATTGCGCCGGAAGAAGTCATCACTGAGATTACCAGCTTGTGGTATCGTTCGCGCCTACTCTCTGACGACACGCCCTTACCCCTCGGCGAGATGGGTGCTCCTCCTGCAAACCGAGCAGGGCATGGACGGGCGAATCCCGCAGGGATTCCGTACCTGTACCTGGGGTCGACAGCAACAACAGCGGTAGCTGAAGTTCGCCCACATACTGGAGAGAGGGTATGCCTAGCGACTTTTCATGTGACACCCATCCGCGCTGTTGATCTTCGCAACCCCCGGAAGAGCATTTCGCCTTTTATCCTAGAGAATGCAGAACAGGTTGCAAAACTTCGATCCGGGTTACCTCTGTTGGAGCGGCTTGGCGAAGAGCTAACTAAGCCGGTTCAGTCGAGTAGTGCCGCATTCGAGTACATTCCAAGCCAGTACTTGTGCGAATTCATCAAGACATGCGGATACCAGGGAGTCATCTACCGGAGCTCCGTAAGCGATGGCGTCAATTTGGCCCTCTTCTTTCCAGAGCTTGCTTCGCCGGAAGATGTGAAGGTCATCCGCGTAGACCGCGTCACGGTGAGCATTTCGACTGCCCCTTAACCTCGCTCTTTCGCAGCGCAGCTGAGGCGGGGAGACGTCGTTGCCGATGTGGTGAGACTGATTATGGTGCGTGGGTGTGACGGCTTGCTGCGTGCCTTGCGTCATGATGCCCAGCCTTATTTAACGACCCCATGAAAGATTGAGGTTAAGCGGAGCGATGGCGGTGACGTTGATGGTCGAAAGACCTGGCGAGACCGTCACTGAAAGCAGGCTGTGCGGACTGCGTCTGCTGCGGTCGATGTCGGGAGCTGGGAGGTCCAGGCACCGATGGCAGTCTCTAGACGACGTCGGCCGGGGATGACGGCGACGGCCTCTCGGTGACTGCCCTTAGTGGTGCCGATGACGGTGAACCAGGTAGGTCTGCCGAGCCGGTGGAGTAGATCGACACCTTCTGGCTCTGCGGCAAGATGATCCATGACGACGTCGAGTGCTGTCCTCCAGGTCTGCATCTCGATCCCTGTCTCGGCGTGTGCGCGCAGGAGATCTGCGACGAGCAGCATGACGTCATCTCGATCGGTGTCATTCGTGGGGTGCCAGTGCTTGCCGATGACAGCGGCGAGGCGATCCGCATGTTCAAGCACTGCCGCCTCGACTTCGGTTGTGATGTCTCGCGGGTAGGTCATGGTGGGCTCCTTCGAGTAGATGGAACCCATTCTCTGGAGCTGTGTGTAGCTTGTCGGAAGCTTTGGGTCTATCTGACTGTTTGAGCCTCTGCCTTGAGGAAGTCTTCGAAGTGTTCGGCAAGACGGTCGCCATCAGGGCGCATCTGTTTGGAGGCCGGCACATGCGTGAGGGAGTGACCTTCGAATTTTAACAATCCAGTTTGCAGACGGGCGGTCTCGATGCGCTTTGCTCGTGTCGCCACGTGGATGCGGCGGTCGGCGTCGATGCCGAGGAGATGGCGGTCGTAGGCGGTGTGGTGGAGTCTGCACAGGGCCAAGCCGTTGCTGACCTCAGGGACTCCCGCTTCCCTGGAGTCGGCGATGATGTGCGAGGCTTCCAGGAGCTGTGCGTGCGGAAGATCGCAGACTGCGCAAGAGATCTGGTAGGCACTGAGTACGTGCTCCCTGAAGTCGTGCTGGTGGATGCGCTCTTTCATCCATCTTGACTTATATTTCTTTTCAATAGGAGGTGGGGTCGTGAGACTCCCGTAGGGGATCGAATCATCGATGTCTATAATAAATTCCCGCTTTTGGAGGTCGACATCTTTGATGTATGCCGGAAATCGCATATAGTACAATGTTGGATTCTTCATTGACGGTACTCGAATAAGCCAAACGAGTGGATACTTGCGCAGATGTGCCTCGATCATCGCATCGTTTGTCCATGTCTTGTTGTCCGAATCGGCGAACTGGTAGTGGAGAAGTCCGTCGTCATCGATAGTGTCATCGTAGGGCCTGGAACCCTCTTCTGTAGATGTAGTTTTGAAGGAAAAAGCTCCGCGAAACTGCTTTGGGCGCCATATTCCTTGATTTCTGTTGATTAACTGAATTCGATGGCCGTGCCAGCGGAATCCGTCGTTAAGGGTTTGAAAGGTCAGTATTTCATGTCCGTTGATGCGTTGTTCTTCCAGCCATTTCATGGTAGCTAGGTGTGCATCGAGCTCCTCTTCTGGAGTGAACGTATCGCTGTCCATGGTGCTTCCCTCATGAAAAGAGCAGGTGAGAGATGGGGGTGTCTGCCTGCGATGGCAGAATGTCTCTGCGGGAGTATATCGCGCTGGAACGATGTTGAGCGATCTGGGTTTACTCGGCAGAGGATAGGGGTGAAAGCGTCCTCGCCCGCTCCCTTCCCTGGCTTTGATGGGCGGCGGCCGGCTCGTACTCGTGGCGTCCCAATCCTCACGCATCCGCCCGCACCAGCCGGACGATGCCAGCCATCTGGGCGGCCGTCGCCCAGGCCAGGATGATGAGTCCGGCAGAGGTGACGTCCGCCTGCGATTCGGCGGCCGTCAGCCAGATCTGGCCCGCCTGGCCGGGGAACCAGCGGGCGGCGTCGCCCAGGAACACGGCCAGCTGCGGTGTCAGGATCACCAGC
>ERZ773069.1841-NODE-1841-length-11666-cov-4.644475_pt1 | contig 11666 bp, 10 predicted proteins | sample MGYA00580619_ERZ773069 | MGnify/ENA primary metagenome ERZ773069 (study PRJEB29015, sample SAMEA2738007) | human oral metagenome | biome: human oral; feature: human-associated habitat; material: dental | place: China | collected 2108 ...
CTCCCGAAGGACGAGCTCGCCCGCGTGCTCGGCGCGCTCGAGGACGAGATGATCCAGGCCTCGGCAGACATGGACTACGAGAGGGCCGCCCTGCTGCGCGACCAGGTGGTGGCGTTGCGGGCCAGGCTCGAGGGGGCGAGCGCCGAGGACGTGATCGCCCGGCTCAAGGCCACGGACCGCAAGGGGAGTGCACACGCCACGAGGCGCAGGTACAGGCCGAAGAAACACTGATGCGAAAGGGGTGGCCTCCATCTCTTGACCGCTGCCTTTGGGAGAGCCTGGTACGGCAGCTCACTGCAAGATTTCAAGTATGTCCCGTGCTGTCGTCGTCGGTTTGATGAGTCTCGATGCGCATGACTTACAGGATGTGGACTATGGCACTCGTTCCCATGGACATCGATTGTGCCGGTGCGAGCGAGAGGCTCTTTTGCGTCGGCACAGTTTCTTTCTTGTTCTCCGTAGGGCCCTTCCGCTCGTCAAGGTAGAGGAGGTTCTTTCTCGCTGCGCGTTAGCTTGTGCTCTGGTTCGATGAGGTCCTCCATACTGCATCCGAGCACACGCGATAGCTTGAGAATCGAGAGCGCCTGGCCCTTATTGATGTCTTTCTTCCGTTGCTCATACTGCTGGATAGATCTCAGGGATACGCCGGAGAGTCTCGCGAGGTCCGTCTGTGTGATGGATTTCTGCAGCCGCCGGATAGCGAGCTGTGTCTGGTCGTGGTGCCTGGTCGTGCGGCAGATGACTTCTTGTAGGCATTTCTCAATATCTTGCTCGCCGAGCTCATTGTGAAGCCTGCGTAATCTCTCAAGGGGAAGCGTCTTCGGGAGCGTGGCAAAGGAGTCTCCCGACGCCTCGTGGTAGCGCAGTACGATCTGCCCGCACCATCTGGCAAAGTGCTCCCGTTCTTTCGATATACGAGGAGTGTCCTGAATCATGAGGTCAAGGTTACTGCCGGCGTCATCCCTGAGTGCCAGGACGAGTTCTATGCTCGAGGCATAGCCGAAGCTTCTTTTGCCCCTTGGAGAGTAGCGGGCTGCGATTTCCGAGTTGCAGAACTCAGGATAGAAGGTTACAAGCCCTCCGGGGAGGTATCGATCTGCGAACTCGAAGGCCCTTCCTAGGAGGCTCGCATCAGTGGCAAGGTGCCTGTTCTCGTTCTCTTCTGCCATGCCTTACCTCCTGCCGCAAGTGTTGAAAATATGGAAGAACTGTGGTGTATAGACCTTTCGCCGAAATCGCATTCTTCCAGATCCTTTGGCTTTTCGTGAACCATGCGAGCAAACTAGGCCAAATGGAACAACTGACTCTGTGGAGATAGTACTCCCCACAAGCATGGTTAGAGATTGGTCCTTCCTCAATCGGCGCGGCTCACCTCACATCTCGTTTGAAGACTAGCTCCCCTTTTTTGGAGTTTGCGCTCGCGGATGAGGGGGCTGCGGAACTACCCCTGCTGTCGTAGACATTGACAGAGGTCAGGAGACGTAGCGTCCTGGCACGAGCAAACAGGCAGTCCGAAGGTATGGAAGAAAAGGGGAAACATGGAAGTACTCCAAGTGGCGCTGATCCTCGCCGTGTTTATCGGAGGCGTTGCGCTCATGATGACGAAAAAGCTCCCGGCAATCCTTGCGCTGCCCTGCATGGGAGTCCTCATTGCGGCAATTGCCGGCGTACCGTTCGCGCCGCCTGCGGGTGCCGACCCCACCAAGGACCAGTCAATCACCACCTACGTGATTGCTTCCGGAGCCACCAAGCTCATGTCGACGATTTCGGTGACCATCTTTGGTGCGATCTTCGCGAAGGTCGTCCAGAAGGAGGGCATCTCTGACGCTATCATCCGCAAGGCCGCCGAGATGGCCGGTGACAAGCCAGTCGCCATCGCCATTGCGCTGACCGCGGCGACTGCGATCATCTTCACTGCAATGAGCGGTGCCGGACCCGTGATTATGGTCGCCCAGATCGCTGTTCCGCTGTTCCTCTCCGCTGGCATCGAACCTGTTGTCGCCGCGTCGCTCGTACTGTTGGGCCTCAACATTGGCCTGCTCTTCAACGTATCTCAGTATCAGCTCTACGTTGACACCATCGGCATGAGCATGGATACCATCACGTCTACCTCCGTGGTCATGGGCATCGTGTGCGTTGTCGTGACCCTCGCCTACATCCTTGTGAATGTCAGACGCGACGCCAAGGCGAGCGCCTGGGCCATGAGCGTCAGCACTGGTGCTAAGAAGGTCAGCCCCGTTGCCCTCGTAATGCCGCTTGTGCCCATCGTCCTCGTGTTCTTCCTCAAGTGGAACGCCGAGACCTCGCTGCTGGTGACCATCATCGCGACGGTCCTCATCTCTGGTCCTCGAGATGCCGTGCAGGTGCTCTCGAGCTCCGTCGTTGAGGGAATCAAGGACGTTGCTGGCGTCATTGGCCTCATGATTGGCATCGGCATCCTGCTGAACGGCGTGTCCGCGACGGCGACCTCTGCACTCATGCAGCCGATTATTAGCAAGATCCTCCCGTCCAACCCCATCGTGTACGTCCTTGTGTTCACCGTTCTCTCGCCTCTTGCCCTGTACCGTGGCCCGCTTAACATGTATGGCCTTGGATCCGGCCTTGCGAAGGTCTTTGCGGCAGCTGGCATACTCTCCGCTCCTGCAGTGGGCATGGCCCTGAGATCCACGAGCGTTGTCCAGTGCGTTGCCGACCCGACCAACACGCAGAACGTGATCGTTGCCGACTACGCGAGCGTGGACGTCAACGATATTCTCAAGTCGACGCTGCCTTACACCATGGTCATGGCACTCTGCATCCTTGTCTATACGGCCGTCGTCCTCTTCTAGCGGGTGCGGTACTCATGGGGTGGCCCCTTTCTTGGGACCACTCCAGCACGAATCGACTCGAGGCACGTAAGGAAGGCACATGGCCGACAGGAAAGTACGCATTGGCATTGACGTGGGCGGCACCTTCACGGATGCGGCCGTCCTCGATGACGAGACCTACGAGGTCATCGCGAAGGAGAAGGTCCCCACCACGCACCACGACCCCAGGGGCGTGGCCGCCGGCATCGTCCAGACGATTGCCGATGTGCTCAGGAATAACGACATCTCACCTGAGGACGTGACTTTCATTGCGCATGGGACGACCCAGGCGACTAATGCCCTCCTCGAAGGCGACGTAGCGAAGGTGGGCATCGTGGGCATGGGTGCCGGAGGCCTTGTCGGTCGTGCTGACGGCGAGACGACCGTAGGCAACATTAAGCTTGCCCCTGACAAGTATCTGGAGACGGAGCACGAGTTCATTGACTCGTCGAATCTGGATGACAGCTCCATGCGTCAGGCGGTCAAACTCTTGCGTGACAAGGGCTGTGAGGTGATTGTCGCCTCTGAGAGCTATTCGGTGGACGATTCCACCAACGAGCGCAGGCTTATCAGCATTGCCGACCAAGAGGGTGTAGTCGCCACTGGTGGCTACGAGATTTCGCAGCTCTATGGACTACAGGCACGCACCCGCACTGCCGCGGTCAACGCGGCGCTCATTCCACGCATGATGGAGACGGCCAATATGACCGAGGGTGCCGTAAAGGACGTGGGTATCACGCGTCCCCTCATGATTATGCGCTGCGACGGCGGCGTCATGAGCATCGACGAAGTGCGCAAGCGTCCCATCCTCACCATGCTCTCGGGTCTCGCAGCCGGCGTTGCTGGCGCCCTTATGTACGAGAAGGTTACGGACGGCATCTTCCTTGAGGCTGGTGGCACTTCCACGGATATTTCCGTCATCAAGGACGGGAAGGTCATGATCAAGAACGCCGAGGTGGGCGGGCACAAGCTCTATCTCACCTCTCTTGATGTACGTACGCTTGGCATTGCGGGTGGTTCCATGATTAGGGTGGTGGATGGGCACCTTTCTGACGTGGGGCCGCGCTCCGCACACATTGCCGATCTTGACTACGAGGTGTTCGCCCGTCCCGAGGACATGCTTTCTCCCGCGGTGGAGCTCGTGGCGCCACTACCGGATGATGAGGCCAACTACGTTTCGATTTCCTGCGGGGGTGGAAAGTCCTTCGCGCTTACGCTTACGGGAGCGGCCAACGTGCTTGGCTACGTGCCAGAAGGCGATTATGCTGCCGGCAACGTCGAGGTGGCGCGTCTGGCCTGGGGTGCTTTGGCGGAGCAACTAGGTACGAGCGTGGATGGGCTTTGCCATCAGGTAGTGGACATTGCTACGGCGAAGGTCGAGGCCATCGTCTCGCAGCTCGTCACCGAGTATTCACTCAACCCCAACCTCACGAGCCTGGTGGGTGGCGGCGGCTCAGCTGCAGTCGTGGCGCCTGCACTGGGCAAGCGTATGGGCATTCGCCATCGTCTGGCACACAACGCTCCGTACATCTCCACTATCGGCGTGGCTCTTGCCCTCGTGCGCGAGCAGATTGAGCGCAACGTGGCGAATCCCAGTGACGAGGACGTACGGCGCATCCGCCATGATGTCATGGAGGCGGTTACCCGTGCGGGTGCCGACGAGCGCACGGTGGACATCTCCGTGGAGATTGACTCGCAGCGCAACATCCTTCGCGCCATGGCGACGGGAGCAACCGAGCTCAGGACCAAGGATCGCGTGCAGAGGTCAAAAACTGACGAAGAGCTCAAGACCATCGTCGCCGAGGCATTGGGCATTCCTGCCAGCGAGGTGAACACATTGTGCTCCCAGGGACGCTGGCATGTGCTCTCCGGAACCCTACAAAAGAAGTCGTTCTTCGGCCTCATTTCTTCCAAACGAGAGGTCGTGCGCGTGCTCGACGAGGATGGCGTCATTCGCCTGCAGCGCAATGACGCGCGCGTACTCCAGTTTACCCGCTCGGAGCTGCAGGGTTCGTTCGCGCGCTTTGTGGGTGAGATGACGAGGTACAGTGATGCAGGCGAGACGCTGCCGAAGACCTTCCTGTTCTTCGGCCAGAAGATGAGCGATCTTTCGGGCGTCCTCAATATGGAGCAGCTACTGAGCCTGGCAGAGATGGAGCTCGAGTTCGTGGCCAGTGATGAGACCATCATTGCTGTTGCCGCACGGGACTAGAGACCATGCTTGCGGCACCGTGCGCAAATCCATTCGATATCGCTCGTGAACTGCTCGGGGCTTCGGATGAGTTGTGCGCGACGCTTGAGTTTTTGAAGGACCCGCTTGCATCCCAGCTCTCTGGTGAGGAGGAGAGGGCCTGTGTTCGCGATGCTATGGAGGCGGGCCATGAGGCTGCTTGCCAATGGGTGGGGAATGACCTGCTCAGCACGCTTGCAGAGCATGGCTTCTTTTTACGGCAGATTGAGACGGGTGTGGTGGACACTACCGTGCGAAACCGCATACAAGCACGGCTAGTATGCCAGAAAGATGGCGGCACGCTTGACCTGTTCATGCCCCAGCTGCGGCACAAGAGTGAGGTGCTTGCTGCGCTATGTGGTGACGGTATGCCCAAGGACACCCTTTCCTGGCTCATCGACCTGCACATTGCTCACGAGTTCTTTCATTACCTCGAGCATCGCGAGGGGAGGAGCGTAGGCATGCGCATGCGTCCAGTGTGCATGCAGGGTCTCCTGCGTGTTAGGAGTCGACACTTGTCGTCGCCGAGCGAGGTTGCGGCTCATGCCTTTGCCTACGACATGGCAAGTGGTCCCGTGAGGCCGACAGCGAGCGACTATCTCGTGCTGTTGGCAGATGGTGCCATGACCGGCACCGAGGTGGTCGAACTGGTGGCTTCGGCACGACGGTTTGTCAAAGGGGGCTCTCATGAACGTGCAGAAAGACGTTGTTGAGCCATGGCTTCTTGGCCATTGGGACACCGTGGTCGTTGGTGGAGGCACTGCAGGGGCAAGCGTTGCTGCGAGCGCGGCACGGGAAGGAAATTCCACGCTCGTCGTTGAGGCCGGCTCCGTTCTGGGAGGCTCAATGACACGAGCGTTGGTCTCCCCGATGATGCCGTCCTTCGTACCGGGGCACGGACAAAACCTCACCCTCATCGAGGAGGGTCTTCGCGCATGCGGCCTTGAAACGCGTGAGCTTAATGCCTCGATGGGATATGTCTGGCATAACCCAGACGCGATGTCGAGCGTACTTGATGATCTGGTGAGTGATGCTGGAGCCCAGGTGCTGTTTGGCGCCAGCCTCGCAGGCGTGAAAGTGGAGGGCGTTCGCATCGTCTCCATTTGCGCAGGCTGCCCTGAGGGGTTCGTGCGCATCGAGGCGGACCAGTTCGTCGATGCGACGGGTGATGCCCTGCTGTCGAGGATGGCAGGAGTTCCCTGTGACAGGGGAGATAGCCTGGGACACAACCAGATGTCATCCCTGCGCTTCGAGATGGCCGGCATCGACATCGACGCCTATCGTGCCTATTGCCTTTCACTCGGAGACCATTTCTCACCGCTTGTTGACGGCTACTTTTGGGAGTCTGCCATGGTGGTGGCTAAGGGCTTCAAGCTCGAGCCACTGTTCAGGAAAGGCGTCGAAAAGGGATTGCTCAAGGAGGAAGACCTCGTCTACTATCAGTGCTTCTCGCTTCCTGGCATGCCAGGTTGCATGGCCTTCAACTGTCCTCATCTCACTGGTCTGAAGAATAATGAGAGCACCCTTGATCGTTCGAATGCGCTTATTGAGGGTCGCAGAAAGATAAGGCGTCTCGTAGACTTCCTGACGAAGATGATGCCCGGCTTCGAGCATGCCTTTCTTATTCGCACGGCGGACATGTTGGGCGTGAGGGAGTCATGGCGCGTGCATGGTACCTACACATTCACCGAGGAGGACTATCTCGCACGAAGGCGCTTCGACGATGCCGTGGCGAGGGGTGACTGGTACATCGATGTGCATTCGGTCTCGCGTGGTCTTGTGCACATGGATAAGTACGAACGGGGAGAGTTCTATGAGATTCCCTATCGCTGTCTCACCAACGAGGCCATAGAAAACATGTTGACCGTGGGCCGTTGCATCTCTACGTCGTTTTTGGCACAGGCGAGCGTACGTATACAGCCGACAGTAATTGATATGGGAGATCGTGCTGGTGTCGCGTGCGCCTTGGCAAAACGTGAGGGTGTCACGCTCTCGTGTTTCGAGCCTAGGAACCTCATTGAGCCATGATGCGTGACCCATCGTTCACGTGGGCGGAAGGGCATGCTATTCTTTCCTTACACGAGTGTGGAAGGAGAGCCTCATGTCCGCCAAGGTAGTCGTCGCGTGTGGTCACGGAATCGCAACTTCGCACATGGTCGCCCAGAAAGTGGCCAAGCTGCTCGCTGCCGAGGGCGTCGAGGCAAACGTCGTTGCCGTCGACATGGACTCTCTGGCAGAGCAGCTCAAGGACGCCGACGCCTACATCCCCGTGGTGAAGACCGAGGAGGAGCTTGACGTCCCTACCTTCAACGGTGTCGCCTTCGTCACGGGCATGGGCCAGGACGAGGAGCTCAAGCGCCTGATCGAGGCCATCAGGGACAAGTAGCCTGCAGCCAAGGGAAGAGAATAGGGCCGACCGGAGGGGAGTTCCCGCCGGTCGGCCCCTTGCGTCGCAAGCCATTTGTTACACGCTGTTCCACGCCGCAGGCGCCATGTCGCAAGCCTTGGACTTCCGCCGCCCTTCGGGGGCAACGTCAGCCCAGCATTCTGCCCGCCACGGTGACGGCGACCATCACCACCAGACCGACGTTTGCCTGTGAGGCACCCAGCTCGCGCATGGAGTCCCTCACCGACTCGTGCCACTCCTCCGCCTTCCTCTGCTCCTCGGGGCTTGCGGCCGAGCGGTCGACCCTGACCTCCCGCATCTTGAGCCACCCCCCATTCACGCGAACCGTTCTCGCTTGGGGTTGGTCTACCCACGGCAACACCCCGACGATGGGATTTCGCTCCAAAAGGAGGCAAACCCTCCGCAGGTGGCGATGGGGGAGGCGGGAGAGAACCCTGGGACGCAGGGGGTCCCTCTCCGTCGCCCTACGCCAGGCTCCCCACCAGCGCCTCGGCCACGCGCAGTCCGTCCGTGGCCGCGCTCATGATGCCGCCCGCATAGCCTGCGCCCTCGCCGATTGGGTAGAGCCCCGCTGCGCTGATCGACTGCATCGTCACTGCGTCGCGTAGAATGCGGCAGGGCGCAGAGGAGCGTGCCTCCACGCCCGTCAGCGGCACATCCGCCGCACCAAAGCCCGGCACGCGCTGCTCCCAGTGGCGCAGGGCACGTGACAGGGATGCGCTGCACGCATCGGGCAGGATCGTACCCAAGGCAGCAGGGCGCACCCCCGGCATGTACGTCGGAGCAACCGCAAAATCCATCGTCCCCGTCCGCCCGCTCAGGAAATCGCCCACCGCCTGCACGGGCGCACGGTAGTCTCCGCCGCCCGCAGAGAAAGCGCGCCGCTCCAGCTCTCGCTGAAAAGCGATCCCGCCGAGCACCGCCCCGCCGAAATCGGCGGGGGTGACCTGCACCAGGAGGGCACTGTTCGCCGTCCCTGCGTCGCGACGGTAGTTGCTCATCCCATTCGTCACGAGATGCCCCTCCTCCGACGCCGCTGCGACCACCAGACCGCCGGGACACATGCAGAAGGAGTAGACCCCGCGGCCGCCCTCCTCATCCCGATAGGTCAACGCATAGTCCGCCGTCGGCAGGAACGGGCTCCCCGCCGCTGCGCCGTACTGCATCCGATCCACGAAGTCCTGTGGATGCTCGATGCGCACTCCGACGGCAAACGCCTTCGCCTCCATGCGCACACCCGCTCCATGGAGCATCGCATACGTGTCACGCGCCGAGTGCCCGATACCGAGAAACACCGCGCGTGCGGGGATCTGCTCTGCCCCATTCACCGTGAGCGTGGCGATCCGCCCCGCAGTCATCGTGATGTCCGTCACCTGTGTGCCAAAGCGTACCTCGCCGCCCATCGCGATGATCTTCTCGCGCAGGCGCTTCACCACCGTGCGCAGCACATCCGTCCCGATATGCGGCTTTTGCAGATACCGTATCTCCTCGGGCGCACCTGCCGCGACGAACGCCTCGATGATCTCGTTCATCCGTGGATCGCGATTGCGCGCCGTCAGCTTCCCGTCGGAGAACGTTCCCGCACCGCCCTCGCCGAACTGGACATTTGACGTGGGATCGAGCCGCCCCGTCCGCCAAAACTGCGCCACATCACGCGTACGCCGATCCACATCCTGCCCACGCTCGAGGACGAGCGGTGCCGCCCCCGCACGCGCAAGCAGCCACGCGGCAAAGATCCCCGCGGGGCCGAACCCCACGACGACGGGGCGCTCACGTCCTTCTTGCGGCGTATAGGGTGGAACACGGAGTGGACCGTGCTCCTCTGCTCGCCCGACCTGCGCGTCGCGACGCAGACGCGTGAGGATGCCGCGCGCGCCGTCTGCCGTCACATCGAGCGTATAGTTCCACCGAATCGGCGCCCCATTCCTGCGCCGTGCATCCAGCGCCTTATGAACGACAATCACCCCGTGCACTGCACAGGGTGATACACCGAGTCGCTCTGCGGCAAGCTCTGTGAGGATGCGTGTCTCATCATACGGCACAGAGAGATTCTTAATGCGTATCATTGCATCGGCCCAACCTTGATCTCCACCGTCACCGTCGGATTCGTCGCCGTCACGCCGGCGGGCAGATGCAGCTTTACCTGCTGCGTACCGCTCTCCTTCACATCCGCGAGGGAGAACTCCTCCGTTTCGATTCCCGTCACCTTATCGAGCGCCTCCTTCGTTCCCGTGATCTCGATGCGCGCCGGCTGCACCGTCACGCTCTCGAGCTTCAGCTGCGGCGGCAGATCACTGCGCGGCTTTGCCTGCACCTCCACCACCTTATGCTGGAGACCGCGCGTCAGCTTGACCGAGATCTCCATCGTGTCCGGATGCATCGTCAGCCCCTGCACTTCTTTTCCGTCCGTATTCAACGCGACCAATGGAATCCCCATCGTCACGTCCTCCTTGCGCCCATTCATATTGAAATAGGCGGCGACGGAGGCGACCTGATCGACGAGGGAGCGCGGTCCTTCGATCGTCGCCTTTTCGACGGACTGGCGGACGCGATCCACCGTGAAGCCCTCCGCCGGCGTGCCGTTGACCGTCAACAGCACCGAGAACACGCGCTGAATGATGCGGTCTAGCGTCACGTCGATCCGGTCAGGAGACACACTGATCAGCTCAAATCCGTACGGGATCGACGTCTCCACTGCGTAGAGCCGATCGCCCTCCGCAAAGTCGGACAAATTCACACGCGCATGGAAATCACTGTTATCCGCTGTCACAAAAGCTGAACGTGCCCCACGCACACGCAGCGTCACCGTATCGGCTGCGGCATGCATCTGATAGCCATCCGGCACATGCTCCATCACCACGGGGACGGTATAGGACGCCTCCATGGATGGATTCTGATCGTTCATCACATAGAGCCAGAGCACCACGGCCACAATAAGTGCCGCGATCCTGGCGAGCAAATTATGCTGCACAAGGCTGCGAAGTCTGCTCATGATTTCTCCCTCCAGCTCCGAATCGTATCCAGAATCGACGAACGCGAACTGTAGGCAAACGCAGGTGTCAGGATATGTGTCAGCTGTTCACCGTCCAGATGGCGGTGGAGATGCCCGTTCTCCGCGATCGAGATCGTCCCCGTCTCCTCACTCACCACGACGATAAGGGCATCGCACTGCTCCGAGAGTCCGATGGCCGCACGATGGCGCGTGCCGAGCTCCGTCGAGAGCGAGCGATTCTCTGTCAGCGGCAGGAGGCAGCCCGCCGCGATCAGCCGCTTGCCGCGAATGACCGCCGCACCGTCATGCAGCGGCGTATTCGGAATGAACACATTCATCAGAAAATCCGACGTGATGAGACCGTCGATCTGGATGCCCGTCGCACTGATATCATTCAGCCCCATGTCGCGCTCGATGACGAGCAGTGCGCCGATCTTATTCGCCGAGAGAATCTTTACCGCGCTGCGAATCTCGCGGATCGTGCTCTGCGCCTCCTCATCGTCGAGGAGCGTACCGGGGCGGAAAAACTTGCCCTGACCGAGATGCTCCAGCGCGCGGCGCAGCTCCGGCTGAAAGACAATCGGGAGCGCGACAAAGAGCAGCGTCACCGCCTTTTGCAGCAGCCACGAGATCACGTGCAGATTCAGATAATTCGCCACAACCGTTACACCGAGCAGGACGAGAATGCCCTTGCCGAGCGTAATGGCGCGCGTATCCTTCAGCATCACATAGACACGATAGAGAATGACCGCCACGATCAGGATGTCCAGTACATCCAGCAGCGTGATGGTCGAAAGGATGCCGCGAAACTGCGTCGGCATCGTAAAATCAAGTGGCATAGCAACCCCCCACGTTCCAAGCATCCCATTCCATTTGCATCCCATTTCTGTATATATTAACACTTCTAGCCGAATGGGAAAAATCCTTGTGACCTGAGGGGCCCTCAAAAAAAAATTTCGGGACGGTGCGTGTAGAATTGCCTCCACATACATCCGTCCCGAAACATATTCAAGGAAATGCTGATAAAATGAAATCCGTCAGATTGGTGCTGAATTTATCCGTGCTTCCTAAAATTAGCAGATCTTGCGGATCCACCCCTCCGGTGCCTCCACCGTACCGAGCTGAATGCCGCGCAGCGTATCGTAGAGCTTCTGCAGCACGGGCCCCACGTGCTCCATGCCGCTCGGGAAT
>ERZ773069.1842-NODE-1842-length-11662-cov-6.575429_pt1 | contig 11662 bp, 10 predicted proteins | sample MGYA00580619_ERZ773069 | MGnify/ENA primary metagenome ERZ773069 (study PRJEB29015, sample SAMEA2738007) | human oral metagenome | biome: human oral; feature: human-associated habitat; material: dental | place: China | collected 2108 ...
CGGGGGACGGCAAGCGGCCACCGCCACGGCCAGCCTGCGAGAGAGCACCCGGGTCAGGACCCAGGCGCCGTCGTCCTTGAAGGCCGGGATGAGCCGCGCCAACTCGGGGCGGTACGGATTGGCGGCCCAGGTGGGCACCCGGATCCCGGGGCGCCGAACCCGGTGCGGGTTTTTGCCGGCGATCCTCTCCTGGCAGACCGTGCAGCAGGCCACGGCGGGAGAACCGCAGACCAGGCAGCGGGCTCCGAGCAGCAGAGGGGCGAAATCGCGGAGAAGGGAAGCACACACCCATCACTGTGGAACCTCCCGGATCCCCGGAGGCTCTTTTCCACAGGTCAACCCGGATAACTGATCCAGGTCATCGCCGTCTTGGCCTGTTGCCATGTGCCGTGCTGCTCATACAGCAGAACGGTCCCATCGGCCGCGCGCAGGGCGACCGCGTCCCCACCCGGCCTGGGCAGCGCGGTCACCTGGATGGGAGACGCGCTCACCGGTCCGAGATCGGTGACCTCCGAGCCATCCACCGCGACCACGAACACGGAACTGCCGGAACCCGCACTCGCGACCACGGCGACGTTCACCTCCCCGGTCCAGTCGAGCGCAACCGCATCGGAGAGTTCCTTCTCCTGGGATACGGTCAGGGGAACCTCCTGCCAGCCCACCATCCGGTTTCCCTCGATCAGCGACGCGGCCCCAAAACGGGTGGCCCCCCCGATCCCGAGCAGAACGGCCGCCCGCGTCCCGGAGGCGTCGAGGGACAAGTCCACCACCTCACCGGGCAGCGCAGAAAGGTCGATGGTAGCGGCCTCCCCCTGCGGGGACACGCTCAGCAGCCGCTGTTCCCCGGAGGAACCGCGTCCGAGCAGCCACAGCCTCCCCTGCGCGAAATGCACCGATCCGACCCGGGTCAGTCCCGTGTCCACCTGGACGGGGACACCGCCACTGGGGCCGATCCGGACCGTCGCCGGGGATCCGGCCACGGTCGCGGTGAAGGCCCCGTCCAAGGAGATGGCGGTCATCTCCGCCGGCGCCCCGTCGCTGGTGAGGGGAATGAAACTGGTGTCAGCGCTCAGCTTCCCCGCCCGGCCCTCGTGCACGCCGTACAGGTCGGCCGATCCTGCCTTGGAGAGTGGTTGGTAGTCCTGCTGGGAGGAAAGTTCCAGGACCTGCTTGTCGTTCTGCCCGGGCAGCGGGTAGGGCCTGCCGTCAACGACCAAGTGCAGTCCCGAGACCTTGGGGATCGACGAGAGCGACCACAGAAGTTGCGCGCCGAGTTCCCGTCGCTCCACGTCACCGAGGCCCTGGGGCACCCCCTCGAGTGCAACCGTCACGACACCCGAGGAATCCACGACCGCACCCGCCGCACCGAGCCCGGTTCCCGCCGGAATCGCATTGCGCACACCGGAGGACAGGAAGGTGCCCGGCCCGGCAAGTTGCGCCTCCACGATGCGGCCCGGGGTGATCTCGGAGGCAGGCAGGTGCAGCGGTTCGGGCACCACGGCCTGACCGGAACGGGCGATGAAATACGATCGCGCCGAGTTGTATGACCGGGCAAAGATGTAGCTGGAGAGCAGCACCCCCTCGGGTGGGGCGGAAACCCGCCATTCCCCCGCTTCCTGAACCAATCCGAAGTCGTGGGTGAGTGACTCCCTGGAAACGGTGAAACGCCCGACCGCGTCCACGGTTCCCCGGGTGGTTCCGCGCAGTTCCAGACCGTCCCCGGCGGCCTCCACCCAGCCGTCGTAGACGACCGTTGCCCGTCTCGGGGCCCACTGCCCGCGCACGGATGACACCAGGTACTGGCGCGCCACCTCGTAGTCACTGGTGGGATCCGCCATGGCCTGGAGAAAACCCTCGACGATCCTGGATGCGCTCATGCCCTTCTGGGGGGGTTCCGGGGCGATCTGCACGCCCCGTCCTTCCGCGGAGACCGTCACCTCGGTCACCGGACCGGAGGTCGGGATGTCGGTACAGGCCCCGAGCAGCAGCGTCAGGGTCGCGGCGACCAGCCTGGTCAGGGCACTTCGGGGGCTCATCGCAGGTCCTTCCGGGAGTCCAGGTCCACCGGGATGATGGGCAGCGGAGAACTGTTGAGGGTCACCTCAGGGCCGCGGGGCAGGGTGAGCCGGAACTGGGCCCCCTTTCCGGGCCGCCCCCAGGCGGAGAGCCAGCCCCGGTGCAGCCTGGCGTCCTCCAAGGAAATCGCGAGCCCCAGCCCGGTCCCGCCAGCCGCACGTGCCCGGGACGGGTCCGCGCGCCAGAACCGGTCGAACACACGACCGGACAGTTCGGCCTCGAACCCGATCCCGTGATCCCGGACCGTGACGGCCACGGCCTCCTCGTCGGATGCGACCGTGACATCGATGGGTCGTCCCTCCCCGTGGTCGATGGCGTTGGTCAACAGGTTGCGGACGATGCGGCGGATGCGGCGGGCGTCCAGTTGTGCGGAGGCCGCACCTTCCAGGTGCAGCCGCAGTTCGCTCCCCTGGGAGTGGGCGAAGGTCTCCTGGGCCTGCACCTCGGATGCAACCAACGCGTCCATGTCGACCTCGTCCAGTTCCAGGTTCGCCGCCCCGGCGTCGAACCGCGAGATCTCCAGCAGGTCCGCGAGCATGCAACTGAACCGGTCGATCTCCGCGTTCATCAGCTCCACGGTCCTGCCCACCTCCGGGGAAAGCTCGTCGCGTTCCTCGTATAGCAGGTCGGAGGCCATCTTGATGGTGGTCATGGGGGTTCGTAGCTCGTGGCTGACGTCGCTGACGAACCGTCGCTGCACGGCGGACAGCGTTTCCAGTTCCCGGATCCGCTGCTGTAGATCCGAGGCCATCTCGTTCATCGAGACCGCCAGCGAGGCGAGATCGTCGGTTCCCCTGACGGGCATGCGTTCATCCAGCTGACCGGAGGCCAGGCGCAACGCCGTCCGCCCGGCCTTGCGGACAGGCCTGACCACCTGCAGGGTCACGAGATAGGCGATGGCCGTCAGCCCGAGCAGGAGCGCCGCTCCCGTGGTGTAGACCGCGCGTTGGATGTCGCGGAGCGTGGCGACCTCGCTCGTCATGGGGAAGACGTAGTAGACGGGGAATCGTTCACCGGCAGCCGTTACCAGGGTGGTGCCCACGACGAGCCCGGGTTTTCCCTCCCCCTCGCCCGCTATGGTCACGCCCGCTGCCGCAATGTACATTCCCTCCCCCACCGTCACCCGTTGACGCAGCTCGACGGGCACGGATTCAAGCCCGATGCCCGACGAGGAGGACAGCACGGAGGCAGGTCCCTCGATGATCACCAGATACTGGGCGGCCTGCGCCCCGGCCAGCTCCACCAGGCGGCTGAGCTGCTCATAGGTTGCCGTTCCCAGCCTTTCCGGGGACTGCAGCTGCCCCTGCATGAAACGATGCATCCCGACCGCCTCCCGGATCGAGGCCGTTCGTTTCGTGGCTACGATCCCCGCGCTCGCCTGCTGCACCAGCAGCATCCCGGCCAGGACCAGCACCACGCAGGAGGCGATGAAGGTGGTCAGCAGCACCCGCAGGGGCAGGGAACTCCACCAGATCCTCGCCAGCTTCCGACGGCCTCGTTCACCAGGGCTGCGGCTCACCGGCCCGGTATCCGATTCCCCGAACGGTCACGATGATCTCCGGATGCTCGGGATCCTTCTCCACCTTGGAGCGCAACCGTTGCACGTGCACGTTCACCAGCCGCGTGTCAGCGGCGTTGCGATACCCCCACACCTCGTCGAGCAGCGCTTCCCGGCTGAAAACCTGGGAAGGACGTTTCGCCAATGCAAGCAGCAGATCGAACTCGAGCGGCGTCAACGAGAGCGTCACGGGGCCACGCTTGACGGTGTGCGCCGTGGTTGAGATCACTAGATCCCCGATGGTCAGCTGGTCGGCCCCCGGATCCGCGCTGACGCGGCGCAGCCGGGTGCGGATCCGTGCCAGGAGTTCCTTCGCCTTGAAGGGTTTGGCCACGTAGTCATCCGCCCCGGCCTGCAACCCCGCAACCACGTCGTCGGTCTCTGATTTGGCGGTGAGCATCACTATGGGCACCCCCGACTCGGCCCTCATGTCCCGGCAGACACTTACCCCGTCACGCCCCGGCAGCATCAGGTCGAGCAGCACCAGATCCGGCCGGCATTCGCGCATCGCCGCCAACGCTCCGGTTCCCGTGGCGCAATGGGTGGTGTCAAACCCTTCCTGCCGCAGCACGATCTGGAGCATCTCGGACAGGGCGGGATCGTCGTCCACGATCAGGATCAGGGCACGATTCCGGTTCTCGGACAACACCGACCTCCTTCCCGAACTGGCTTCCATGCTAGTGGAACGAAACAACGATCCCGGGCACCCACCGGGTTCGCGTCACGGGGGCGCGGCTGCGGTGATCCTCCCGGGCGGGAACACTGGTCCGGACCCCACGCCCGTCTTTGTTCCCGAGGATGTGGCGAGCATCGTCGAAAGGTGGTGGGCCCGCCCGTTCGCCGGACCGCAGCGGTGGGATCGCGCCGGTTGGTGCGTGCCCGGACGGGCAGGATCCGGCACCGCCGGGGCGTGGAGTCGCCGGTTCCGTCCGCGGAGTTCTCAGTTCCACTCGGAGTGCCCGGTCCAGGTGGACCAGATTCCCGGACCGCCACCGATCCGGCGCAACACCCGGCGCCACAGACCCTTCGGGGTCCCGAAGATCTCCTCAGCCCGGGCGTGGCTCCTGAACCAGGATCCCCGCAGCAGCTCACCCACGAGCTGCCCGGCGCTCCAACCGGCCAGCCCTACGTAGATGCGGATATGGACGTAGGTTCCGTGCACCAGTTCCACCGGGGTTTCCAGGTCCAGCACCCCGACGTCCCCGAACAGGCGCCGCCATCCCGGCGGCTCCTCCCAAGGACTCCGGACCTGGGCCAGGCCCAGCGCCGTCTGCCGGGAGACGGGTCCGCCCTCGAACAGTTTCGCGGGCGGGGTCAGCAGATCACTGAAATGCTCCAGCGAATCAACCATGGTGACCTCGCCGATCTTGTGCAGACAGACCCCGAGGCTGCCCTCCTCGTTGTGTTCCAGCAGCAGCACGACGCTGCGATCGAAGTATCCTCCCCGACCCGGTTCGGTTGCGATCAGGAGCTGTCCCGCCGCCGGTTCGCCCAGTTCCATGACCTCATTCTCGCAGGGTCGTTACGATCTTCACATGAGCTGGGTTGAACACGCGATCTGGTGGCACGTCTATCCTCTCGGGCTGTGCGGGGCCCCGATACGGGAACCCGACACGGCTCCCGGCCCACGGCTGAGACATCTGCTCGGCTGGCTCGACTACGCGATCGAGCTGGGTTGCTCCGGGCTGCTGCTCGGTCCCATTTTCGAGTCGCAGTCCCACGGCTACGACTCCCTCGACCTGTTCAGCATAGACACCCGCCTCGGGGATGAAACCGATTTCAACGAGCTCGTCTCCCAGTGCCGGGACCGGGGGCTCCGCATCCTCCTGGACGGGGTGTTCAGCCACGTGGGCGAGGGCCACCCCGGTGTGAAGCAAGCACTGGCGGAAGGGCCCGGTTCCCCTGCCGGAAGACTGTTCGACATCGACTGGCAGCATCCCGGAGGTCCGAGGCCCCGGGTGTTCGAGGGGCACTCCTCCCTCGTACGCCTGAACCACTCCGGCCAGGAAGCCGTGGATCTGGTGGTCCGGGTGATGAACCACTGGCTGGACCGCGGAATCGACGGGTGGCGTCTCGACGCCGCCTACTCCGTTCCCGCCGGGTTCTGGTCCAAGGTGGTGGAAAGGGTACGGCCCCACCATCCCGATGCCTGGCTGCTCGGTGAGGTGTTGCACGGTGACTACTGCGCTTTCGTCGCCGAATCCGGCATCGACTCGGTGACCCAGTACGAACTGTGGAAGGCCATCTGGTCCAGCATCAACGACCGCAACCTGTTCGAGCTGGACCACGCCCTGAACCGTCACAACCAGTTCCTCGACTTCTTCACCCCGAACACTTTCATCGGCAACCATGACGTCACCCGCATCGCCAGCAGGGTGGGGGCCGACGGGGCCGTCACCGCTTTGGCGATCCTCATGACCGTCGCGGGCACACCGTCGATCTACTACGGCGACGAGCAGGCGTTCACCGGCATCAAGGAGGAACGCGTCGGCGGGGACGATGCCATCCGCCCCGCTTTCCCGGACTCCCCCGCCGAACTCGCCCCCTGGGGTCAACCGGTGCTGCGGGCCCACCAGGACCTGATCGGGCTGCGCAGACGCCATCCCTGGCTGGTCGACGCCCGCACCACGGCCCTGCACCTGGAGAACCAGCGAATCGTCTATCGCAGCTCCGCCACGAACGGTTCCACCCACCTGGACGTGGAGATCGACCTGACCCACTCCCCGAACGCGCTCATTCGCGACGCAACGGGCCGGGAGCTGTGGTGCCAGCGGAGCTGAAAACAAAGGATGCCCCCGACCGATGTCGGGGGCATCCGCAAGATTCAGTGGAGATGGCGGGAATTGAACCCGCGTCCTTGAAAGGCGAACCAGGGATTCTCCGGGCGCAGCTGACTAGGCGGTCTGCTCGGCCCCTGCGCTCACGTCAGCAAGTCGCAGCCGGGCCCAGTTCCAGTTGAGTCCCGAACCGCCCCTGGAACACAGGCGGTTCAGCAAGCCTTCAAGAATGAGGCCAGGCACCGGGAGGAAGGCGCCCCCGGGCGTGACCCTTCGATCGCTGATCAGGCAGCGAGAGCGAAGTCAGTGCGGCTGTTGTTGGCACTTATTGGTTCCCATGCAGCGTTAACGAGACAAGCATGGATCCTCGGCCCGCTTCTCCTCGAACTACCGTCCAAGTCGAAACCAGTCATCCCCTCTTGAGTTGTGTGAGATCCAGTGTAGCCCATCCGGCATCACCGGCGATCCTCCGGGGGACGCATCAACATGAGCCGTTCGATGATGGCCGTTGATTTCTCTCCCGTTACCGACCGGATGGCCAGCCAGAGCGTCATCAGACCCCAGGCGATGAAGCCCAGGAACAGCAGCACGGGGGGCGCCCAGTTCGAGACGACCAGGATGACCGCGATCACACCGTAGATCAGGGCGCTGAACTGGAAATACATGGCGCGCGAGGCCTCGGTGGCGATGCGACTCCTCGGCGAGGCCAAGGCTCGTGCGATGGCGGGGGCCAGGAACATCGTCGGCAGGGTCGCGAGATGGAGAAACCCGGCCACCAGGTTCTGCACGCCGTCGTGAACGGGGTGCTGAACCGCCGGGGCGCTCGGGAACACACCGGCCACCCGCGCCAATCCCTGCAATGACGCGTTCAGGTCGGCCCGGGTCCGGGCGGCCAGGGCCATTCCCAACCTCTGCTCGAACAGTTCATCGCTCAAGACCCCTGATGCGTACACCCGTTGCAGGTATTCCACGGCGCGGTCGCGCTGCACATCCGTGACCGTGGTGAAAAGACTCGGATCGGTCATGCCATCCATGTTGCCCCATGGTCCGCCAAGTTCCACCGGGGTTAGCCCTGAACTCTCCCCGGTAACCTTCCGGAACGGTCAACGCCGCCCGGAACCCAGCCGGTTGCGCGCCCGCAGCGCCCGCTGCGCCTCGCGGTTCGCATCGCGTTCCGCGATGCTCCGCCTCTTGTCCCAGTCCCTCTTGCCCGTGGCGACGGCTATCTCCACCTTGGCGTAGCCGTCCTTGAAGTAGATCGACAGCGGGACGATTGTCCTGCCGGTGGCCTCGGTCTCCTTGGCGAGCCGGGTGATCTCCCTGCGGTTGAGCAGCAGTTTGCGGGAACGCTTTGCGGCGTGGTTGCGCCACGTCCCGAACTCGTACTCGGGAATGTTGACGTTGCGCAGCCAGACCTCGCCGTCATCCACTGTGGCGAACGCCTCGGCCAGGGAGACCCGTCCCATTCGCAGGGTCTTGACCTCGGTTCCGGTGAGCACGAGTCCGGCCTCGTAGGTCTCACCGATCTGGTAGTCGTGACGGGCCTTCTTGTTCTGGGCGACGAGCGTGCGTCCGGTTTCCCTGGGCATCCCGCAATGATGCCACGCCTGGACTCAGCTGAACCAGCGGGACATCGGGTTGGTCACGGAACCATTCTCCCAGACCATGAGGTGCAGGTGGCATCCGGTCGAGTAGCCGGTGGTTCCCACGTATCCGATGATCTGCCCCTGGCTCACGTGGTCCCCGACCGAGACCACGTAACTGGTGGCGTGGTTGTACCCGGTGGTCACGTAGGTGCCGCCCTTGCTGCCGTGGTCGATCATGAGGCGGTTCCCGTAGCCGGCGTTGAAGTAGCGCTCCGAAACCACACCATCCCCCGCGGCGCGGATGGGTGCTCCGCAGCCGGCCGCGAAGTCGGTGCCGTCGTGCAGTTTGCTGTAACCCAGGACGGGATGGACCCGCATGCCGTAGGGAGAACTGACGGCACCATCCACCGGGCGGATGAAACCGCCGCTGGAGGAGGAACCCTTGCTCGAGCCGGACGAGGAACCGGAACCGGACGAGGAGGAGCCGCTCTGCCGGGAGGAGCGTTCACGGGCCTGCCGTTCTTCCTCCGCGCGTTTCTGCTGGGCGATGCGTTCCTGAATTCGGCGGTCGACCTCGCTGGATTCACTCTCCAGCTCGCTCTGGCGTCCTTTCTCGGCCGTCAGCTGCGAGTCGGCCTTCACCTTGGCCGCGTCACGCTGGGCCACCTTCTCCGCGACCTCCGTGCGTTTCGCCTTCGCGGCCTCCTCCGCCTGTTTGGAGGATTCAAGTTGCTCGGCGGCCGCCTTGCGTGCCTCGGCGGCAGTGGCCTCGGCATCATCGGCTTCCTTCTTAGCCGCGTCCAGCTGGAATTTGCGCGAGGTCAGTTCGTCCAGTTCGAGTGCGCTGGAGCTGAACAACGTGTCGGCCAGCTGGGCCCGCTGATTCATGTTTCCGACGCCGGCATCGTTGAAGAGAACCGACAGCTCCGCCAGCCCGCCGTTCTGCTGGGTGATCACCGTGATCTCCTCGGAGGTGCGGGCATCCACGGAGTCGTAGGCCGCCTTGGCGGCGGCCACGTCGGCCTTTGCCTTCTTGGCCTTGGTCTCCGCTGCCGCAAGCTCCGATGCGCGTTGGGTGTCCAGTTCCTTGGCGGCCGTGAGCTTGGTTTCCGCTTCGGACAGTGCGGTCTCGGCGGTGGCCAGTTCCGTCTTCGCGGCATCGAGGGCGTTCACCGCATCGGTGAGCTCCTTGGATGCCCCCTCCACCACTGATTTCTGGGCCTCCAGCTGTGAGTCCAGTTGATTTCGTTTGTCGTCCAGGTCATCCGCACCGGCCCGGGTCGCGAGCGCACCGAGCATCGTGACGCTCAGCAGCGAGGCAACCAGACCGCGAGTGATTCGATTGAGGATGGGGTTTTCGGGTAGATGGGGAAGAGCCCGATTCACCTTGATCTCCTTACACGTCAGATTCTTAGGTACTTTCTGGTCGCCAGCAGCGTCGGGATGACCGACAATGCAACGCCAACCACTGCTATGCAAATGATGGCATTGAAAACGTGATCCGCGCCAATCCAAGCTATAGCTGGGATTGAGGGTCTGGCGGTTTGCTCAATCAATAGCAAATAGGTAATTGCAATTGAGCCAGATGAAATGAGCACACCGATCAGACCTGCAATGAGGCTTTCCAGCAGGAACGGCAACAGGATGTAGAAGTTGGAGGCCCCGACCAGACGCATGATGCCGATTTCACGCCGACGGGTGAAGGCAGCCATCCGGATGGTGGTGGAGATCTGCAGGGCCGCCGCCAGCAGCAGTAGGACACTCATGCCGATCGTCGCCCACTGGAGCCCGCCGAGAGTGTTGAACACGGGATCGAGGACGCTCCTCAGGTCCCTGACGTTCTGAACTCCTTGGAGCCCCTGTGCCTCGCTCACCACTCCCTTGTAGTTCTCGGGGTTCAGCAGTTTGACGCGGAACGAGTCCTGCATCTGATCAACGGTGCGGGACGCGAGGACCGGGGAGTCCTTGAACACCCTCTGGAACTCCTTGAAGGCCTCCTCCTTGGATTCGTAGAAAACCTCCTTGACCTCGGGGTTCACCTTCAGGGCCTCCTCGATCGCCTTGCGCTGGGCGTCCGTGGTGGCCTTCCCAGGTTCACACGTGCCCCCAGTGCTGCGTTCCACGCACAGGAACACGGAGATTTCAACCTTGCCGTACCAGCGGTCCTTGACCAGGTCCACCTCCATGGATGTGAGCAACCCGACCCCGAAGAGCGAGAGGGAAACCGACATGGTGACTATGACCGCGATGGTCATGGCCATGTTGCGCTTCAACCCGGACCAGGTCTCCCGAAACGTGTGCCGCATTTTTCCTCCCGCTTTCTCAGTTGACGCCGTAGACGCCCTTGGCCTGATCGCGCACGAGTTCACCCTTGCGCAATTCCAGGACGCGGCGTCGCATCTGATCCACGATCGAGGAATCGTGGGTGGCCATGATCACGGTGGTTTCGGTCCGGTTGATCCGGTCGAGCAGTTTCATGATGCCGACGCTGGTCTCCGGATCGAGGTTTCCCGTCGGCTCGTCTGCGATGAGGATCTTCGGCCGGTTCACGAAAGCCCGCGCGATCGCGACCCTCTGCTGCTCACCGCCCGACAGCTCCTCGTTCAGCCGGTTCTCCTTTCCCTCCAGGCCGACGAGCCTGAGGGTCTCCGGAACCACCTCCCGGATGACCCGCGACGGTTTGCCGATCACCTGCAGGGCGAAGGCAACGTTCTCGTAGACGGTTTTTCCCGGGAGCAGGCGGAAATCCTGGAACACGGTTCCGATCTGGCGCCGCAGCACCGGCACCTTCCACTGGTTGAGAGTTGAGAGATTCTTGCCCGCGACGTACAGCGTGCCCTTCGTCGGCCGGTACTCCCGCAGGATGAGGCGCAGAAAGGTGGACTTGCCGGACCCCGACTGACCCACGAGGAAGACGAACTCGCCCTTGGCTATCTCAAGGTTGATGTTGCGAAGTGCTGGGCGGTCCTGCCCGGGATAGAACTTCGTGACATCCTCGAAAGTGATCACTGTGCTGCTCCGACCGACTAGGGGAAGTTTCCTGAGAGTATCTCAGGACACGGCCTGTAGCAGTTAACCACGCCCCACCAAACCTGCCCAACCAACACGCCGCGGGTGGTTGATCCGGGTTATGGACCGCGCGCCGCCGGAAGCCCATTCGTCTCTGCCTCTCGGCGGCGTGCCGGCTGTTCCACCCGCCCGGGCATCCCACGGCTCACACCGGGCCGGACTCGGCCTGATCACCTGACCCGGGCCGTTCCGGCCACGAACCCCGCTACCTCGCTGCGGACTCGTTCTTCTTGCGCCACCGGATGCCGGCATCGATGAAACCGTCGAGATCGCCGTCGAAAACCGCGTCCGGGTTCCCCACCTCGTACTCGGTTCGCAGGTCCTTGACCATCTGGTACGGGTTCATCACGTAGGAACGCATCTGGGCTCCCCAGGAGTTCCCCCCGTCGCCCTTGAGTGCGTTCATCTCCTTCTCGCGTTCCTGCCGGGCCAATTCCAGGAGCCGTGACTGCAGCACCCTGAGGGCGGCCGCCTTGTTCTGCAGCTGTGACTTCTCGTTCTGGCAGCTGACCACGACGCCGGTGGGCAGATGCGTGATGCGCACGGCCGAATCCGTGGTGTTGACGGACTGCCCACCGGGCCCCGAGGAACGGAAG
>ERZ773069.1845-NODE-1845-length-11639-cov-2.790487_pt1 | contig 11639 bp, 13 predicted proteins | sample MGYA00580619_ERZ773069 | MGnify/ENA primary metagenome ERZ773069 (study PRJEB29015, sample SAMEA2738007) | human oral metagenome | biome: human oral; feature: human-associated habitat; material: dental | place: China | collected 2108 ...
AAGAATCACCAAGCTGAAATTTCGATTCCAAAGTTTTGTTGTTTGCTCCATACTTCCTCCCAGAACTCGTCTATTTTCTTCCCGCTTTATAGCGATTCTGTATTAATTTCCAGGTATTATCTCATAATTTTATATGTAATTCTATAGTAATCCTATCTCTTTCTCTCTATTATAAGGGTTAATTGATAAATTTGTATCATTTTATTCACTATTTTTAAGGAGTTTTTATGAAAAAAGCCAAGAAATGGATTGTATGCACATTACTTTGTACGCTTAGTCTGCAAAATGCAGCTTTCGCAGCCGAACCGAGCACAGAGGCATCCGCTCTTCCTGCTGCCCCAATTCCTGCTTTAAGCGCGACTAGCCGCCCGAGCGTTACCCGCGCAAGCTTTGATCAAGGAGCGGACACAGCCACTCTTCCGGCTTTCGGCGGAAAACTGCGCATCACGCTCTTCCTCGGCACTGAGAATCGTCCGGACGGCTATGGACAGATTCGTGTCAAAGCGGTGAGGAAAGCAGCGGGAAAAAGGAACTCTCTCCAAGAAATCTTCGAAACATCAAAGTAAGCTTCATCGACACAAAGGGAAATCTCCTGGAAGACCCAGAATACGTGCCCGGCTACAACTTCTCGAAGGTCGTTTCCTTCGGCATTGCACCGAAGAACCTCGACGGCTACACGGTAAAGCGCTACCGTTTCGGGGAGATTCAGAATAAGAAAATGCATTGGATAGAAGAAGATATCGGGCGTTTAGACGGTTTGAATATCGGGAATATGGCTGAACTGCAATTTGTCTACGAGAAAATAGAGGCGGAAACCCCCACAGCTTCGAGAAAGAACCAGAGTGGAAACGCAAGCGGCGGCTCGGGCCTAACAGGTCGTAGAACGGAAGTCCACTCCACCCCGGGCTCTACCAACTCCGGAAAGCAGGCTGCCGTTTTAGGAGAAAGCAGAGACCGTGTATTAGAGGGCACATGGAAAAAAGAGGAAAAGGGCTGGTGGTTCTCCGCGTCAGACGGCAGCTATCCGAAGGCTTCCTGGGGGAAGATTCTCTACCAAGGAAAACCGCAGTGGTTCTTCTTTAACGAAGACGGGTATATGGCAACGAAATGGATTCTCGACAAGGGAAAATGGTACTACCTGAATCCGCAAACCGGTGTCATGCATGAAGGCTGGCTATTCTGGCAGAACGATTGGTACTATCTGACACGTGGCAGCGGGGAAATGAAGGCGGAAACAAGCGTTTTAGACGGGAAGACCTATGTATTCGACCACGAAAGCGGAAAGCTGAAATAACGCCAGCCAAAGGTAATCACGGTAATGCGGAAATAACGCTATCGGAAAATAGGCATAATAATGGGGAAGAGCGTTTTTAAAGCGCTTCTTCCCATTCTTTTTCTTTAAATCCGACCAGTACCTTATCTCCATAGAGGAAAATAGGTCGTTTCACAAGCATTCCATCAGTGGCAAGGAGTTTCTCCTGTTCTTCTTCCGACATGGATTCCAGCTTTTCTTTTAATCCCATCTCTTTATAAAGCATTCCGCTGGTATTAAAGAAGCGCTTTAAAGGAAGACTCGAACGCTCTCTAAACTGATGAATTTCTGCTGCTGTGGGATTTTCTTCTTTAATCGGACGCTTCTGAAAAGAGATTCCCTTTTTCTTTAAAAAGTCCTCCGCCTTCTTACAAGTGGAACAACGGTCGTAGCAAATAAAAGTATTCATATCCTTTCGCTCCTTTCTATCGCAAAATCTGCTCGCAAAAATCAAAGTTACTTGAATCAAATTCCTGTAAAGTTGCTTTAGTGTATCATCTCCGTAGAACTGGCACAAGGCTCAAAGCTGTGCTTCATGCCTCCATGACCAAGGAAACTCTACACAGAATAGGCAGAAGGGAGACCGCGCGCCCTACGAGCAATACTCGTTAAGAATAAAAAAAGTACCACCTATAGGGAAGGGTGGTACGAAATTTCGATATCGATGGTAGGGGAAAGGGTTTGATAGAGGATATTCTTCTTCAAAGCTTCTTCACACTTTTCCAGGACTTCCTCCTCTTCCAGAAAACTGTAAAAGTACAGGTCTACTTTCACTTTTGTAATCCTCGGTGTTTCCTCATAGCCTTTGACCGATAAATAGGACAGCGGATGATCCAGCACCACCCGCGCCTTCGCTTCTACGTCTTCCAAAGGATTGCCATCCTTCTTCATATAGGAAAGGATTCCGTGGAGTATACCGGAAAGGAGAGCCGCAGAGAAATAATTCACCGCGGTATCCTTATCTTTCTTGCTGTCAAATTCCATCTCCGCAGTACAAGGAAAACTCCCTCTTTCCGTGTAGACCGTGACCTCTCCGTCCTCTGTCACAATTCCGCGATATTTCATACTGTAATGGTACAAGGTATCCGAAAAACTATCCAAGGCAATCCTCCCCTATCTTCTCTCTTTCCGCAAGTACTCCTGCGCGAGATGCAATTCTTGCAGTTTCTTCTCGATGCAGGGAAGAACATTCACCGGACGGTTGGCAAAGGTTGCAAAGCCGCAATCCGGATTCAGCCAGAGTCGCTCTTTCGGTAAATACTGCAAAGCCTCTTTCGCCCGCCGCACAATACTCTCTCTCGTCTCCACGTTATCGATTCTCGGGTTGATGACACCAAGCCCCAGGATACAATGCTCGCGGATTCGTTCATTTTCCAGAAGAGAGCCTAAGTCGCCTGCCCGCTTGGTAGAGTACTCCAGAGCAAGAACGGAAGGAAGCACGGCGGAGAACAGCGGAACGAGCGGCGTATAAGAACCGCTGAGAAGAATCCCTTCGTTCTTACTCCAGTTTCCCCGGCAGACATGGAGCACGCTGATAAGCTCCTTCTCCCGCATAAAATCCATGATTTCTTGGAGTAGTGCAGTTGCAAAGCGGAGCTCTTCCGTCGGATCTTTCTTCTCCGAAAGTGCTGCGCACATAAAGGAGCGCGTCTTTCCTTTGGTGAATACCACTTCCGTAAGTACCGGCTCATCAAACTGAATGACCGAGACCTCCATTTGCATGAGATCCGTGATTTCTTCTTTCAGAACCTGTAGGACATCCTTTCCCAGTTCCTCTTTGCTATCGTAGACCTTTGAGAAAAGGGCGGGGAGCCACATAGACCGGGTCAGAAGATAGGGTCCGGGAAGCGTTGCCTTCCGCTCTTTCTCTGAAAAGAGGCGAAGGCGTTGCATCTCTTCCCCTACCAGACTCTCTTTCCTGCGGATCTTCCCGGTACAAATCGCATTTTTAATGCTGACTGCCGGTACATCCAGCGTATCCAGAATCTCCTCAAAGCCCTGCTTATCTTCCATATAAGGGAGCATGTCTGCCATGCTCATCATGGTTGCTCCCTCCAGTTTTTCCGAAACGAAGGAAACATAATTATCCCGATTCAGCTCTCCACTCGTGATGAGGTCGATGCCGTTTCGCTCCTGCATTTGTACTACGAGTTCGGTTTCTTGATTAAGAAGCGTTTGGTACTCTTCCAAGGCGAGTTTTCCGTTTTGCAGAAGCCTCTTCGCCTGTAAGAGTTCCCGACTTCTCGGCATACTGCCGATTAGGGATGTGGTAAAAGCGGGAAAGCTTTTCCTCATACCTGCTCCTTTGAAAAGAAATGCAGATACTCATTTGCCTTCTTTATCTGCTCAAAGTTCTCGGTTCTTCCAGGAACCCATGCCTTCAGGCCCTCCATATCCATCATTTCCTTATGGGCAGGATTCTTGTAGTCCATCTTGTGCAGTACTTCTGTAAAATGGGCAAACTGCTCCTTCGAGAAATCCGGTCTTCCCGTAAAAATACAGTGGTTGAAATACGCCGTCTCGGAAAGAATCTGAACCTGTGCTTCATCGAGCGTACCGTCTGCAATCCAGGCTTTGTAGTTTAAGTCCAACATCCAGCTGCCGTCCACTTCACCGGAAAGCATCGCCTTCGCGGCATCCAGTTCTCCCCCGACATGGTCTCCATTTAAGCCGAGACCGATGTCATAGCGTTTTTCGATATAGTCTTTCTCATACTCCAGACCATTTTTATGCAAATGATAAATCGGAATCAACCTAGCCTGCGGAGAGTCGTAAGCGCCGAAACCGATGGTCTTCCCTTTCAGATCCAAGATGTCCTTAAAGCCTTTGTCCTTTCTTACCACCAGATAACTCTTCCAGTTTTGATCGGTGTCCCGCATAGAGCCGTCTAAGCACTCTCCCTTGCTCCGCAGGAAGGCATGCAGCCAGGCAAGCGGCGAGTTCCATGCAATATCGATTTCTCCCTTCATGAGCCCGTCTACCTGACTCTTATAATCTTTGTAGAACACAGGCTCAATCGGACAATGCTCCGATGCAAAAAAATCCTGAATAATACCCCATATAACCGTAACTTTCGGCGCGTAGATGACAGCGCCCAACTTAATCTTTTCCATTGTATCTATGCCTCATTTCCTCTCTTTTCCTTAGCCGGCGAAAACCGCCGGCGGAAAAGTCTATTTGTCTTATACTAACGGCTGTCCCGTGATAGCCTTTCCAAGCCATACTGTAAGGACATCCACGCTCGGCGCCATAATCTGACCGGCATAAGAATCCCGCAAAAGTCTTTCCATCGGGCCGACTTTGTTGTATGCCTTTCCTCCTCCGACACGCATACCGAGTCTTCCGGCTTCGATGACATTTTCCGAAGCAATCACACGAGCGGAAAGAATCTTTGCCAGTGCATCCGCATCTCCCTGTGCAGCAGCTCTTGTTACTTCCTTTGTCGTGCAAATCGAGGCATTGACCAGATTGTACATCTTCGCAAGGTGAATCTGTACGGTTTCAATCTCGGACAGAGAAGTTCCGGAAGTGTACTTTCTCTGCTCGGCGTGGGCGATGCTCTCTTCCAGCATGTGCTCACTGAGACCGGTATAAACGCCGGCAAGACCGGCGATGAAGTACGGCGCTACTACATTAAAGACGTGCTCCTGTCCGGCTGAGGTAACCATGCTCTTCACACCGGTAAAAAGCTTCTTCTCTCCGGCATTTTCCGCCTCCAAATCGGAAATATAGAAGTGTGTTCCGGTTCCGAGCTCGCTGTATGCGAGAGCCAGCATCTTTCTGTCTTCTACAACTTCTTTGATGATTCTCTTCTTTATTTCTTCACTGCCGCGTGCAAGGACTACGGTCAGTGCAACGTTATGCATCATGTAGCAAAGACCGGTGGTTGCATCGCTCTTCGCAAAGGCACGGCAAACCTCTACATGCTCTTCTATACCAAATCCGGAGCCTCCCTGCTCCTTCGGAATCAATAGGGTTAAGAAGTCGGACTTTTTAATCTCGGCAAAAGCTTCTACCGGGAACACTCCCTCGTCGTCCACCTTCTTACTGCATGGATCAATGAATTTCTTCGCAAATTTTCTAGCATCACAATAAATAGACATCATTGTACCTCCAATTGATTATAGTTATCGTTATTAATTATAGGCATTTTTACAATGATTAATTGTTTATTATTATAAATGCTGTGTTTTATCGAGAAAATCTATATTAAAATTGTACAAAATAGGGATATTGTTTCTTTTTATGGATAGCGGAATCGTAAGAATAAGGAAATGAAGAAGTACAGCATTCTCGTTCTTCTTATGCTAGAGTAAGAAAAAAAGGAGACCCGTACGATGAAAAAGAAAAAGATAAATCCAAGAAAAGCGCTTGCCCCTCTCTCCCTGCTCCTGCTCTCTCTGTCTCTCCTCTCCTGCGGAAAGAAAACAGAGAAAAAAGAAACGGCATCGCAGACGCCTTCCGTAAGCGAAAAAGCGACAGAAACCGGCAGTACCGCAGTGCAGAAAGAAACTTCCGCCAGCGCAGCACAAAAAGAAACGCCCACTGTAAAAGATACTTCGCAGGAAAATGCGGTTTATTCCGCCTATCTTTCTTTTCTGAAAAAAAAGGAGAAGGACATCCGTGCTTACACCTGGCAAAGGTACGGGGAGGACAAAGACGGTGCGCCCGTCAGTCTGGAAACCAAAGGAATCGCCATTCAGGATGTATATGGAGACAGTACCCCCGAGCTGCTTCTGATGGAAGGCAGTCATTATGAACAGGACGGAAAAGCTATCCGCGCAGACCTTCACATTTACACGTATGAAAAGGGGAAAATGGTGGAAGTCGCCACAAAAGAAAATCTGGATTATCAGGTCGGCGGCGGCGCGCTTTATAAGATTTTCCTTACCAAAAAAGATAAGCGGCTCTACCTCGTGCAGACGGACTACGATGCGGAAAATACGGAAAATCTCTTCCTACTTCCTTCCTCCGGAAATCTCCCCTTGTCTTTCGATTTGCAGGCCAGCTATAGCTATGATCCCGAAATAGGCGGAGATGCAAATGCAGATAAGCCGGCAAGAGACGATGAGAAATTTACGCTCTATGATAAAACGATCGACAAGAAAAGCTATTTTTCCTTCCTGAATCGCATTCAGGAAAGGGATCCGCTCTATCTCATCACAAATTATGGAGAAGGCATGGAAAAGGATTCCATTGCCATGCGCTATCAGGACGCGGTGACTTATTTAAAGAATAAAAAATAAAGAAGCCACGAAGACCGCCCGACAGTGGAAAAACAGAAACGTGATGGTTCTTTTCTTTTGAAATAAAAAATAAAAAAATGGAAATAGAGCCTTAGCAACCGCAATAATGGGGCTTTTGCAACCATCGGTTGACAAATTGAAAAGGCGGATTTCTTTTCTGCAACTCCATATTCTGCTATGATTCGTCCATAAACAGAAAGGAGATAAGCATGATACTGGCAGATAAAATCATTGCACTCAGAAAGAAAAACGGATGGTCACAAGAGGATCTGGCGGAAAAACTGGAGGTCAGCAGACAGTCCATTTCAAAATGGGAAGGCGCACAGTCTATTCCCGATATGAATAAGATCCTGAAACTCTCGGAAGTCTTTTCCGTAAGCACGGATTATCTTCTAAAAGATGATATGGGAGAAGAACCCGCGAAAGCCTTTACTCCGGTAGACAAGGACTCTTCCGAAAAGGAAGTGACCGTTTCGATGGAGGAAGCGAGTGCTTTCCTTACCTATCAGAGCAGAAAGGCGCTTCCCTCCGCGCTCGCCACATTCCTCTTCATCGTGTCCGCTGCCCCGTTAATTACTCTCGTGACTCTCGCGGAATATGGAAAGATTCCCCTCAGCGAAGATCAGGCAAGCGGTATCGGTATCCTTATCGTCTTAGTGCTGGTTAGTCTGGGGGTTGCTCTCTGCATGAAAAACAAGCTCGACGGAGAACGTTTCAACTATTTAAAGCACGAGTTTCTGAACACTGCCTATGGGGTGGACGGGATGGTGAAGGAGAAAAAGGCTCGATTTCAGAGCACCTACAGTATGCAAATGATTTTAGGCGTTCTCATCTGCATCTTATCCGCTACGCCGCTTTTCTTCAGCATGATTTTCTTCCCGGACCAGGATATGTTCTATAGCTTATCTCTTTCCATTTTACTTCCCTTTGTAGGCATAGGCGCTTTTCTAATGACCAAGGTCAGTGTCGTCTGGAAGGGATTCAGAGTGCTTTCCGAGGAAGACACGTATACGAGAGAAAACAAGGTCTCCAACAAGAAAAACAGCGGTATCGGAGGAGCTTACTGGTCCGTTGCCACGCTGCTCTATCTTGCGATCAGCTTCCTCTTCAACGCATGGGACAGAAGCTGGGTGATCTGGCCTGTTGCCGGAGTAGGGTATGCCGCACTGATTACCATCGTGAACTTAATAAGAGCAATGGCGTAAGCCATTGCTCTTTGCCACTCTACTGCTTCACCACTCTGTACTCGTTCATCACATGATTATCCTCGAAAATAATGGGCTTTGCAGTCAAGCCGTCCGCATCCTTATCGTAGCAGCGCATCAGATAATCATTGACTTCCTGTAAATTATGGAACTCTTCCACCTGATAGGGAAGTTCAAAAGCCAGTTTTTCAATAAAGAGGTAGTTCTTTCCCTCCGAAACCAAAATTCCCGTATGCCCGATAAACTCCTGCACTTTATTCTTTCCGTCGTCCATCGTCATGAAGACGGAGATCATGTGCATCTTGTCATTTTGAAAAGAGACGCCTCTCTTATCCCAGGAAGCAGTGATTTCCTTCGCAAGTTCTTTTGTATCATGGGTATTTTTGACGTCAATATAGGAGAAGAGAGCATCGTACTTCTTCTTCGCTTCTCCTTCGAAGATTTGCTTTGCTTTGATGGCATCAAAATCCGAAAAAAGCATGGTCGTATCGCCGGGTGTCGTATCCTTGATGCTAATGAAATCTCCCATCAGAGAAAAGGAAGTAATCCGGCAATTCCTTCCCACGAATCCTCCGTTTTGCACCCAAAGGTCTATCAGTTTGTCATTATCCGTATCGGGAACAGTCCCTTTCACAGTGCTCATCTTCTGCACCAGATGGTCTTTTCCGACTGCACTATTGTATTCATCCACAGCGGAAAAGAACGCGCTAATCTTCTCCTCTTTCAACCCCGCCTGTTTCAATGCTTTCGCAACGCGCTTTCTCGTCTCTTCGTCTACGAGATTAGAATACTTCACTGACTGCGTTTGTGCGTCTTCCATCTGACTTGAATTCTTGGCATCCGTCCCCTTTCCCCTTATGCCTCCGCAAGCAGAGAGTACAAAGCAAAGTGCCAAGGGTAAAATGATTTTTAGCTGTTTTATTTTTCGCATAGTCTATTTCCTATCTTTTAAAAATTCCTCTTTTTCGACTAGGAAAATAGTACCATTTTCATCCCCGAAAAATCTTAATCCTGTCTTACGAATTATTTTGAATCTCTAAAATTTACTCACAGAACCATGAGGAGCGTTCCTCCGGCAATAAGGTGGGAATTGACCCCTGTCCATTATTCCAAAAGCGTTCGCAGTTCTTTCGCTGTATAAACTTTAATCAGTGACTCCTTATAGTCTTTCCTATTTCTCGTAACAATGCCATCCACCTTCATCCTGTAAGCAGTCTCCATCATTACCGCAACTTCATAGTCTTTTCCTTCCGATGCCAATGCCTTAAAAACATCCCCTAAAAGAGTATCTACGACCGTGACAATCTCCAGTAATTGACTGATTTTTTTTCTCGTTTCTACCTCACTGTGAAGACAATGCTTCATTAGATAGTAAATATCCGTCACGGATTTTGCAGAGATAAGCCCCGTAAAAGTATTTTTTGCCATCAAACGAAATAAAGCGAATGCATCCTCAGAAAACGGTTCTCTCCCTTGAAGAAAATCGATTACAATACAAGTATCCAGTAAGATTTTCATATTTTCTTTCTTCTTTCTGATTTCGCTTCCTCCAAAGTCATAGTAGACGGTACACTGGCAAACAAATCTTCCACCAGCTTCTCCTTATCTTGAAACGGGGAACCCAGCTTTGCCACTACTTTTCCATTTCTTGAAATATAAATATCTTCCTTTTCTGCAAGAAGTAAGTACTTACTCAAATTGGCTTTTAATTCTGTTGCTGTGATGGTCATTTTTCTCCTTTCTTTTACAATCTCCTTGTATCCTCATGCGCTTATCGTCACTATTTTGCAGTTTAGTGTCCAGCTCGCATAAACGTAGTTTTCCCTATTCATTCTGCTCTAATCGTACGATTAGAGCAACGGATATCGTTCGATCATTTTTAGCAAATCGAACTTTTTAAAAGTGAAGAGGCGCAAAAAATTGATTTCCTATTCTCTGTGTGATTTTAGATAGTTAATTTCAAAAAAATATACAACTTTATAAATTTATAGTAGAATGTTCCGAGAGTTTGGAGAACAAAGAAGAGAAGGAGTGGATTAATATAGGAGAAAGTATGTCTACCAATAGCAGCCCCGCCGAACAAAGCAATGAAACCAAGCTCCCTAATCAAATAAATATCCTAAAAATTCTTCAATCTATTTTCATCCCAAGCGCAATACTCAGCACTTCCGTGCAGTATATTACAAGCAAATCGGCAAGTTCTTTTTATGGCATAGACAGTGAATTATTCCATAGCCAATCATTCTGGTTAACGATAATAGATTTTTTAATTCCAACTTTGCTCAATCTTGCTATATTCCTAACTCCCTTAATAGTTGCTGATTATTACAAAAATTCTTTAAAGCCTATAAAAGAGAGAAGTAACAACAAAGAAAAGACACTTAAGTTTCTTTATCCTCTCCTGTTTACTATTATTTTTTTCTATCCTCTTCTATCTAGTTGCTATATCCTAAGCCAATACGCCGATTTATTTGATTCGCTCAAAAAAGGATGTGCTTTTATTATTATTTGCATAGTAATTTTACTGATTGTACCAGTGTTTCTGTTAAAAATGTACAACAAATATCAAACAGGAAAAGATGAGAATTGGTGTTTAGAAAAAAATTTTTCAATATGCTGTTTCATCCTGTGTAATCTAATACTATGGTGTCAACTATTCCTTATTATGGGGATAAATATACTGCTTCTTTTAATTCTTTGTAGTCTTTTTATAATATATTTTTTTGCAACTCTTTATTTCTTTCTTGATGAAAACAAATTTTTCTTAAATACATGGATTATATTTACAGTTTTGTGCTTAATCCCGTGCATCTGCACCATTGCGCCTCCTTTATCCTCTGGAAAAACGTATTACTCAGGAAAAAACAATACGAAATAGTAGAACCAATTTCCGGCTCTAATATTGCTTCCGATTCCAACCTAAAAGTCGTAATTCTACACAAGGATAATCAACTTCTGCTTATGGATTTTACTACTGATGAAAACACAAAGGATGAATCTGCTCCTCCACAAGAAATCGAAAAACAAGCCCAACAAAGCATAGAAGAGATTCTCTCTAAGGCTAGTGAAAGTAACCTCAACATCAAAAAAGGGGAATACACGATTCAAGATGAAAATCTGTATAAATTCTATACTGTTACTTTTAAAGATGTGAAATGTGAGTAATAACAATTCACCTCTGCAAAAAAGTACTTTCACATAATAAGACTTTTAGCTGTGCATACTCACTCCATACTCTCTTTTATCTCCCAACTCTCCACGTCCACCTGTGCTCCTTCTGCACGAAGGAGCATTCCCTTTGCTTCTCTCGGATGCTCATACATCGTGCCGGAAAAGACCTTCTCTCCGTCATCCAAGAAAAGTTCAAAAGAAAAACGGTCGAGCAAAAGGCGAAGTTCCGTCGCGTCTCTTCCCCTTCCTATCTGCACCTCTCTTCGGTCAGGAATGGAAAAAGACCTCGGCGAGTGGGAACGATCCACGACAAATACGCCACTGTCCTTATCATAAGACACTCTGATATACCGCTCCTCCGCGACAGCAAAAAGCAAGGTAAAGCCGCAATAGGACTCCTCTTCTTTCCGAATCCGAAAGCGAATATCCATTGTCGAAAAAGCGAGATGCCCTAAGTCCCGATAAGACGAATCTCCTCCTTTCACATAGAAGCTCTCCTTCTTCCCCTTCCCATACAAGCGCCGGATTTCCGAAATCGGATTCTGCCTGAGCTTCCCCTCTACGATACGGAGCTCTCTCGGGAAGGTCATCTGCCCAAACCATTTGCTGCGGAAGGGCGCGGTATTTCCTGTTTCAGGCTCCTGCATCCATCCGATCAGCAGGCGCCTTCCCCGATATTCCATCGTTTGCGGGGCATAAAAATCA
>ERZ773069.1846-NODE-1846-length-11635-cov-5.065803_pt1 | contig 11635 bp, 12 predicted proteins | sample MGYA00580619_ERZ773069 | MGnify/ENA primary metagenome ERZ773069 (study PRJEB29015, sample SAMEA2738007) | human oral metagenome | biome: human oral; feature: human-associated habitat; material: dental | place: China | collected 2108 ...
TGCAGAACAGAGTGCAGCGGCGGCACTCGCGGAGAACGATGCCTACCCCGCGCTGAATGCGGTCGGCGGGCTCATCATAACAGGCCCGACGGGGACGAACGTGAACGATGTCGCCGTGCTGCTCATCCGTGGAAAAGGAGACACACATGGCGGACTTTGAGGAGATCCTTGCGGCGCGTGCCGCCGCGGCGGGGATCGCATTGACCGAGGCGCAGATCGGGCAGTTTACGATTTACAACAATATGCTCGTCGACTGGAACACGCGCATGAACCTCACCGCGCTCACCGCACCGGAGGATGTGGCGGTCAAGCACATCATCGACAGCCTCACAGCGTATGATTCTGTGCTCTTTGATGCGGCGAAGACCCTCATCGACGTGGGGACGGGCGCGGGGCTGCCCGGCATCCCGCTCGCCGTCTATGTACCGCACATCCGCGTGACACTCATGGACGCACTCCAAAAGCGTGTGCGCTTCCTCACAGAGGTCACGGCGGCGATGGGGCTTACGAATACGCGCTGCATCCATGCTCGCGCAGAGGAGGCGGCACGCGCGAAGGAACACCGCGCCGCCTACGATATCGCCGTGAGCCGCGCGGTCGCACGGATGCCCGTCCTGCTGGAGTACACCCTGCCGTTCGTACGCACGGGCGGGACGGTACTCGCGCTCAAGGGGCGCGCGTATGCGGAGGAGGCAGCGGAGGGGAAACGTGCGGCACAGATCCTCGGCGGCGGGACGATCCAGGCGCGCCCCGTGCACCTGCCCGGGCTTGACGACGTACGCGCCATTCTCTCCGTCACGAAGGAGCGACCTACGCCGAAGGCATATCCGCGTCGTGCCGGTCAACCAGAACAAAAGTCCTTGAAATAATTTCCTTTTAAGAGGATTTATATGATTTGTGTCGAAAATATAATAAATACAACTATGAGTATATTTGTTGTGCGTTTTTCACAGGGAGCTGCTTGAACATATCGATGCTTCCTGATCCATGCGGCGTCTGCAAGGGGAGGCACGCGGAAAGCGCATCATTTCGGGAAGAACGGATATCTTTCGACAAGGGGATGACGCAATGAAGCGATGGAAAGGACTCGCACTCGGCACACTGGCGCTGCTGCTCATGAGTGCACAGCCCACACAGGCTGCCGAGGAAGCGGCTTCGGCGACGCGCACGACAATGGCAGATCTCAAAGCGGCGCGCGCCGAAGCCCGTGCACAGGCGCAGGCGGATCGTGCTGCCGCAAAACAGGCGCAGCAGCAGGAACGTGCCGCTGCACTTGAGGAGCGCAAGGCCGCCAAGGAGGCACGTCAGCAGGAACGTGCTGCCGCGCTCGAGGAGCGCAGGGCGGCCAAGGAAGCACAACGGCAGGAACGTGCCGCTGCGCTCGAGGAGCGCAAGGCGGCCAGAGAAGCACAGAAAAAGGAACGCGCCGCCGTCAAGGCGGACATGGCTGCGACCCGCGCGGCAGAGAAACAGGAACTGCGCGGTGCGCGCGTGGCAGCAAAACAGGAAAAGAGGACAGAAAAAGTGCGGGAGCGGCGTGAGCGGGACTCACGCTACAAGACACTCTTTACGGACAACAACTTCACCTACTATCTGGATGAAAAGAACACGCGCTGGATTCCACGTCCCTACCAGAGTTCGGCGTACATTATTGATACGTGGGTGCGTCTCGTAGAAAATACAACGGGGGAGCAGGTCGCAGAGGATGGGAAGATCCGCCCTGCGAAATACTTTATCGAACACTACTACATCAGTCCGGCAAAGCACGAGATCATGTTCATCTCGGAGCTTGAGGTTACGGGGCGGCCCGAGAACGCCGTCAAGGAGCGTGCCTATGACCCGAAGAACTGGGAGCAGTTGGTACCCGGTTCGATCGAGGATGAAATCTACGAGGCGGTCACGGCACGCATGAAGTCGGCACCGGGGCAGCGCGGGGGACTGCTTAGCGGGACGAGCGGCATGAGCCTGCGCGACATGGTTGAGGAGTACGCACGTATTTCGTTCTAAGGAAGCACTGATAAATTCAGCCACGTCATCTTGGTGCATCTTTTTTGCCCGCACTGTGTCGACAAATCCTCCACATAGCTTTGGCTATGCGTCCGGTTTGTCTCCTTGTTCGGACAAAAAATCTACGCCAATCTGACGGACTTCATTTGATCAGCGATTCCATAAACGGATATAACGAGAGGAAATGGGGGGCTCATTTTGTTGGAAAATTATGGAGAACGTGATCTCTGTCAGGTCACAGGCCTCCTCAACATGATGCAGTTTATGCGCCATGCATCCGTCCATCTGCAGGACGAACTGGCGGAGCCACTGACATTCATCTATTTTGACATCGAGAACTTTAAGAGCTTTAACCAGCGCTACGGCTTTCAGCAGGGCAACCGTCTCCTGCGCTACGTCGCCGACCTCCTGCGTGAGACGTTCGAGGGGAATCTTGTCGCGCGCTTCAACGACGATCACTTTGCCGTCGCAACCAATAGCGAAGACTTCGCCGATGCCATTCAGTTCATTCACGAGCGGATTCATGTCTATGATCTGGGGCTGCCGATGGAGGTCAAGGCGGGGATCTACCGTCCCGACAGGGAGGTCACAGATGTCGCGCTCATCATGGATCGCGCGAAGATCGCCTGCAACAGCATCAAGAACACCTACGACCTCACATGGGCAGTGTTCAACCCGTCCATGGAGGAGGCACTGAACTTCCGCAGCCACATCATCCGCTCGTTCCAGGAGGCGATGATCGAGGGCTACATTGAGGTCTACTACCAGCCCGAGATCCGTGCGATGACGCGGGAGATCTGCGGATTCGAGGCACTGGCGCGCTGGAAAGATCCCCAGCACGGCATGATCTCGCCGGGCGTATTCGTCCCCGTCCTTGAGGACGCGCACCTTTCGCCGCAGCTCGACCTCTACATCATCGAGAAGGTCTGTCAGTCGATCGCACAAATGCGCCGCGACGTGCCGGGGTGGGAACTCCTGCGCGTCTCGGTGAACCTCTCGCGCGCAGACTTCCGTCTCATGGACATGGTGCAAGCGGTCGAGGATGTCCGCACGCGCTACGATGTCGCACGCGCCATGCTCAACATCGAGGTTACGGAGGGGGCGCAGAGCGGCGACGAGGAATTCCTTCAGGGCGAGATCGCACGGTTCCGCGAAAAGGGCTACGAGGTCTGGATGGACGACTTCGGCAGTGGCTACTCCTCGCTGAACAACGTCAAGGACTACGTCTTTGACGTGCTCAAGATCGACATGAACTTCCTGCGCTCCTTCGAGACCAATCCCAAGTCGGCGATCGTCGTCCGCTCTATCGTCAACATGGCAAAGGAACTGGGGATGCACACCCTCGCCGAGGGCGTGGAGACCGAGCAGCAGTACGAGTTCCTGCGCGAGATCGGCTGCGAGAAGCTGCAGGGATATCTCTTCAGCCCCCCCATGCCGCTCGATCAGGCGATTGCCTACTGCCACGGTCCGGAGGCAAAGGTCAAAGTCGAGCCGTTCCGCCTTGGCAGTTACTACACGGAGATCGGTGCGATCAACGTACTCTCAAGCGAGCCGTTGGAACGTCGCGGATCGCCCGAGATCGGGGATGCACTCTCTCTTGCCGTTCTGGAGGAGCGCAATGGAGAGATTCGCTACCTCTATCAGAGCCGTATGTTCAAAATGTTCCTCCGCAGCATTGAGCTGGACGAGGAGAGCGCGCATACGCCGCACTACGAGCGGCGCAAACGCCAGAACGAGCGCATGCTCGCACGCATGATGGAAGAGGCGGATCGCACGGGACGCGAGGTATATACTGACTTTATCACGCGCAACTCGTTCAACTCCGTGCGTCTGCGGCTTGTGACGCGCGACGTGGACGATACGCGTGCCGTCTTCCTCATGGCGACCGTCAACATCTCGCGGTTCAGTCCCGAGGCAGGGTCGATGCAGGAGGCACTCAACCAGATCGTCGCACTCTACGACCGCGTGGACCTCTTCGATCTCGGCGCACGCAAGCTCCTGCAGCTTTACCGCGACGTGTACGAGCCGAACTACACACAGGAATATGGGCATTTCGAGGAGCTCATCGCGCTCTATGCCGAGGAAAAAATCCTGCCGGACGAGCAGAAGATTTTCAAGAAATTCTATAGCGAGAAACATCTGCGCGCCGTTCTTGAGGACAAGGCGGCGAGCGAACAGGTCACGATCCTTCTCCACAAGCGGATGCCGGACAAGGAACGCGTCCTGCGCCTGCACCATCTCGTGCCGTTCCGGCTCGGGCAGCGTGACTATGTCATCTCCTGCGTCCAGACCATCAACGAGAACATCATCGGTGCGGCGATTGCCGCACTCACGGACGAGGACGGCGAATAGGCGAAAAACACCGCCGATCACATCAAAAGACGGGACTGCTTTGCACATCTGTGCTGCAGTCCCGTCTTTGTTTTGCAGTCGCTTAGGTTGCATCTGCGAGTACGTCGCGATACTCTGGCTTTCCCGACATCATCTTCTCTGCATAGGAGCAGATGGGGACGATCTTTGCCCCGTTGCTGCGTGCCGCCTCGATGAGCTCCTCGATCAGACGGCGTGCGATCCCCTGCCCTCCATAGGCGGGGTCAACCTCCGTATGGGTGATGCTCCAACGTCCGTCCTGCGCGTCGAACTCCGCGACTCCGATGCGTTTCTCTCCATCATACGCTGCGCTGCGGCAGTGTTCGGCTTCGTATCGAATCTGCATGGTGATTCCTCCTTTGTCTACTCGTAATGCGTCCACATCCGTTTGACGAGAATGATGCCATCGTAGAGCTCTCCTGTCGGCGCAGCATACCCTTCGCTGTTTTCCAGTACAGCGTATACCAGTCGATGTTGGATAAGGAATCGCTGATAAAATGAAGTCAGTCAGATTGGTACAGATTTTTCGTTCTATCAAGGAGACAAACCGGACGCATAGCAAAGGCTATGTGGAGGATTTGTCGACACAGAGAGGGCGGAAAAGATGTGCCAAGATGGCAGTGCTGAATTTATCAGTGGTTCCTCAATGCGCCGTGAAAGATTCCCGCTCAGATTGCCGACGAGTTTTTCGTAGGGCGGCGGGGTCTGAAACGGGTTGTCCTGCATGAGATTCAGCAGTGCCTTTGCCTTTGTCTCAAGTCCCGCAGCCTTGAGGCGCGGCTTATCCTTTTCCGCCTGTTTGCTGAACTTAATGAGGTACATCACCACGCCTCGTTTGGATCATACGTCGCACAGGCATCGAGCGACTCGTGGTCAGCGGCGAGAATGCTCGCGGTCATGCCGGGGATGGCGTTCAGATAGAGCGTTTCCTGTACAGCGTTCCAGTCCTCCTCGGAGAGCAGAACCGCGTTCTTGCCGCGTGTGTTCGTGATGATGACAGGGCTGCGGTTCTCGTTTACCTCTGTGATGAGCTGATAGAGATTTCGACGCGCCGCAGTGGCGTTGATCGCAGTCATATACGCTCCTCCTTTCCATGCGTTCATTATACCGTACGCTTTTGCGTGCGTCAATGATATCTCTGTGCACCAAAATACCGCAGACCGAGATCTGCGGTATCTGTGTGTGAAAATAGGGGAATCAGAAGAAGAACTCGACGCGGCCGAAGATCTTCGATGCCTTGTCCTGATTTATCCCGAGGTATTTTGCGAACAGATCCTTGCCGCGGAAATACTTCGCCGAGAGGACGACATTCGGGAACAGGGTATAGTCTGTTCCAATCTCGATGCCGCGCGTTCCCTCCATCGCACCGTCATCGGTCGCCCCCAGGGAAGGCCCGGCGAGCTGACGATAGGAGACGTATGCGCCCCACGAGCCCTTGTCCTCCGGCTCCGCACCCTTGTACTCGTAGGTGACCTGATAGGACTTGTTGGGCATGGAATCCGCCAAGACCATATGGAAGTCCTTGGCATATGCGTACGCCGCCGAGAGGAAGCTGTTCTTGTCGAAGCGGTAGGCGGCGTTCAGCCCCCAGATTTGCATTGTTTTCTTTTTGTTTTTTAGATAGTCGCTGAAATCCTCTGCGTTGACACGATAGTAGCCGACACCCGCCGTAAAGCGTCCGTTGTACTGGAGTTCTGCTCCCTGATAGTTTCCTGCAACATCTTTCTGGAACTCATCACTGCTCATACGCCCTGCCTGCAGCTTGAACTGGACGTCCTTGCCGAAGGAGACCTCCGCGCCCGAGAACTCGCGGTCAAAGATGAGTGCGCCCGGCTTTGCATACGCCTCCGCCGAGAGCATTTCCATCTTACCGAGCTTCACGTTGAAGTTTGTGTAGTCGCCCTCTGCCCATGCGCGTTTGAGCGATACTTTGTCGTCCGAGGAGGCTTTGTCCTCAGTGACATCCCATGCGGCATCCTTGTTCATCTTTGTCTCGGCATCCAGACGCGCGTGTACCGACCAGTGGTCGTTGACCTCTGCCGTCGGCTCAAGCCGGAAGAGCAGGTTGTCCGAGTTGACCTTCTTGCGGTTTTTTCCACTTTTTGTGTCTCGTGCAGAGTTCTCAAAGCGGGAACTCGTGTAGGTGTATTCGAGCACGCCATTCCACTTCACCATGTCTGCATGCTTTTCGAGGTTCGACACGCGTACGCCGAGGTTGTTCAGCTCGTCCGCGAACTCTGCAGCGAGGCGGTCGACGAGTGCCTTGTCCGATGCGGACATATCGCCCTTTGCCATCGCCTTTGCCGTCATCTGCGCCATCTCATAGCGCGTGATGTTGCGATCGCCGCGATACGTGCCGTCGCCGTAGCCCTCGACCACACCGTCGGCGGCGAGCTGCGTCACAGCGTCATACGCCCAGTGGTCGCGCGGCACATCGCTGAACGGATTTGCCGCCGCGAACGTCGTCGACGCTGCGCCGATGACGAGTGCCGCACTGAGTGCGGATACCAGAGTTTTCTTCATGGGGAATTCCTCCTTCTGAAATCTGCGGGAGGAGGTATGCCTGTGTTTCCAATGCGGTGCATTGTGTCTGCGGCATTGTCTCCTACCCTTATAACTGAGATCAAATCCTATTATACGGAGAGGTGAGAAAAAATGTCAAGCAGAAATTTCTGAAAAGTAAATGAGTTCCTGAAAAATATGCGTTGTGATTCTTACCAATGATTTGTGTGTGTGTTATAATGAAGGAAAACATGGAACAATGATGGTAGGGAGGAATCTACGATGAACGAATCCATCAAGGCGGTACATCTCGCACATACGGATGGCGTGTGTTCGGATGTCACTGCGTTTGACTCCGGCGTGACGGCGCGTGCGGTTGCGTTCCATCAGGGGCTGCCGGACTACGCACCGACACCACTTGCGGATCTGCGTCGCCTTGCGGCAGGACTGGGGCTCGGGCGGCTTGCAGTCAAGGATGAGAGCGGTCGGTTTGGGCTGAACTCGTTCAAGGGGCTCGGGGCGAGCTATGCGGTCGCACGCTATCTCGCGCAGCGTCTCGGACTCTCCGAGGGCGAGATGACCTACGAGAACCTCACAAAGCCGGAGCACCGCGATCAGCTGCGCAAGGTCACGCTCGTGACGGCGACGGACGGAAACCATGGACGCGGCATGGCATGGGCGGCGAAGATCTTCGGGCTATTTGCTCATGTCTTTATGCCCAAGGGCGGCTCGACCGAGCGTCTGGCGAACATCCGCGGGCTCGGCGCGGAGGCATCGTTTACAACGTACAACTACGATGACACCGTGCGCCATGCAGCGAATCTCGCGAAGGAGCGCGGCTGGGTGCTCATACAGGACACGGCGTTCGATGGCTATACGGAGATCCCGCGTTGGATCATGCAGGGCTACACCACGCTCGCACATGAGGCGATGGTGCAGTACGATGACATGCCGACACACATCTTTCTGCAGGCGGGTGTCGGCTCGCTGCCGGGGGCGATTGCAGGCTATTTTGCCGCGCACTATGGGGAGAGGCGCCCCGTTATCACGATTGTCGAGCCGAACCGCGCGGACTGCATCTACCGCACGGCCGCGGCGAACGACGGCGCGCCCCGTATCGTGACGGGCGAGATCGACTCCATTATGGCGGGGCTCTCCTGCGGTGAGCTGAACCCGATCGCGTGGGACATCCTGAAGGATTACGCCGATCATTTTGTCTCCGTACCCGAATGGGTCGCGGCGAAGGGGATGCGCATCCTCGGAAATCCGCTGGACGACGATCCGCGCGTCATCTCGGGGGAGAGCGGCGCCGTCACCACGGGCCTCGTGGCGGAACTCATGCAGAACCGCAGCCTTGATTATCTGCGTGACCGCATCGGCCTCGGCAAGGATGCGCGGATTCTCTGTATCTCCACCGAGGGCGATACCGACCGCGCGAACTACCGCCGCGTCGTATGGGACGGCTTGTATCCGAGCTACTGAGGGCGGGATTGCTATGGCATCTGGCAGAGACTATCTGGACGTTATCCTTGCGCAGCTCCCGCAGGAGGACATTGCCTATCGTGCCATGATGGGCGAATATATCCTTTACTTCCGCGGCAAAGTGTTCGGCGGCATCTACGATGACCGCTTTCTCGTGAAGCCGACTGCTGCCGCGGTGAAGCTCCTGCCGGAGGCCTCACATGAGCTGCCCTATCCGGGGGCGAAGGAGATGCTGCTCGTCGATGATGTTGAGAACAGAGAACTCTTGAAGAAGCTCGTGGAAGCAATGTATGAGGAGCTTCCCTATCCGGCGAAGAAGAAAAGGAAAAGCTGAAAACTTCTGCAATAAAAAACCGAGGAACGTGCCTCGGTTTTTTTATGTAATTTTCGCTGTTCAGCGGACAAATACGACGGAGCCGTTCATGAGCATCTGGCTCTGCTGGTTTGCCGCGAGGATGCGGTCGCCGTCATCGACAGAGACGACAACGTTGATCGGATTGGAGGAGTTGCTGCCGCCGCGGACCTGTACGGCCTTCACGATGAGCGAGCGGCGTGCTGTCACGGATGGCGGGCATGATCGCCGCGACAAGACCCTGTGCGCCGTACATCGGCATGGACATGACAACGCGGTATGCGCCGTCCGGCATCATCGCGGACTGTCCTTGCCGCCGTACCTTTCATTCCGATCAGAGGTGGGCATACCAGATGAAGTCCTACACGAATCGCCTGAAGGAGGAGAGAATCTTTCAGAGCATGTCACGCAAGGGGAACTGTTTGGATAACAGCGTGATGGAGACTTTCTTTGGACTTTTGAAGCAAGAGATTTACTATGGGCGTGTTTACCATAGCTGCGAGGAACTCAAACAGCGATTGAGGAATATGTCGTCTACTACAACGAGCGCCGCATCAAGAAGTCTCTCGGCTGGATGGATCCTGCTGAGTACCGACACAAACATGCTGCTGCATAACAAAAGCGCAGGAAATCACTTTCCTACGCTTTCAGGTCTAACTTTTTGGGGTCACTACACAGTGCTGCGACACTTTCGTATGCGGAATATGCGGTTATTTCTTGCTGTCCAGTTCGCCGAGATCCAGACGTGAGGAGGAGCCCACGAGATCATTGAAGTCCTCGATGACATCGTTGCCGTCCTCGCTGCCCGCGACATAGCCGCGGAAGGTGCCGATGAAGCGGTTGAGGTTCATCTTGTAGGAGCCGAGCGCGGAGTTGTCGGGCAGCTTTGCTGCGAGGTCGTTGATCTCTGCGATCTTCGCCTCGGCGGCTGCTTTGTCGATGTTCTCGTTGTCCATCATGTCGGCGAGCTCGCGGGTTTTGATGTTCAGCTCGATGAAGGCGGCGGCGTTTGTGCGGCCTTCCTTGCGCATATCTTCGAGCTGGGCGAGACGCACTTCCTTGAACCGCTCGGTGACGACGGCATCGAATTTGTCATATGCCGGTTCGAACTTGTCATAGAGCGGGAGGAACTGTGCCGCCATCTGCGTGCCCGCGGCGTAGTCGTCCGCCAGGTACCCCTTGGATGAGTAGTAGCTGTCCATCTTGTCCGCGAGCGGGGCGAGGTCCTTGAGGATCTCGAGCACGGCGTCCGCCTCGGTGTCGATGTCCTTGAAGACGCCTGCGGTCTTCGGATTGGCGCGCGCCTCCTCCAGATTCTTCTTCAGATCGGTGAAATGCGGGAGAGAGATGCTGGTCTGGCGCTGGCCGTCGCGCATCTTTTGGATGGAGGGCGAGATGGCGTAGTCGAACGTAACGACGAGGTCGTTGTAGCCGTTGGTCGCGTCGAGGTAGGGCGAGATTGCCTCCACCTTGTCCACGGACTTGTTGCCGGAGAGAAGCGAGCCGACGGCGGAGGAGCCGTCCTCCTTGTCGTCGCCGCCGAAGCAGCCGGTGAGGAGCGCGGATGAGGAGAGCAGGAGCGTGCCTGCTGCAAGAACGGAGAGGATGCGCCGCATGGAATACGTCATGAAAATTCTCCTTTGTTTTGAAACAAGCCGAGCGAGGGGGGGCACCCGCACAGACATAAACAATATGTATTATAGTATAAGCCAACTGCCTCCCTGTGTCAAAGGGGACTGATGTCCCGTTTCCATGCGGTGCGGGTTACGGCAGAAGCGCGGCCTCCCAATTGCGGAGCCCGCCGTCGCCGCGCAGGGCGTGGCGGCGTTCCTGCTGCGCCTGGTGCTCGGCGCGGCGCAGGCTCATCCAGAGTTCGTCATCCGTTTTGTCGGAGGCATTCCATGCATTCGTCAGCTGGTCTGCAGCCTCCTCGTACTGCTCCTCGTCGTAGTAGATCATGCCGCGGTACTGATAGAGGCGCCAGATCGGGTAGCGGCTGTCTGTACGGGGGATGCGCTCCGCTTCGGCAAAGTCCGCGAGCGCCAGCCGGTCGCCCTGCAGCTCATAATAGGCACGCCCGCGCAGGCAGAGTGCATAGGCGCGCGCACTGCCCGTGACGGCGGAATCCTGCAGGAGCAGGGAGAGATCGGCGACGGCATGCTCGTTCTCCCCGCGCTCAATCATATCCTCGACGTCCTCGAAGATGCGGTCATATCTCTCGTTCGCCGCCTGAGGCGTGCGCGCAGCGGCGCTCTCGCGCTCATAGCGGGCGCGGAGATCCTCGTTTGCACGCTGGAGTTCGTCACGTTCCCGCTGGAGACGCGCGATCTCTGCCTTGTTTCCCGCGAGTGCGGCGAGATCGATCCCGTCCGTATCCGCCGTACAGACGAGCCGGACGCGGTAGCGCCAGACATCTCCGGCGAGCTCGGGGGTTACCTCCTCGCTCAGAACGCGCAGGACGGCAGCAGCAACCATGCGCACCTCGTCAGAGGTCAGCGTGTAGTTCTGTGTCTCACTGTAACTCTCAATATAGACGCCCGCCTGCTCGGTCGCAGAGCGCATTGCCTCGGCGCGCGCGGCATCACGGGCGGATTTGGGCGAGTCGTTGTCGCCCAGCAGATAGACCCCCTCCGCCTCGATGATCTGCGGGGCAGCGGCAGCATTTCCGGCAGATGCGGCGAGGATCACGGCGCAGATCAGACTGCGCAGCAGTATTTTCAGCATTGTATTCACTCCCGTGTGTATTGTTCCAAAAAATAATTAAGGAGCAGTGAAAAGGGGATTAGTCTGTGTTGAATTTTCAGCGGCGGTGTTTGGGGCGCACCGGTGCAGAAAAATTCTTTTTGATGGGGTTGACAGGACTGTCACCCTCGGTTATAATTCCACTATCGCCGATGGGGCGGTAGTGCTGATTTAGCTCAG
>ERZ773069.1847-NODE-1847-length-11634-cov-85.915882_pt1 | contig 11634 bp, 10 predicted proteins | sample MGYA00580619_ERZ773069 | MGnify/ENA primary metagenome ERZ773069 (study PRJEB29015, sample SAMEA2738007) | human oral metagenome | biome: human oral; feature: human-associated habitat; material: dental | place: China | collected 2108 ...
CGGAGGTGTAGGAGGCGGCAACGCCGACGCCTGCGACGCCGACCACCCCGGCCGACTCAGGGGACGGGAAATGTTCCGAGAACTCGCCGTCGTACATTAAGAACCAGCCCGACATCTTCGATGCCGTGGGCGTGCGGCGCGCGTGGGAGATCTCCCGCGGCAAGGGCGTGACTGTCGCCATCGTCGACTCGGGTGTGGCCGCAGGCAATGAACACTTTCAGTCCTCCGACGGCCCCGTGGTGCTCCCCGGCGTGGATCTGAGTGGCGAAAACACCGACGGGCGCGTCGACGTCGGCGAGCATGGGACCGCGATCGCCGGCGCGATTGCTGCCCGCGAACTGCCCGCGTCAAAGAACTCTGGCCTCATCGGCGTCGCCCCCGAGGCGACGATTCTTCCCGTCCGCGTGGACACTGGCCTCGAGCAGGGTACTTCGACGAAGGAAGGCGAAGAGACCTTCATGTCCAAGGTCGGCAGAGGCATCCAGTGGGCTGCCGACCATGGCGCGCAAATCATCGTCGTCGCCCAGTCGGCGGCCGAGGGCGACGCGAACCTCGAAGCGGCAATCCAATCCGTGCGCGGCCGTGCCCTCGTCGTGGCCTCGACCGGCAACGTGTATCAGGGGCAGGACCAAAAAAAGGTCGTGTATCCAGCCGCCTACGAGAGCGTCCTCGGCGTGACGGCCTCGAATGCCGACGGGTCAGCCTCCGACCAGCAGGTGCACGGTTCGCACGTCGGGATCGCTGTTCCAGCCGGCGCCATCCTCACGACATGGTTCAACCAGGCCGACTGCCTCGTCGGCGGATACGAGGGCGACCAGCCGCTGCCCTCCTCCTCCTATGCGACCGCCTACGCCGCAGGTTTCGCGGCGCTCATCGCGTCGGCGTACCCGGACGAGGGACCCGAGATGTGGAAGTACCGCCTGGAGGTGACAGCCGTACGCGGCACCGCCGACCAACGCACCGATGGGCTCGGGTGGGGGATCGTCGCCCCCTTTGATGCGCTCACCTTCACCGACATCGGCACGAGATACGGGCCAGCGCACCCCAATGCGGCTCAGCACCCCGCCCCCGCCCGCCCCGCCGTCGCCTCGCCGAACCTGACGCAACGGGACAACAACCTGACGGTCCGCGCCTACATCGTCTCCGCGATCGCCGTGCTCGGTGTCGCCATGATCGCCGGCCTCGTGATCCTGTCGCACCTGCGCGGCAGACCCGCGGTCGTCGAAGAGCCAGACGAAGACCCGTCGTGAGGCGAGGCGCCGCAGGGGCGCTGGTGTCGTAGCTCTGGTCACTGCGCCGTCGCGTCTCGCGCGCCCTGCCGTCCGCTGACACGGCGCAGGTCGTTGACACCCACCCGATTCACCGAGAGGAACGACAATAATGACACCATTGGTCAATCGCGTCCGGGGCCTGCGCGCCCTGTGCGTGACGGTGTCGGCCTGCCTTCTCGCGGTGGGCACGCTGGTGGCTCCTGCACCGGCCGCGCACGCTGACTCGCGCAAGGTGCAGGCATCCGATGAGGCCTACTATTCCCGCTATTCACTGGCTGACCTGCACGCACGCGGGTATCGCGGCGACGGCGTCATCATTGCTGTTATCGACAGTCATATCGATGCTTCGATCCCCGAACTTCAGGGTGCAGATATCGTGGACAAGACCCCCTGCAAGGTCACCAATGACGCGGAATCTGACGATCACGCGACCGAAGTCGCCCAGATCCTGGTTGCGCCCGACTTCGGGGTCGCTCCCGGCGCGACGATCTACAACTACGCGTACGCGGACGATTGGGGGGACGTGGATTCAGACTGCGCTCTCGGATCAAATTCGGCTGCCCTCGCGCGCAAACCGAGTCTCATCGAGCAGGCGCTCAACGACGGGGTCAACATCATCGTTATCACCTCCTCCTACAACAAGGCCGACGAGGAATCGCTGCGATGGGCCGTTTCCCGCGCGGTAGCAGCAGGCGTTCCCGTTGTTGTATCAATGGGTAACCACGGCGAGTACAACGCGTCCAATACTATGGGGCGCTTCGCCGGTGTGATTGGCTCCGCTGCGCTCACAACTGACGGAACACACGCGGACTACTCGAACTGGGGCGACGGAGTCTCCATCGCCGCCGTCGGTGAGTTCTACGCACGTAAGGCCAGCACCAATCAGCTGAAGACGGTCGAAGGAACCTCGTTTGCGACGCCGCTGATTGCAGGCGTCCTGGCTCTGGCATGGGACGGCTTTGACAGTGACGTGCCGTCGGAGCAGATTCTGCAGGCACTGGCCGCTACCGCTCGCGGCTCGGGTGGTCGGTGGAACGATCGGACCGGTTTCGGGGAGATCGCCCCGGTGGCCTTCCTCGCCTCTGACCCGACTCAGCACCCGGACGAGAACCCTTTCGAGGACAAGGGTAACGATCCCGTGCTGACTTCCGACGACATCGATGATTATGTCGATGGCCTCGTGGATCCCGAAGACATTTACAACGATAACGAGTACGTCTATCGAGGAATCGACGAAAGGGTAGTGGACTCAGGCGCCTACGGATTCCCAGCCCATCTGGGCACGAGCCCGCGCTATCACGCCCAGCAATAGTGCCCCAGCGGTGGCAACGTCAGTGAAGTGACAACAGAGGAGAAAATATGAGCCTTTCTTTCCATTGGTCGCGAGGCCTGCGCACCCTGGGCGTGATGGTGTCGGCGTGCGCGCTGGCCCTGACGGCCGTGCTCTCGCCCGTCGCTCCCACTGCCCCCGCGGAGGCGGTGGATCGCAAGGTGACAGCGGCGGATGAGGCGTACTACTCGCGCTACAACCTGGACGCGCTGCGCGCCCAGGGGTACACGGGTGAGGGCGTGATTATCGCGGTCATCGACGGGCGCATCGACACGTCCATTCCCGAGCTGCAGGGTGCGAGTATTGAAGACATGACGCCGTGTACGGTCCAGAGTGATTCGTCGAATGATGATCATGCGACGTCCATAGCCCAGCTTCTCGTTGCACCGGACTTTGGTATCGCGCCGGGGGCGACCATATACAACTATGTGAGTGTTCCGAACAGCAGCGATGCGGGTTCAGATTGTGCGCTAGGAAGTCGTGCATCGGTTCTAGGAGATCACTCAGGGCTGATCGAAGAGGCGCTGAATGACGGCGCGGGCATCATCGTGATCTCCTCAAACATCTTTTCGCGGGATCGTGAATCGCTCAAGTGGGCAGTGTCGCGTGCCGTCGTTGAAGAGGTTCCGGTCATTGTGTCGATGGGCAACGAGAGCACGCGTAATCAGGATCGATCGCTCGTCCAGTGGGGAGGAGTCGTTGGTGTTGCGGCGCTTGAGCGTGATGGCAGCTACGCGGATTACTCGAACTATGGAGACGGAGTGTCGATTGCTGCTGTTGGCGAAATACGGGTACGCCGGGCCAGCGAAAACAGAGTCGATGCGATGCGCGGCACGTCGTTCGCCGCTCCCATGGTTGCCGGAATGTTGGCATTGGCGTGGTCCAGGTTTAGCTCGGATGACGTATCGGCTGATCAAGTCTTGCAGGCGATGGTTGCTACCGCTCGAGGGGCGGGCGGCCAGTGGAATGAACGGACTGGTTTCGGTGAGATCGACCCGGTTGCACTGCTGTCCTCCGACCCGAGCCAGTACCCGGACATGAATCCCTTTCTAGAGAAGGGAGGAGACTCTAAGCTGACGTATGCGGACATTAGAGAGTACTATCACGGACTGGTCGATCCGAGCGCGATTTTCAATGATGGCTCATACGTATATCGAGGAGTCGATGAACGAGTGGTGAATTCGGGTGCCTCCGGTTACCCGGCTCACCTGGGCACGAGCCCGCTGTATCACGCAGAGTAGCTAGCGCATGTAGCTCGTAACGCATATGCTTCAATACTGAACGCATATGTTGCTTCTGGGGGGTGTGGAACCCCAGAGGCATCTCGTCAAATGAAGTGGTGTACCGGCACCGCGGAAGTCAGTTAGGATAACCGTATGGTAGATGTGATGGGGCAGACCCCCGAAGATGCAATGCGAATGATCCAGGAACGAATCGATGAGGCGCAGCGTCAGGCTCAGGGTGCCCGCGACTTTGTTGATGCCCTAAAAAAGGCGCGTATCACGGGTCATGATTCACGCGACGAGATCGAGATTGAAATCAACTCTGACGGTCGCATGGTGAGGATCGAGATCGACGAGGAGGCTCTCGAAGGTTCGGCCCGCGATCTCGAGCAAGCCATCATGGAAGCGTACGCTGATGCGGGTGCTCAGATGAGTGCGATCGTTCGTCAGCAAGCGACTGAATGCTACGGTGACAAGGTCGGTATTATGAGCAGTTATCTCGATAACCTCGACAATACCCTCGGTTCGCTGGGGCGCTGATCAACGATGGCTAGTCCCGATCTTAAAGTAGATACCAACCTCATTCGCTCCCACTCAAGCCAGGTCGGGGGCCTCGCCGACACCGTCGACCAGTGTTCGTCGGTTGCGGGTGCTACGAAGGGGCAGGTGAGCGGCGGCGCGTTTGGCGTGCTCTGTTCCTTTTTTGCTGACCCCGTCAACAACCAGATAGACAACCTGAGCGAAATGATCGACGACCTCGGTCAAGCCGAGCACCGTCTGGTCATCTGCCTCCTGCAGTGGGCCGCTGAACTGGATGCCGCAGAGAACGACGCGAAGGAACATCTGCCGAATCCGGATAATCCTGAGCCCACTCCCGGTCCCGGTACTGGCCCCAGCGGTCCCGGTACTGGCCCCAGTGGTCCCGGTACTGGCCCCAGTGTTCCCGGTACTGGCCCCAGTGTTCCCGGTACTGGCCCCAGCGGTCCCGGTACTGGCCCCAGTGTTCCCGGTACTGGCCCCAGTGGTCCCGCTCCTGATCCGATCTCGCCGACGGTGCCGAAGCCTATACCGGAGCCTCCGGGCGTCGTAGAGAACGACGACGACAAGTCTAAGGACGACGACAAGCCTAAGGACGACGACAAGCCTAAGGACGACGACAAGCCTGGCGAAAAGGGCGAGAAGGGCGAAAAGGGCGAAAAGGGCGAGTCCGGCGAGAAGGGCGAAAAGGGCGACGACGGTAAGGACGGCGACGCCGGTAAGGACGGTAAGGACGGCGACGCCGGCAAGGACGGCAAGGACGGTTCTGACGGTAAGGACGGCGACTCCGGCAAGGACGGTTCTGGTAAGGACGGCAAGGACGGTAAAGACGGCCAGGACGGAAAAGACGGTTCTGACGGCAAGGATGCTCCCGGTAGCGGGAACGACTTCGCCAGCCTCCTGGGTGGCCACGACAAGATCTGCGTTGACGACGATCAGCTGCGTGCGTTCCTCGAACAGCAGCGCAACAATGAAAACGCCGATTTGGCAACGTTCTACGAGCGCCAAAAGGCCGACCAGGACGAGGCCCTCTTGCGCTACGCCGAGGCACACCCCGGCGAAGATCTCTCACCGATCCGCGAGCTCATTGAATCGAACCAGCAGCAGCAGCAAGATTCGATGACATCTTTCTTGTCTGAGCAACGCACTTCGGAAGAAGCTCAGATCCGCCAGTTCATCAAGGAGAACCCGCAAGTGAACAGCCGTGACTTTGACACCTTCATGTCAAAGCAGCGCACGGAGCAGCAGGCGAGTTACCGCAGCTTTGTTGAGGACCAGCAGAAGGCCCAGAGTCAGCGCATTGACGAGTTCACGAAGGCTCATGCAGACGCATCCTCGGATGACGTCCGTAAGCTCTTCGAGCGACAGGATAACAACGGTGATCAGGACATCGAGAAGTTCCTCTATCGTCAGCGTCAGGACGAAGAACGCACCCTGCGTCGCTTCGTGTTTGAAGGAGTGAAGAAGTGACTGCACAAGCACCAGTCCATACACAGAGCCTGAGTAACTCGACGCCGACGGAGGGTCTTGGGTTTATCGATGACCTGTACCGCAGTGCGGTTGCTGTTTCGAATGGTGACTTTGGTGGTGTCATCACTGCAATCGAGACCGCTCGTGCAACCATGCATGCATTCGAATTGAACCCGTGGAACATTTTCGCGGAGATGGCGATTAGCTTCATCCTTGATCATGTCGGTCCCCTTAAGGAAATGCTCAACGACTTCACGGGTGATTCCGCACAGGTCTTCGGTATGAGCGCCAGCTGGCAGTCGATCGCTGAATCGCTGGCGTCCATTGCCGACGAAATTGATTCCAGCTCGAGTAGCGCAATGTCTAATATGACCGGACAGGCCGTTGACGCATACCTCTTCAGGCAACAGACTGTCTCTGAGGCAATGCGGGCCATTGCAGAAAATGCCTCCGCCTTCAGTGGGGTCCTTACGGACACTGCCAATATTGTGGACGCGATCCACGATCTAGTCCGTGATGCGATTTCTGACGTTATCGTGACGTGTGTATCGGCAGTGATTACCTCGATCGCAACGCTCGGTGCTGCAGCACCAGCTGAGAGTGTTGAGATCACCGCTAAAGTGACGGGATGGGTTACCACCATTGGGCAGATTGGTCAGGCACTTGTCCAGCTGTTGCAGGCCATCAAGGCTGTATTTGATGGGCTGGACTCGATCCAGACTGGTCTCACTGCCGAGGTGAAGGTCATCGGTGCGAACTGCACCATGCCCACCGGCGGTTGCTGTGGCTCCAATGCCGCCGCTCAGGATCTCTCGTCGCCCCTGAGTGGTAGCGGCAATGCAACCGCCAACGGTCAGACTGGTGGAACCACTGTGTCTGCAGGCGACGGCGGCGTAGCTGTCGGTGGTGACAATAATGGCACGATCAATAACGATAACTCGTCAACGAACATCAATGTTGAGACGCCTGTCACGATCAACGGAGGTAGCTCCGGTCGTACCGATGCTCCCGATGATGACTCGAAGGGTGGTAAGGGCAAGAAACCCGACAAGGGTAAGGGGAAGAACGACCATTCAGGCGGCTCCACCGGTACCACCGGTAGCTCGGGTGGCCAGTCCGGCAAGGGTGGCAAGCATCCTAATCCTGGTTCGGGTGGCAAGCATCCTAATCCTGGTTCGGGTGGCAAGCATCCTAATCCTGGTTCGGGTGGCAAGCATCCTAATCCCGGTTCGGGCGGCAAGCATCCTAAGCCCAACTTGCCTGGTTCTGGCGGGGGCAAGCCGCGCATCGCGCGCCCCAGGAAGATCAAGTTCAAGTAAGGAGATCTCCCGGGACGGGGCTGAGTGTTCTCGCTCGGCCCCGCCCCGGCCTCGTCCACTGGGCATACAACGGTGCCCCCACACATACTCTGTGCGGGGGCACCGTTCGTCCCTTGAGTCAGGGGCGGTTTGCGAAGTACTCCAACAGATGCGAGTCGCCCGACACGATGATCTCGTCGTCTGCGTTGATGCGCGTCGACGAGTCCGCGTACTCGAAGCGATGCTTGGGGCGGCGGATCGCCAGCACGTTGACGCCGTAACGGCCGCGCAGGTCGAGCTCCTCGAGGGAGAAGCCTCGCACCTCCTGCGGGGGACGCAGCTTCATGATGGAGAAGCCGTCCTTCTCCATCTCGATATAGTCAACCATGCGGCCGCCCACCAGGTGCGCCGTGCGCTTGCCGGCGTCCAAGTCGGGGTAGACGACGTGGTGGGCACCCACGCGCCGCAGGATACGGCCGTGCTGGGAGGACGTTGCCTTCACCCAAATCGAGGAAATGCCCATGTCGACGAGGTTCGCGGTGATGAGCACCGCCGCCTCCAGCGAGGAGCCCACGCCGACGACGGCGCTGCGGAACTCGCGCGCCCCCAGCTGCTCGAGGGCGTCCTTGGAGGTCGCGTCCGCCTCGACGAGGGGGAACCGACCCGCGAAGGCCTGCACGCGGGCGGGGTTCTTTTCGACGGCCAGGATCTCATAGCCCAGCTGGTCCTGCGTCACCGCGACGGCGGAGCCGAAACGGCCCAGCCCGATGACGAGCGTTCCCGACTGGAGTTCCTTTGACTCGCGTTCATCTGCCATACCCCCATTCTTCCCTGCGGGCGCGCGTGCCGCGAACGCTGCGGCCGCGCGTCGCTGGTATGCGCGATGTGTACGAGGCGCGGGCGTGGCGCGTCGTGAACCTAACGCCTGTTCGGGGCGCGAATCCCCACCGTAGACGCGGAAATGTGAGTGTCGTGTGCGAGACGGCTGCTCTGCTTAATTGCGTGAAACGCGCGTGAAACGCTCGGGAAATGGGGTCACGTTCTCGTACTGCCTCGTTATTTAGCGGGCGGACCGGGAACGGATGGCGACCATAACCTGGGCGACGACCTCGTCAATGAGCTTCAGATCCGACCACCGAACCCGAATCACCTTCCAGCCCGCGCGCTCGAGGTCTCTCTGGCGACGCTGCTCGGCCTCGATTGAGTCATGTACCTGGCTGACGGTCTCCCCGTACTTGATGCGGCCATCGAACTCAATGGCGATCTTCAGGTTGGGTAGGGCGATATCAATGAAGTACGTGCGGCCGTCAATGTGGACTTCTTCCTGCGTTGTCAACCCGGCGATCCCCGCCCGCAGCAAGGCAAGCAACACGAGGGCCTCGCCGGGAGACTCGCAACCAGCATCGGCATGGTCGATGATCCAACGGGCGTGCCCGCGCCCTCTGGCGTTGCGGGGAGTGGCATCCAAAGCCTCGTGGAAATCCCTCCGCGCTTCCTCCTGCCGCGGCCGCGACGCATCCTGACGGAAACGATCAAACTGACACACCCTTGCTAAAGCCGCGCAAGCGATGGGAAAAGCGTGCTTGTCGTCCAGCGTGCGCGCGCAATCAATGAGAACACGGGCCGGGGACGCCATGCGAAAACCGATGTACTCGATGGAAGACACAGGACGGCCCGGGCGGCACGTACGAACACATACGGAGGGGATGCGGATGCTGTCATCAATGACGACTTCCGGGAAATGCACGAAGGTTGGGCACTTTCGCGACGGCGCATACAGCGTGAGTTGCCCAATGCGAGCCTCGCACGGAAGACCAAGGAGGTACGCGGCGACGACACCACTCATCACGTAGTCGGGGTAACGAAGACTCAGGGCGCATACACGTGCAATAAAAACTATGTCCCTGCACTCGGATGAACCATGTCTGTCCAACAGAGCTGTCGGAATGTAGACGCCCGAGAGTAGACGACGCAGCGTCCCGTTTTGAATGCGTCGATGAATACGCATGCTAGCTGCGTGGGAGTCCGCAACTACCAGGGACGATCGTATGGATTCCACGTGTTCTCGCAACATTGCAACTCCTTCGTTACTGCGAGGTGTGCCTCGCTGTTGGTACTTGGATGCATGATTTGGTACTTGTCTTTACTTTTGGTACCTGGATTTAACTGTGTGCCGATTGGTCCTGGCGTTCAAGCTCTGCGCAAGTGCCTGTGGATAACTTCTGCTGGAAACTAGCCTGTGGATGACGGTGCCTTACGTCGGACACGTTTGTTCTGGTAGTGGGTTGCTGGGAACTGGCCTGTGGGTGCCGGGGCAATGTCCAGTCGGCTAACCTCCGACCAGTACCTGCGCTTTTGGGAGCTACATCATGATGAGCAGCCAATAACCCGCACAATGCCCAGCTGAGGGGTGCATTGGTCTGGTGCTCGGGTGAAAGTGGGGACCAGCCTGTCAGCTGCGTTGAAATAGACACCAAGGCGGTGTTGTTGCGGGAGAAAATTCTCCCTGCTCGGTGGTGCGGCGTTGGGAACGGGAAAAGATTCTCCCTGCTCGCGAGAAATGGCCAGTTTTCGTTGATTTCGGGCGTGCAGGGAGAGTTTTGTACCGGTTAGGCCTTGAGGTGGGGGTTGTTGGGAGAGTTTTGTCCCGCGTGCTGACTCGCGCCCCGGGCGAGCGCGTTGTAAGGGCCGCTGCTGGGCGAACTTTTTCGCGCGGGAACGGTTGGGGTGGGCGCGCTGGGCGTATTTTTTCGCGGTTTGGCCAAGGTGAGGATGTTGCTAGGCGAATTTTTCGCGCTCTGGCGTTATCAGGCCACCCGCCCGCGCGCCGCGACGGTGCCAACCACCAGCAATTAGCCGATGATGGGCTGCTCTTCGGGCATGCGGATGACGCGGGAGCGCTGGCGCAGGGCCAGGGCCGCGGCCACGGTCATGGACCCGGTACGGCCCGCGAACATGAGGACAATCAGCACGTATTTGGCGCCCACGGGCAGGATTGGGGTGATGCCGGTGGATAGGCCGACGGTCGCGAATGCTGACACGGTCTCGAGGAGGATAATGTCGAGCGTGTAGTCCGTCATCGATAGCAGGAGTACGACGGAGATTGCGACGAGCGCCAGCCCCAGCAGGGACACGGCAACCGACAGGCGGATCGTGGAGGTCGGGATGCGCCGACCGAAGGTTTCAATGTCGCGGTCGCCTCGCGCTTCCGCGATGACGGCGAGCACGAGGACAGCGAAGGTCGTGACTTTGACGCCGCCCGCGGTGGATGCTGAGCCACCGCCGATCATCATGAGGATGTCCTGGACGAAGTGGGTTTGCGAGTGCATGGCGCCCACATCGAGCGCGGATAAGCCAGAAGAACGGGAGTTCACGCCGGCGAGCATGGCGTTGAGGATCTTCGACGGCGTATCGATTGCGCCGAGCGTCGTCGGGTTGTGCCACTCGGTGAGAGCCATTGCGAGGGCGCCGACGAACGCCAGAATCAGGTAGGTCGACAGTGTCAGCTTGGTGTGGAGGCGCCAGCGGCGCGGAGTGCGCAGGTGTTTGGCGACGTCCATGATGACGGGGAAGCCGATGGCGCCCACGGTTGTGCCCAGGATGATGGGGATGAGCATCCACCAGTCGGTGACGTGGGGCGCGAGGCCGTCGGGGAGGATGACGAAGCCGGCGTTGTTGAACACGGAGATCGCCATGAAGACGGCATCCCAGATGGCGCGCACGGGGTCGAATCCCATGGCGAGGAAGCGGGGGAGGAACATGGCGGCGAGGAGTGCCTGCATGCTCAGCGATGTGGCGATGACGGCTTTGAGGAGGGTCGAGATCTGTCCCATGGCGCCGGTCCCCGCTTCCTGGGTGGCGAGCATGCGCTGGGTGAGGCCGAGGTGGCGTGACACCGCGAATCCGAGGATTGATGCGAGGGTCATGACGCCCAGGCCGCCGACGACGATGCCGGCGGCGATGACGGCTTGGCCGAATGGGGACCAGTAGGTCGCGGTGTCGACGGTGGTCAGGCCGGTGACGCACACGGCGGATACGGCGGTGAAGAGGACGTCGACGAAGGGCGCGGACGTGTCCGACGAGGAGGAGATGGGGAGCATCAGGAGCGCGGTGACGACGCCGATGATGAGTGCGAAGGTGCCCAGTGCGAGGCGTGCGGGCGAGTAGCGTGCTTGGCGTGAGAGCCAGGCGCGCACTCGCTGCATGCGGGAGGTGGGGACCTGGGGGTGGGGGCCGCTGGGTCCTCCGGGGATTTGGCGGACGATGGGGGAGGGCTGTGGGCCGAGGGTTTCCCCTGAGAGAGCGGGGGACGAGGCCGGGGCTCGCCCGTGCATCAGGGATCGGGTGGCGCCGGGTTTGGGGCGTAAGCGAGGTCTCCTCGCTCGCTGTTGTCGACCCTTGCGTGCCGGTGCCATCGCTGCTCCTTAACGACTCTGCAACAAAAGTGGACAAAGTTGCAGTTTCCATGTGGTTGGGCAGTAGTATATTTCGTGAGGCTACGTAAG
>ERZ773069.1848-NODE-1848-length-11630-cov-5.876371_pt1 | contig 11630 bp, 13 predicted proteins | sample MGYA00580619_ERZ773069 | MGnify/ENA primary metagenome ERZ773069 (study PRJEB29015, sample SAMEA2738007) | human oral metagenome | biome: human oral; feature: human-associated habitat; material: dental | place: China | collected 2108 ...
AACAAATCTCATCAATTGACAGCAAATTACATCCAGGTAAGTATTGGAGAGATTTACGCAATCTTATTGGTAAAGAAACTCAATACCAATGGAAAAAAGATGGTAGATTTCCATCACCATCATGGTATTTCTGTACTTTTGCAGAACAAATTCGACAAATCCACGCTTCTCAAAGAGAACAAATTGCTCTTTATGATGCATTGCAAAAGTTTGGAAATTATAACACTGTGAAGTTTTATCAATATTGTATAGATAATAGCATACCTTTCAGTAAAGCTAAAGTTCAAAATCTCAAACAATGTAAAACAGCTCCTAACTTACCAAGGAATGCGAGATTTGTTTTAGATTTTGCATTTATCAATACGCAAGCTGCTAAGATGGATAATCTTATTTTTAACTATGCAATCTTAGATGAAAATAAGAAGACAACTTGGTGCTCGTTACCTATTATTTTTCATCGTTCTAGTAAGTATCAACCAGGTAGCCGTGTTAGTAAACCTAGATTTTCTAAAGATTCTGATGGGAATTATTATGGTGTTGTAACCTTTGATTTTGAAGAAAATCAAACAGATGGACAAAACATTGGTGCTATTGATTTAGGACAAATTCATGCTTATACTTTTGGTTATATCAACTCAAACGGAATAATGGGGAAAGATTTTTATACCCCATCTAAGCTAACAGAACGTTTATCTAAGAAATTAAATCATCTAAAAAATGAACGTGAAATTCTTATAAAGAAAAATCAATTTGTTGATGAATTGTTTATATCTTCGAATTACATTCCAGAAAATGCTATTCAAAAATGGGGCGAACGAAGAGGTCATATAGAAGGAATTACTAAGAAAATTACAAGAATAAAAAATGCAATTAATTCTGAAATTAGCGTTGAAATCATTGAGCTATGTAAGAGACATAATTGTTCTTCATTATTTATGGAAGATTTAAGTTGGTTGGGTTCAATTGGAGGTAAATGGGATCATAGTGAACAACAATCAGCAATCACGCAAGCTTGCTCTCAAGAATCTATTTCAGTTTATAAAGTTAATGCAAAAAACACTAGTACAGCCCATCCATTAACTGGAGAAATTGGGCGTCCAATTGGAAGGGATATTATTTGGTCAACCGGTGACATAATGGATAGAGATATTATTTCGACTATGAATCAAGTTCAGCGTGAAGGAAAACGTAAAATTAAATCAGGTAGATTTTCTAAAACAGAAAAGAAATCTGGAATAAAATTAGTTTCTTTGCGTGACAAAAACAAACCGACACCAAAAAGAGTAAAAAGAAAAAATTCTCGTCGAAGAGAAAATCTAAAATTGTTAGAAAGTATGAGAAATAAAAATCTTTTGAGAGCTTCACAAATGGTTGTAGTTCTCCCACGAACTAGCGAATTCGCAACGTGGTCTTGTGTTGAAAAAAGTTCAACACAAGTAATCGATTATATGAAGTCCAAAAAAGTCTATAAACATAGATTTTTGTACATCTATAATTGAACCATTATTATATCAGAAAGAACAAGTAAAGTCAACGAATTTTATCTATAATTAAAATAAAAAATGAAAGAAGGTTTTATTGTATAACCTAAAAGAGGTGATTTAAAATGATTGGGCTTATTATGGCGTTCAAGGAATTCGTTTATGATAAAAACACTTGCGACCACCAATTTGTAAAAGATGAAATTGATAAAGGTGGAGTAATTTGCAAGCATTGTGGAAAAAAAGATTTCTCGAGCTGTAATTAAATAATTTTTAAAGATAGTGCTTTATATTATTGCACTGTCTATTTTTTTGTGCTAAAATTGGATTTATAACTAAATAAAAAATGAAAGAAGGTTTGTACAAATGCTTACTTCTTCAAGTACAGAACAATCTTTAAAAAAAGATTTTTTTGAAACAATTAGGCAATCAGTTGACCAAAATCTAGATAAAAATTGGGATCTTTTAAAATCATCCTGGGATGAAGTTAGAATTGAATTCAGCCACCAAGAAACAACAATTAATTCTATTAATATAAAATCAAACATAGTTGATTTTATATTGAGTTTTAAGGATGTATTAAAAAACAATAGCTTCAGCTTTGAAGAATTTGCAACTTTATTAATAACAGAGAGACAAAAAATCTTTTCTGGTGATGATTTTTCTGCAAGATTTTTTAAAGTCTTTGGTCTTTCAAGAAATGAAAAATCTACTGAGTTCGAAAATTGTTATACACTCAGCTCCTTACAAGAGATTTTACGAAGAATTAAAAATAATGATACTTTTATTAAAGAAAGTGATGCAAAAGAAATTGCAACATGTTTTGGAATTGATTCTATGTATCATGTTTTTGTAACTAACTCAATAAATCAATTTATTTCAAATAATAGTATTTCAGATTTAAAAGAAAACTTACTAGATCTTTTGATCTTTTTAAGAAAAAGTTATTCTGATTATTTTAAAATACCCATTTACTTTGATGATTTTAATGAAGTTCTTACATGGAATAAATCTAGGTTGGAGCCAGAGACAGGGCATCTTATCCCTAACTTATTTTTAAATCATATTGTTTTTAGTCCATTAAATAGTAATTTATCAACATCTCTAGAAAATCTTGAAAATGGATTAAAAGAAGTTATTTTTAATAGAGTCAGTGAAAGCTATAAACAATACATGCTATCATCTTACACTGGAGAATTTTCCTTTGCTAATTTCAGCTCAGGAAAAAAGAAATTATCAATGTTTGATGATGAACCAATAAAAGAAAAATTAAAGAAAGTATTAGTTTCTCAATTTTTAGGAATGGGCATGAGCTTATCTGACAAAGAAAGACTTGCTGAACTATTCAAAGAAACTTTGCTTGAAAAATAAAGAGGATAGATTAATGCAATCTATCTTTTTTTATAATTAAATAAAAAATAAAGAAGGTTTTAAAATGATTGAATTAAATAAAATTGAAAAAAGTTTCAGGTCCAACTTCTTTGAAAAATTAAGGCAAATGGCTAATCCTGAATCTGATATAGGATTTTTTGAAGAAGTTATCGATCTTCTAAAAAATGACAAAAAAGATTTCAATAGCTCTGGTAGATTTTCAGATATTCCTGAATTAAATGAAATTAGATTATCAAAATCTTTTGTTGATTTAGTAAAGAACTTAAAGAAAGCATCTAAGAAAGTTTCGATAAAAGAAATCCAGAAAAAAGCTTACAATTTATTTGGAGTAGAATTAGATTTAAGTTTAAAATCAGGCAGTAAAGTTTATTTTTTCGATGAAGATCCAAACTTTACTAAATTACAACAAAAAGATTTTTCAATAACAGAAATCAAAAGATTGTCATATGAATTAAATTATGAAAAAATCGTTGAACTTTTTTTTAATAAAAAAGATAAAAAAGATTTTGCCTCAACAAATCTCAAATTACGATTTCCAGCAACTGATATGATTGTTTGTTCAGATTTATTTGAAGAGTTGTATGAATTATTATTTATTTTAATGTTTTCAAGCAACTCCAGAACATTATTTTTCCACAAAACAATTTATTTAGATAGAGAATCTTTTGAAATAAGTTTGAATTCAAAAAATGCGAATGGTTATACAAACTTTATAGCTGGATCTATTTTTATAAATAAAGAATTGATATTAAAATCTTCTTATTTAACTGTTGGAGAAATAAAATCTATTATTAAGGAACAATTTCATAAATCAGCAGAAAATTATTATTTATCTTATATGAACGATTTGAATGACTATGACTTAAATGAAAATACTTTATTTGGTAATCATAATCTAATCAATTTTCTTCCTGAAGAAATAGTTGACAAGGCAATTTCTAGTATTTTTAAACAAAATAATATTGATAAGTCAACTTTTACTCAAATGGAATTAGATATTATTATTGAATCAGTTAAAAGAGTCTTGAAAAATTGATTTTATTTATAAAAAAATAAAGCAGAGAATTCAACATCTCTGCTTTATAATTAAATAAAATAGACCAATATTATGGTTAAGAAAGAAGGTGTAGGCAATGTTTGATTGCACTAAAAAAAGCTATAGATCTGAGATTTTGGATTCTATTCGTAAGATGGGAATTGAAAATCTAGATTCATCTTTTGATTATTTTATCTCTGGATTTGGAAAAAACTTTTTTAATGAATTCGATAAAATAAAATCTAAAGATTATGATTCGTTAAAGACATTCTTAAGAAGTAAAGAAATAACTTTTTACTTAGATAAAGAAACTTTATCTGGAACATTCAAAGAATTTAGATATGATCTTGAAGAGTCTAAGGAGTTGCCAAATCTTGGATTATTTAATTTTAAGTTTAGCCAGGCTGATATAGAACCAGCAATTTCTCTAAATCGTAAAGAATTCAGAGAATTTTTAAAAGAAAAATTCAAGAAGAAAGTTGAAGAATGTTACTTATTTTTCTTAAACGATTTCAATTCTTTAATTAAAGAAGAAAGTTATTCTGTTTCAGATTTAATAAAATCTAGAAGCTGTTTCCCTCTTTTGGATTTTGATAATATGAAGTTACTACTAACTAATAATAGAACATTCTCTTGGTTGATTAATGGAATAAATTCAAAAGAAATTGAGTATATTCTTTCTTGTTGTAAGAAGATTTTGTTTGATGAAAAACTAATAATAAACTCAAACATTAGAAATGAGACTTTAGAATCTTTTAAAAAGTTTTGTTTGGAGGAATTTGAGCAATTTTATAATGATTTTATAAAAAAATGGGATTCATCATTATTAGTAAATGAAAACTTGATTGGTATTCTTCAGCATAACAAAAAAATAAATAATTCTGATTTCAAAGAGAATCAGGAAGTGCATGAGCTAATTCTCAAACTGTACGATAATAAACTTAATTTTAACGACTCTATAAAAGTTATTAAATCGCTTAATGATTTGAATTTTAATAGTAAAAAAATAAATGATTATTCTTTATTTATTCTTAATTTATACTTTGATAAAACAAAAAATGAATTAACAACAAAAAGAACAGTCGTTGAAAAATCGAAACAAGTTACTAATACATCATTGTATTATTTCAAATTAAACATAGAAAGTTTTATTAAAAACAAATCAGTTTCAATTGAAGAATCATATAAATTAATAAAAGAATTTTTTTATAATGTTCTATGTGAGAACTATGATCTTTTAATTGAATTATCTGAACGAGCAAAAGAAAACTGTTTTATTGGAGCTGGGGATTGCTCTTTTATGAAGTCAGATGATATGGTTTATGTTTTAACTAAAATTATTTCAGAAGTTTACTTTATTGATAAATTGTCTAGAAAAGAAAAAATGATATTGTTTGAAGTTTTAGAAGAAATTGTTATTAACTCATAATTTAGAAAGGAACTTTGAATGGACATCTTTTTATTCATTATTATAATATTACTCTGCTTGTCACCACTTTTATACTTATTGTTAGAAGATGCATATGAGAAGGAACATTATGATTCATATCTAGTTAAAAGACGTGAAGATTATTATTTACTTGTAAAAGAGAAGATAAAAGTTGATTGAAATCTATTGTATATAATATCAAATAGTCAGGATTAAAATCTTGATTATTTTTTTATAATTAAATAAAAGTAGAAAGAAGGAAAAATGAAACTTTTACAAAATAATACCATCTCAAAATCGTCAATGTTTGATAGATTAAAAAATAATTCCATCAATAATATAGATCGATTTTTAGATAAAATCGAAAATGGTAAGAATGGCTATTTTGACTTAAAAATTACGACAAATGATTTTGAAGGTATGGAAATTGTCAATTTTAAAAATCAATACAAAATAGATGAGATTGATAATTTAAAAGATCTATTTGAGATATTAAAATCAATGAAGAAAGATTTTTCTTTGAAAGAAGTGTCTAGTAATTTTAAAAACATCTTTGGAGTTGAAGTTGATCAAAGTTTATTTAGAAAAAATAGAATCGATGTTCATAGCTATGATAAGAAACAAATTATTTACAGACCTGTTGATTTTATTAAAACAACAATAAATAAGATGATTATAAAAAACATTAATGTTTATAATTTTGATCTTAAAAAACTTGATCCTCTTGATCAATTTGAATTTAAAAAGTTTATCAAAGTTTTCCCAATAAAAGAATCGGAGGAAGAATTGGCTTTAAAAAACTTTTTAAAAAAAGTAAAAGAATTAATGGAATTTAATGATGTTAACAAAAAACAAAAAGAACAATTGATTTGTGAATTTTCAAAAAACATCTCAAATCTATTAATAAAAACTGATGTTACTGCTAGTTTTTTTAAAGTTGAAATGAATTTCTTTTATAAAAAAGATTCTTTTGAAATAACGACTCAAAGACTTGATTCTTATTTTGCTACAAAGTTAGAATTTCATGTTTCAAAAACAGGTCAATTCAAAACATCATCCTATAAAGAATTTAAAAATCAACTTAAAGAAGTTTTGAAAAATAAATTGGAAGATTCTTATCAAGAAATTCTTTTAGACTCAATGAAAGAGCATTCAATGGTTTCTTTGTCTGGTCAAAAATCTTTATTATTATGTAACCGGGAAGCTTTAAAACAAGAGCTGAAGTTAGAATTAAAAAGAATCCTTGCTTTAACTCCAGAAGAAAAGATTTTAGTTTCTGGAATTATTAAAGAGATTTTAGAAGAATAAAAGAGATTTTTTATAAGCATCTCTTTCTTTTATAATTAAAGAAATTAAAAGATTAGAAAGAAGGAAAAAATGAAATCTTTACAAAAAAATACTATATCAAAGCCGTTAATGTTTGACAGCTTGAAAGATAATTCTATCGATAATATAGATAAATCTTTAGATAAAATTGAAAATGGTCAGGATGGCTGTTTTGATTTAACAATTATTGAAGATGATTTTAAAGGTTTTGACGAACTTTTAACTGATTTAACTCCACAAGAAAAGATTCAGGTTTATAAACTTATTAATGAGTTTTTGGAAGAATAAAAGAGATGTTTTACAAGTATCTCTTTTTTTATAATTAAAAAAATTAACCTAATGTTTAGAAAGAAGGGGAAAATGAAACAGATTAAAAAAACAAAGAAACTCAGTCTTAGATTTCAAACTCTTGAAGCAATTAGATTTTCAATTCGTGAAAACTTAAAAAATAATAAAAAAAATCTATTCTATGAATTAAATTCCAATGATGAATACATGGAATCATTAAAAATAACAGATCTATTTAATAGTAACTTTAGATTTTTGAAAAATTCAGATAAAAGTTTTTTTGAAAAGTTAAAAGAATTAAGTTATAAAATCTCTGATGATAGGCAAAAAGAATTGTCAGAACAAATCTTTGGTAATGAAGAAATCTACAAAAAGATCTGTTTAAAAAGTGGCAATTATTACTCAACAATTAGAGAAATCTATTATAATATTAATAGTGGTCGAATTATGGATTTAGTAGCACAATTACTAAACCCATTTATTAAGGATGAAAAAGAAATTGTAATCAAAGCTGAAAATGGTAAAAGTAGACCTGATGAGATCCCAGGTTACATCTTTGTTAGGTCTGAGTTTAATGGTGATAATACTTTTTATTTCTACAAGAAAGATTATAAGGATAATCATAGAGCAATTGCGTTTTTTGGTAACAATATAAACTCAGAAACGGGATTATTATTAATAGATCTTTGTAAAATTGCTCCACAATTTTTAGAAAAAGAAGATATTGTTTTAGAACTATACTTCAACAGTTTTACAAGATTATTTACTTTTAAAAAGACGGATATGGATCCAAAATTGAATTGCATTGTTGAAAATCTATTTATTGGAGAAATTAAGCTCGATTACTCTGATATAAAAAGCTTCCATTCTTTAACAATTGAAGAGATTAAATCTGCTTTTATTGATAAAGTTGAGGGATTAATCAATTTGCAATACAAAAAACTTTTAGAACAAAGCTTATCTGCAGAAACAGAAATCAATTATAAAATTAACGATCTTAAAAGAATTATTTCGGTCGCTCACAAAGATACAGTATCTAATCTTTTAGAAAGAGAATTACCTATTGATGAATCTTAGCAGCTTGCGTATTGATAAATGCAAAATCAAGAACAAATCTCGCATTCCTTGGTAATTCAGGAGTTGTTTTACATTGCTTGAGATTTTTAATTTTAGCTTTACTGAAAGGTATTCCATTATCTATACAATATTGATAAAACTTCAAATTATCACAATTTCCAAACTTTTGTAACGCATCATAAAGAGCAATTTGTTCTCTCTGAGCAGCATGGATTTGACGAATTTGTTCTGCAAAAGCACAGAAGTACCATGACGGTACTGGGAATCTGTTATCTTTTTTCCATTGGTATTGAGTTTCTTTACCAATAAGATTGCGCAAATCTCTCCAATACTTTCCTGGATGTAATTTGCTGTCAATTGACAAGATTTCTTTTCTCATCTTATTATCTGATAAGACACGATCTAATTCAGATTGCAAGAATTTATAAGTTTCTTTGAGGTTATCAGGAAAATTGATTTTATAAGTAAGTTTCATTTCAACTGTCCTTTTTACTTGTTATTTGAATTAAAAAATAATATTAATTGTCTTTATTTTTTTATTATATCACAATAAAAAATAATGTCAATATTAGTTTATGTTTGATATTAAAAGATCATTTTTATATAAGCAGTTGAATATGATTATTTTGGAATAGAAAATCCTGATTTGGATTATATTAGAAGTCAGTTTATTTTTCAAATAAAAGATGCGGAGTCTTTTGAATCTTTTTAATAAATCAATTGAAAAGAGAATTGAACTCTCTATTAATAATAATTGTAAAGATTTAGAGTCTTTGATTGAAGATTTAATTGAAACTTTTTCATTCTGTTTTAAATCAAAAAATGATTTGGATAATTCAAAAATCCAACTAAAAAAACATCTATCTTCTTACGATTATGATTATGATCCTAAAGAACTATATTATTTAATCTCTGATTTAGATAGCTTTGTTTATGGTTTGTTACCAATGAAGATCCTAAATCTTGTAACAATTGAAATAGATTTATTTTGCAGTATTAAAAAACAATCTTTAAGTTTTTCAAAAATAGAAGAATCAACTGATAATAGTCAATTGGAAAACTATTTTATTGAAACAATCGTATTTGATATTGAATTTATAAAAAAATTGATAATTTCTGATGAATGTATTGATTATGAAATAAAAGAAAAAATCCGAGATGCTGTTGTTAACAAATACAATAACATAAAAAAAGATTTTTAGTAAAAAATAAAAGTACAGAGGTAATTATTTATTATTTCTGTATTTTTATAATTAAAATAAAACCGGTTTATTTTACTGGAAGAAAGAAGGTTTTAAATGATAAAGAAAGAACAAGAATCTTACCTGGCTAGTTTTGTAAGGCAACTAACATCCTTAAACAATGAAAGCAGCTTTCAGAAAGTTCTAAATGAAAATGATCTTTCATCAATTACTTTCGAAAAAGTATCTTATACAACAAAGTCTGGTGATGTTTTTCGGACCTATCCGTCTGAGAATAATCCAACAGTTTCTTTGATTAATAAAGCGAAGAATTTATCTGATGCAATTACAGAGTTGGTGACCAAAGTTAAAGAAGATAAAACTTTTTCAGTTACTCCATTTTACATTAACTTTTATTATTCAAGATTTAACAAAGATATTACTTTATTAAGATCAGAAATTGATAATAATAAGGTTATTGTGAATCTTAAACTATTTAATTTCTATATAAGTTCTAACGATACAGTAATAGAATTAAGTAATAATTTCTTAAACTTAATGTCTGAATTTATGGAATCTGTTATTGAAAAGTATTCAAATAGATTTCTTTTTCAAACAGATTCAAAAGAATTTAATGTTAATTTTAAAAATCTAGCAAATAACAAGAAATTATTATTGGATTTTTATGAAGACGACCAACTCAAAAGAGAAATCAGGGGAATCTTCTCAAATCAAAAAATCTTTGAGAATAAATCTACTTCAGAAATTAAAAGATTGAATTCTTTAATTTTAGAGGTTATCAAAGAAAATGAATAAAAAGACAATTAAATTGTCTTTTTATTTTTTTAAATTATTTCATTTTCACCCAAAACACCAATACCAAATTGTTTGGCTTCTTTTATAAATCTAGGGAATGATTCAAGGTGTTTTTTTGGCAACAAAGTTCCAACAAAAGGATACTTACATCCACTACTCCTAAAAAGCATAATAAATTCTTCTGTTTGATTTTCTTTAAACCATCCAAGCAATAATTCATCAATCTTTGATAGTATAAGGGGAGAGATTTCTCCATCAGTTTCAGATGTTAGGAGTCCAAGTCTTATTGATAATTCAACTAAATCAAACACATTAGTTTTATTTTTACCATCATCAATTATTTGAATTATTCTAGAGTCTGTCCAACCTGGAATTTCGAATCGCTTTTCGACTAAAAGATCCGGGACAGATTCAAAAAATCCATTATTGATAAAGGCGTCAAGAGCGGATCCGCAAAGTTCGTGAAGTTTATAAGAAATCTTTTGAGCATAATTTAATCCAAAACGACTACGAAAAAGAATCTCTCGTCTTTCTAATGACAAAACTTTCAAAAAGACATCTTTTACTTCAACTAATTCAGGAAAGATTGATAATTTACTTCTATTTTGATAATTATTAAAAAGCATATCTAAAATAAACATAGACACTAGATTCTCTACACCGGTTGAATTTAGTTGACTGGTACCAATATAAACATTAATTCCAAAATCTGAGATAAAGTCCCATGGTTCTTCTCTAAAAAACAATTCACTTTTACTTAGATTGAAGAGCAAAACTGTAGCATTTAATTCACCTTTTGGAAATGAGGATAATTTTTTAGATGCCGCTAATAAGGTATCATGAAATCCACTTATCTGACGTTCACGTTCTGAAAAGACTTTTCTTTTTGTTTTTGGCTTTGATAATTGTTTTATTGTATCTGGTTCATCCTCATTATTTGATCCAGAATACATTATTGGTGTTGTTCCTACAACCAATTCTTCAAATCCTTCAATTGTTGGTAGTTTTGGTAATTCCTCTAACAATTACAGTCCTCCTGTATTTTTATTTATTTCTTTACTCTCAATTATTGTAATTCTTTATTTGTTTTAAAATTATAACTTAATATAATTTTAATAAAAACACTGGAATAATTCCAGAGAAAGAAGGAATCAAAATGACAACACAAACACAATTGGAAATCGAGATCACTTTAGAAGAACTTTTCGACTTAAATCAAAAAGAATTAGATTTACTTGGATTTAAACACGAAATCCGAAAGAAAGGTCAAACAACTGAAGATCTCTATAAAACTGGCGATGATTGTTATAGAATCAGATCATTGCAAACAGGAGTTGACCATCGAGGTTATTCGATGTTTCAACATAGTTATTTCTTCAACGGTATCCCAACTAAAGGATCAGTTCTCGTTGGTAGAATTTAACAATATTAAAATAAACGGCATTGATAGGGTGTCGTTTTTTATTTTGGTTTTAGATTTATTTTTTTGGTTTTATGTTTTTTTGGTTTTATGTTTTTTTAGCTATTATACAACATTAAAAAATAATTGTCAAACTCTAAACAGACAGTATATTCAAACTCTAAACAGACAGTATATTCAAACT
>ERZ773069.1854-NODE-1854-length-11616-cov-10.102327_pt1 | contig 11616 bp, 9 predicted proteins | sample MGYA00580619_ERZ773069 | MGnify/ENA primary metagenome ERZ773069 (study PRJEB29015, sample SAMEA2738007) | human oral metagenome | biome: human oral; feature: human-associated habitat; material: dental | place: China | collected 2108 ...
GTGGAAATATAAATTATCTTTTTCTTTTCCGAACATAATAAAAACCACGGAATTGCACCGCGGTAAAAATTATTTTCAGATTGTAGAATTTTTTTTTCTTTATTTTTTAATTTATTTAAAAAACTTAAATTAAAGTTCATACAAAACCTTCCCATTTCTATCTGTTATTATACAATCGCCATATTCCATAAACTATGTAAATATATACAATATATGGTACAAATCCTAAAGTATGCAAATATGAAACAACAAAGACAAGTGCTATTATTAAAATTGCAAGACCAAGTCCTTGTATTATTTCAGCAAATGAAACTGTTTCAACTCCAAATACGTTTGGTTTGTAAATTGTATTTATTGGTCTTGTAAAAGGATTTAATATTAATACAGAATAAACAATCGCTTCTGCCTGGATTCCCATAAACCAGAATATAATTGTTGAAACTCCGGCAAGAAATCCAAAAAATACTTTTCCAAAACCATGCTGTGGAGTAGTAAAAGTATCCGTCAACACAAAAACTCCCATAAAAATCACTTCTCCAAGCGAAGTAGTTACATTAATATTCTGATTTGAAGCAATATAAAATCCAAAGAAAATTGTAACAAAAAACGATACAGGTATATGCCATGTTATTTTTGACCTAAAAATCAAATATATACCCCCTAAAACTATTGCAATTATTGAAAGTTCTCCAATTATTCCTCTATCTGTCAAAATTAAAGAGGGTAATCCTGAAATACTTTCAGAAATATTTAAAACTTCCGGATTAGCCCATGCTGCAGAATTTGAAGCAAGTACAGCCGGGAAAAATGTCAATACAAATAATTTCCCTAAAATTACTGGATTAAATATTTTCTTTTCTGTTTCTCCATATATAGTTTTCCCAAACAATGTTGCCATCGCCCCTGCAAATGCCGCTACATAAATTGGTGTAAATGGTGCAAGTACTAGTCCCGTCAAAGCTCCTATTACTATCCCTGAAAAATCCTTTAAAGTGTCTTTTTTTCTTTGTATTAATAATGAAAATATTACTTCCGCCAACTCCGATCCAATAACTGCCGACAATATTACTAAAATAGGTGTTACCTGGTAAACTAAGAATGCAACAAGTAACATCGGAATCAGAGATATTAAAATATCTATATTCGTTTTTGCTATATTTTCCTGCAATTCCCTTCTTTTACTTCTAAACATATTAAAATTTCACTACCTTTCCTTTTATAGTTTGTTTTTCTAACTTAAGATCATCTTCTACTCTCTAGATATTCGACAATCTAATTCTTTCTATTTTATCAATGGATAAAAATCCCTTATTCTATAATATTTATTTAATAAAATAAATATAATTTTGAATAAATTTAATATTAAATTTTAAAAATTTTATTCTGAAGAAGTTGAATCTCCACCACCTGTTGAAGTCCCTCCAGAACTACTATTTCCTCCACTATTTCCCCCTCCAGATGTTTTTGCTGAAGAATCTTGAGGTTTTACCTGTGAAGATTTATATGATGATGAATTATTTTTTAAACGGCTATGTTTTGGCTCTTTATAAAAATTATATTGATTACCTTTTTTATGTTTTTTATTTCCTTTTTTGCCACCAGTTTTATTATTTGTATTAAGTGCATATTCTGGATTAACAGCTTTATTTTGTACTGCATTTTGATTATTAGGTGCTGCATTTTGCTGTGGTTGTTGCTGTTGTGGCTGCTGTGGCTGAACTGCTACTGCAGGAGCAGGTTGTTGAACTGGTTGTGGCTGTGCTGGTTTTTGTTCAACTTTTTTATTTTCTTCCTTTTTAGCCTCCACTTTTTTATTATCAACTTTTACAGATTTATCTTTTTTACTAACTATATTTTTTCCAACTTCCTTTGTTCCATCCTCTAGTTTTTTTACTAGACCCTTTGAATTTTTTGAATCCTGACTTCCAAATGCCACTAGCACAACTGACATTAAAAACAGGAAAATTCCCTTTATCTGTTTCATCTCTCTTCTCCTTATTTTAACAAATATTAGCTTTTAACATTAAAATCGAAATTTTTATTATATAATGCTTTGTAAATTCCATTTTTATTTAACAATTCATTATGATTTCCAATTTCTTTTATTTCACCTTTTTGTATCACTACTATTTTATTACTATTTTCGATTGTTGTCAACCTATGGGCGATAACAAATGTAGTTTTTCCTTCCATAAGTTTTTCAAGTGCATCCTGAACTAGCTTTTCAGACTCATTATCAAGGGCAGAAGTTGCTTCATCCAAAATTAATATTTGAGGATTTTCTAAGATTGCACGTGCAATTGCAATACGCTGTTTTTGTCCACCCGATAACTTTATACCACGCTCTCCAATCTCTGTATTATAACTATCAGAAAGATTTTCGATAAATTCGTGTGCATTTGCCTGTTTAGCTGCTTCTACAACTTCTTCAAAAGTAGCATTTTGGCGGCTATATTTTATATTGCTAAGTATTGTTCCAGAAAATAAAAACGTTTCTTGCGGTACAATCCCTATCGCTTTACGTAAACTCTTTATTTCATAATCTCTAATATCAATTCCATCAATTTTTAATGAACCACTCGATACATCAAAAAACCTCGGTATCAGATTTACAAGTGTCGATTTCCCTCCACCTGAATTTCCAACAAAGGCAACCGTTTCACCTTTTTTAACATCTAAATTAATATTTTTCAATATTTTTTCAACACTATCCTTATATTTAAAATCTACATTTTCAAAAGTTATATCACTTACAAAGTTTTCAAATTTTATACAATTTTCCCTATTTACAATAGACGGCATTTCTTCCAAAATTTCAGCAACTCTTGTAATAGAAGACATATTTACACTTATCGAATTTATTCTTGTCATTGCACGTCTTGCAGGTGTGTACATTGATGAAATCGCACCTACTATTGTAATAAAATCTCCAGGCGTAAAATTCTTTGCCCTCAAAACTCGGTAACCACTAAACATTAATAATAATGCTATAATTATATAGTTCATTGCTTCCATGATTGAATTAGCTTTCGCATTATATTTAGCAGATTTTACAGCAATTTTCTTTAAATTAACATTCTTCTTTTTAAAATCACTTATTTCGTACTTTTCTGTGGCAAATGCCCTTATAATCCTAATTCCTGACAATGTTTCCTGTAACTTGGAATTTAAGCTATCTAATGCTTCTTGCCGCTGTTTTCCTGAACGCTTTAATCTTTTTGCATATTTTCTCACTGTAATTATAAGAATCGGAGTAACAATCATAACTCCTAAAGTTAAATCAAAATCTATATAAAATGCTATTCCAAGGCAAAGTATCAGTTTTATTACTTCAGGTATCATACTAAAAGCTTCCAATATAATTGAATTTATATTACTAGGATCTGTCATTATTCTTGTCATCATATCTCCTATTTTTTTCCCTGAAAAATATTCCATATCTAAAGTTTGTATTTTATTATAAATATCAGTAACTATATCCTTATAAATTGAAGCTGAAATTACTGTTGAGAAAATTGTATTCCAATACATAAGTACCGCACCAACTGCTGCAAGTATTATCATTGCTCCTGCCGCATATAGTATGTCTTTTTCACTTTTACCTGAAATCCCTTTGTCAAACAATCGTTTTATTAATGCTATTGGAGCTGAAGAAACAAGTGATGACATTGTTGCAAGCAATATATTAAGTATGATTAGCACATAATATTTTTTTATGTATTTTTTTAATTTAAAAATTTCTCCAAAATCTATTTTTATTTTTTTCATAAATTTACCTTTCAATTTTATATTTTGTATTTTTTATCTTTCTATGTTTCCAAATTGAGCAAGTAATTTTGGGTGCACCTTCGTCCCAAAAAAATCTATTTTTTTAGCATTTTTAATATCCCATACAGCAGTAGAATAAATTGTAGCAACTGTATCAAAATCTACTCCCATATATTCAAATATTTGAAAAGGTATTTTGCTTGTGAAAATTTCTATTTGAGGAAATTCATTTTTATATGTAAAAATCCCTCTTGGATGCAACTTAAATAGTATATCATTTTCATTATAATTTTTAAATATTTTTCGATATAACTCAACTGTTTCTTCATGTGTAAGAGACTCATCTTCTTCTAGTGGCTGACTTAAAAAAATAACTTTTTTCCTAGATATTTTTTCAATATCTGCAGTTTCCATTCCAAAAAAATTATAAATTTTTTGTTTTTGTATTTCTGTTTTTTTCTTCCAAAGTTTTTTAAAATCTATAATTTCAACTTTTTCACTAATTATCTCAGGTACTTTTGTAAGACCACTCAATATTATTTTTTCTACTTTCGGAGAAAGTCCTCTTTTCAAATCTTCTTTTTTCTTAAATTTATTTTTAAACCGCTTTAAGTAAGCTTCAAAATGATCACTTCGATAATTTGACCACCCATCTTCTATTACTGTAAATTTTTCTATTTCTTTCCAAAGAATTTTAGGCTCCACTTCATTATCATTTCCAAAATATTCAATTTTACAACCATGTGTTTTTTCTTTTATCAAATCTAAGAGTTTTTCTTTTAAATATTTTTTATATTTCTTCTTTGCTATTTTCCTTTTAAATAAATTTTTTACTTCTGTTACATTAATATACTCTTCCCGTGGAATATAAATTGTTTCTACATTAACTTTAGAATGTTCAAAAACTTCATTTATACTTTTTCCATGGTATACAAATATGGAATCTTCTTCAAAATTATCATCCATCATTATATAAAGAAGTAAGCTATAGGCTGACTCTAAAAATACAACTTTTTTTGTTTTTTCCATTTTTACTCTCTCCTAACGCTTTTTGAATATTTTTCTATAAATCGCTGTAGATCCATTCTTTAGTTCCTTCTTAAATTCATCAAAATTTTCAAAGTCATCTCCACTCACACGATAAATCCAGTTTTTATTAAGTTTCAAGGAATTTACACCCTTTCTAGTTGTTATAAAAACATCTACTCCTAATTTTTTTATATCCTCTCTATTGCCCTTGTATCGGTGTCCCCAAGGATAAGCCAGACAATCTGGAACTTTTCCCAGTTTCTCACTAATAATTTTTTTGTTTTCCAGAATTTCAAATTTCACAGTTTCTTTAAATTGTTCTTCACTAATTTTATCAAAAAATTCATCTTTTTTTTCTTTAAATAATCTATTCAAAAATTTCTTTTTCTCTTTTTCAAACTTATTCTCTTGAAGTTCCACAATACTTCTATATTTTTCTACAAAATTCTTTTTAGGCTTATAACCAGGAATAGAAATTTTACTTCGTAATTTAAACACAGGAAGTCCATTTAATTTTTTTGCATCCTTTTTTTCATCATAATTTCCATCAAAAAATAAGCTATAACTTTCTCTTTTAAAATATGGCGAACTTTCATTATCATAAAAAGCAAGCACTTCAATATCCTTTACTGTTAGCTGATGAGAATGTGTATGAAGCTGGAAATCAATCAGTCCACTTTCATACATTTCTCTTATTTCATCCCAGTTTAAATAAGTTTCATCCTTTTCAATAAATTTTGTATTCAAAAATATCGTAGCTTTCATATTATACTTTTTCAAAATTGGAAAAGCTAAAGTGTAATTATTTTTATATCCATCATCAAAAGTTATAAGTATCGAATTTTTTGGCAACTTATAATCTAATCCCTTCAATTCTTCCATTTTAAAAGTCTTTTTATCCTTTATCCATTTTATATGCTCTTCAAATTCATCCACAAAAATTCCACCTTTGTTTTTTTCACTGTCAATACTGTGATACATAAGACACAAAACAAAATTTTTTCTAGTTTTATTATATAAAATAAATACCAAAAATAGCAATAATATTATTAAAAATAAATATATCATTTTCCTCTTCCTTCAAATTATAATTTACCTCTTAATTTTAAAATTTTTGCTCTTATTTTTTTTATCAATCTATCAATTTTAAAATTTAGAACTGTATTTTTTCTCCTATTACTAAAATGCACATGCCTTTTATTCCCAATATGAGTTACATAAGGCTCCTTAAAAAATATCGCTTTAAATCCACGTTTCTTATAAAAATCCGACAAAACTTCCTCATATCGCTGATTTTCTAACTTTTCATGAGACCCAAATAAATCCATATCCTTTTTTCTTCTCAAGGCCGGATTATAAGTAAATATTTCACCTTTTACACTATAATAATGCTCCCCTTTTTTTGAAACATAATCTTCATCATAAAAAAAATCTTCCTTAAAATTATCTTTTGAACGAAGTCCCACAACTAAAATTTTTTCATCTTCCTCCATCACTTCCATTGATTTTTCAATAAATCCTCTTTTAAGAAATTTCCAGTCATCTTCACAATGAAAAATATATTCAGTATCAATTTCACGATAAGCCTTATCAATTGATTTTAGCTGTCCTAATCGTGTTTCATTTACTATCAGTCTAAAATTCTGATTTCTATTATCATATTTTGAAATTAGCTTTTTCAGTTTTTTCCCTTCAGTACTGTCTTCTGTTATTATTATTTTTTTTATCGGATAAGTATTATATTCAAAAAAGCTGTCAAGCGTCTCCTCCAGCAAATCAAATCTCCCACAGCTAGTTATTACCAGCGTTACTTCCTTCATATCTATCAAGCCCCTTCTTAGCCATTGTTTTTCTACTTTTTATAGCCTCTGCCAAATATTCATCATTTTTCTTCAGCCTACTTCTATCATTCTCCTTATGATACAAATGACAAGTCAAGGCCTCAAACTTTAATTTTTTCTTTTTACACCCTATATTAAACAACCTTACAGCAAGCTCGCTATCCTCTCTTCCCCATCCTTCTATTTCTTCTTCAAATCCATTTACTCTAATTAAATCTTCTTTGAAAAAGGACATGTTACAAGATCTTATTCCACGTAAATTCCTATTTACTTTTGTAAAAATTCTAGAAAGAATTTTACTTCTTATCATATTTATATTATTCTTCACACCTTTGCTAAAAAGATTTATTTTTTTGCCTTCCATTATTTCCTTTGCCATAATTGACGAAGTTATAACTCGTGAACCTTGAATAAAACATCCTCTTTCCATATTTTTTATATGATCTTCAACAAAATGCCTATTTAATATCAAATCACCATCTATTATTATTATATAATTTCCAGTTGCCTTATTTATTGCTCTATTTCTTGACATTCCCGCTCGAAATCCCTTATCTTCCTGCCATGAATGAATAATATTACTTTGTGGGTAACTTTGCTGAAATCTTTTTACAAGATCAATTGTTTCCTGCTTTGAACCATCATCAGCAATTATTATTTCCTTTGGAGCAACAGTTTGTTCTAGTACACTATTTAAACATACTTCCAGAGCTTTTGGCCAGTTGTATGTAGTAATAATGAGTGAAGTGTCATTTCCCAAATTATTATAATATTCTTCACGTAATTTTGTATATTTTGTCATTGTATAAATAGAACTATATTTGGCAAGTAAATAGCCTTCATAGCCATCCATAAATCCAAGCTGCAAAATATACATTTTTAAAAATCTAAACATCATTTTTGAATATATTTTTAAAAAACTTGGATTTTTTCCTTTTTTTATATATTCTTTGGCACTTTGTGAAGTATATCTGTTTAATTTTTCAAGAAATTCTTCTATACTGTCATAGGTATAATGGATTATCATTTCTTTTATTTTATTTATTTTACTGTCAGTCTGATATTGCTCATGAACTTCGCGGCTACTTATTTTCACTTTACCGTTTTTCCATAGTCTGATTACATAATCATCCCATCCTCCAAATTTTATTTCTCTTTTAAATGCAATATTTCTCAATTTTATTTTATAAACATCACTTGATGGATTTTCACTATTTATAATTATTTTTATTTTTTCCTTTAATTGTGGCGATATTACTTCATCTGCATCTATTAGCAAAATCCAATCACCTTTACATTTTTCCAAAACAGAATTTTTTTGTGGTCCATACCCCTTCCACTTTTCCACAAAAACCTTTGCTCCCTTAGAAAGTGCGATTTCTACAGTCTTGTCTGTACTTTCACTATCAACAATTATTATTTCATTAGCAATCTCCTTTACTGAATCTAAAGTTTTTCCTATCCTATTTTCCTCATTAAAAGTTATTATTCCTACAGATAATTTCATAATTGTTTCTCCCATTTCATATTTTTAATTCCTAAATAGCAGACAAATTATTTTTATAACTTAACTTATCAAATACTTTTTCAAAATCTACATCATTAATCCGTTTTTCAGTATAGTCAATCAATATATTACCCTCTTCTTTTATCCGCCATTTATTTTTATTAATTTTTGGTCCATAAAAAGCCATTATTTTTTTATTTAACCCTTCAGCAATATGTAAGATGGCAGTATCCAGTGATACTACCAAATCACTATTTTTAATTATAGATATTGAGTCAAGTACCGTTCTGGACTTTTCAAAAAATAAAATATTTTTATTATCTGTCTTTTCAAGTATATTATAAATTGTTTCCCTATCATTTGGAGAATCCAGTATTATAATTCTATAACCCTTATAAATTTCACTTAATCTTTTTATTATAATTAAAGCAATATCCTCATTTATTTTCCTTCCTCTGGAAGCTCCAAAAAAGTTTAACGCAATTATTTTCTCATCAACATTATTTTCATCTAAAAATTTTTTCACGTTTCTTTCAGAATCTTTTGAAACTGGAACATCATAAATTGTATCTTCTATCTCAATATTCACTTTCCTCATCATCTGCTTATAAATTTCAACCATTTTTAAAGTATTATTCTGCCTCACATTCTTATTGTATATTTTATAGCCATCTTTATTATATCCAACATTAACTGTAGCATTTACTCTATTTATAAGATAAAATTGCTTATATTTCAATCCTTCTGTTGAATCAAACAAAACATCATAATTATTTTTTCTCAATATTTGTGCGACTTTTCTCCATTCAAAAATTTTTTTCCTGTCAAATATATAATATTCATCTATATTTTCGTTTAATTTCAATAAGTCTTCTAAAGATTTATCAGAAACAATATCAATTTTTATATTAGGATAGTGTTTTTTTATTTCTCTAAAAATAAATGAACTTATTATAAAATCTCCTATTTTCCCATCAGTTCTTAAAAATAAAATTCTATTTATTTTTAACGGATCTAAGTCTACATTCTTTTTTCTTTTATCAAATATCTTACTTAATATTTCATTTTTTTTATCAATTAATTTATCTCTATATGGTCTATAAAATTTCCAGTTTATTTTATTCATTATATTTTTATTCCTTATGTAAATACAATTATTTACGTTAATTTAGGACAACGTATAATCCCCATTAATTTCCCTTAATTTTTTCTATTTCCTTTATTTTATTATTTAGCCACTTTATTGGTTCTGACAATGAAAAATTATAAGTTTGATCATGACTTCCTTTTATATTTGAAATTACCTGCAAACTATCAGCTGTTGTTTTAGGCGACCATCTACATAAATTATATTTATCGTTTGCATAGAAACTCAGCAAGGGTTTATTCAATGAAGAAGCTATATGAATTGCACCGCCGTCAACTCCAATTACCAAATCAGCTGTAGCCACAAACAAAATAAAATCATTAATACTAAGTTTTTCAGATAAGGAAATATCTAAATTTTTATTTATATTACCTACTAGCCTTTTATAATACTCCTCACTTCCAACAGTTCTTCCCATAATAATTTTTATATTTTTTATCTTCTCATCTTCTATATTATTTAATAGCTCAGCTACTTCTTCAGGTTTCATTTTTCTGTCCCTGCCTTGTGGCACCAATAAAATTTTTATTTTCTGAGTTTTTTCATTTATTTTTTCAGAATCAGATTTCCAAAATTTTTCCATTTTGGCAACATCTTTTTCCAAAAGCTCAATATATGGTTTTTGTTTTTCTATTTTAAAATATTTAGAAAACTCAGAATTTATCAAATAGTCTGTAATGTGAGTTTCAATGGATGGAGTACAGATAAAATCATAATTTTTTACATTTTTTCTATTATAATAATGCCCCTCATTATCTTCTCCAAAAACTATCGTAATTTTAGGACTTAATATTTTTTTCCAAATCATTTTATTTGTATTTTCCTTACTTGAGAAATCTAGTAATACATCCCATTTTTTACGATTTTTAAACATATCTTTTCGTTTTACAACGCTATCTATTATTTTTTCGTTCTTATTACAAAAATTTGCAAATTCCAAATTTCTATCCGTTACCGCCAATCCCAATTTTGCCTCAGGATACATTTCTTTTAATTGTCTTGCATAACAAAAGGATATTAAAGTATCACCAATAAAATCCTTTGGATTTATCAATATCGTTTTTACATTTTTTAAATTAATATCTTTATATCTTCTTTTAGTACCAAATAGCCATATTATTATTTTAGATCTTATTCCATCTATTATGCTCATAGTTACCTTCCTTATTATTTATAAATAGTTACTTATCTTTACTTATTTTTTTCTACTATTTTTTTTAATTTTAGTTTATTAGTTTCCATTGAAAAATCATTAGCTCTAATTAATGACATTTTTTTATAATTTTCATATTTTTCATTATTGTCTATTAATTCATAAACTCTTTTTACGAATGTATCCTTATCATTTAATGGAATTAATTCTCCATATTCACTATTTTTTCCAAGTATGTCCTTAGGTCCTGTAGGGCAGTCATAAGCCACGACAGGTGTTCCAAAAGCAAGGCTTTCCAGAAGTACAGTCGGCAATCCTTCATATTTCGCAGTATGCAAAAATAATTTTGCATTTTTAAAAAATGGATATGGATTTTCAATTTGTCCAAGTAAAATTATATCATCTTCTAAATTATATTCCTTAATTTTCTGTCTAATCAATTTAACTTTTTCACCATTTCCAATAAAATAAAGTTTCTCCTTTATTCCTCGCTGCTTCAGCTTGTAATAAATATCAACAAGGTGTTCAGGTTGTTTTTGCTGTGTCAAGCGTGATACTTGTAAAAAGTAATCCTCTTTTAGATAATTTCCATATTTAGGATTCACATCTTCAGCCTTTTTCCTAATTATTTCAAGATTTATTGGATTATAAACTAATTCCACTTTAGTTTTATCCATTCCTAGAATTTCCACAAATTCATCTCTCATTGTATCACATATTGCCAGTATTTTATCATATTTTTTATATTGTTTTTTATATTTTTCTATTTTGTCTGCACTTAGCTGTTCTCCAAAAGTAAGTGAAAAATGAATCCAGGCAAATACAGGAATTGCTATATTAAAATCTTTATATTTCAACAAATTTGAAGAATAATCTATAACAACATCATAGTTTTTTTCTTTTATTCTCTTTTCCACTTTTTTTAAATAAGTTATTTTTGACCGTAACCTAAAAATTTCCTTAACAATTTTGCTTTTTCCATCATAATTTTTAAATAAAAATTCATAATTCACTTTTTCAGGAATTTCATTTTCAAATAAATTATTTTTTCCATGATTCCAAGTTATAAGCAAATCAACATCATAATTCAGTTTAACCAAATTTTTTAAAACATTAAGTAAAACTCTCTCTTCTCCTCCCATGCTCAAATGACCATGTAATACCAATACTT
>ERZ773069.1858-NODE-1858-length-11563-cov-58.096802_pt1 | contig 11563 bp, 11 predicted proteins | sample MGYA00580619_ERZ773069 | MGnify/ENA primary metagenome ERZ773069 (study PRJEB29015, sample SAMEA2738007) | human oral metagenome | biome: human oral; feature: human-associated habitat; material: dental | place: China | collected 2108 ...
ATCTTGGGGTTCCAGCGGCGCGTCTGGTGACCGTAGTGGCAGCCGGCCTCAGCCCGGCGCGGGCTGCCGCCGCGGTCGCTACCACCAGCTCCTGTGTCGCGTGGCGGAGTACCGCCAGCCTCCTGTCCCTGGGGGTTGACGTCGACCGGGCGTGGCGGGAACTCGCCCAGGCCCCTGGTTTGGGCGAGCTGGCCGCCCTGGCGCGCAGCTCCCACCACTCCGGTGCTGGGTTGTCGAACGGGTGTTCACGGATCGCGGCGCGGTTGCGTGACGACGGTGCCGACCATGCCACCGCCGAGGCCGAGCGCGCCGGGGTACTCATCGCCCTGCCCATGACCCTGTGTTATTTGCCGGCTTTCTTCCTCCTGGGCCTTGCCCCCATGGTCATCAGCCTGGGAACCAGTATTCTTTCCTCCCACTAGTTTCTTGTAAAGGAACCCATCATGAGTCGCCTCATGCATCTCCCTGTCACTGCCACTACTACCCTCATGGCCGCCACCATGAATCTGCTCACCAATGCGTTCGAACGCCTTGGTCGGTTCGATAACGACGAGGGAACAACCACCATCGAGTACGCCATGGCGGCCCTCGCCGCGGCCGCGCTCGCTGGCGTCCTCTACGTGATTGTCACCTCACCCACCGTGCATGATGCCCTCCAGGGCATTATCACGAACGCCCTCTCCAACACCCCCTAACCATCATGTTGGGGAACGATGATGGTGCGGTCACCGTTGAAACCGCTATTGCCACTGGCGCCCTGATCGCGGTGTTCACCACCCTGGTCGCCGGCCTGGTGGCTGTGGGCGCTCATCTTGCTGCTATCGACATTGCCGGCGCGGCCGCCCGGGCCTACACCATTGGTGTGCCCTACGAGCCGCCTCGGGGTGCCGTCACCATCACCGAATCCGGTGGGCTGGCCACCGCTACCGCCGTCGTGTCCAGCCCCCTGGGGGCCCAAACCGCCCACGCTGTCTTCCCCATCGAACAAGAATTCGGAACGCCATGAGCGGGCTCACCACCCTGCGTGATGACGATGGTAGCGCCACCATCACCACCGCCGGCCTCATCGTCGCCCTCATCCTCGTGGTCCTGGCCCTCACCCACGGCATCCGGGGCACCATCGCCAGCCACCACGCCAAAGTCGTGGCAGACCTCAGCGCCGTGGCCGGCGCCTACGCCGCCTACACGGGTGCCGACCCTTGCGACACGGCCGCCACCGTCGCCCGTCGTAACGCGGCAATCCTCGACCACTGCGCCACCAGCGGCGATGACGTCACCGTGACCGTCTTCGACGCGCCAGCCCACGCTGTCGCTACCGCCGGCCCACGTTAACCATCTAACATCGAACATATTTTCTGTAGGAGGGCGATTGCGCCGCGCTTGTCTAACGGCTGGTTTCCATTCCCGCATTTCGGCGACTGCACGCATGACGGGCACCCCGACTCGCACCCACAGCCCGCCACCGTCACCGCGGTCGCCGAAACCCACTCGCCAAACCGGGAAAACCCGCAGTCCGCGAACCCCGCCCCGCCCGGATAGCCGTCATACACAAACACCGTGGGCAGCCCCGTGTCCTGGTGCAACGCCGTCGACACCCCACCAATATCCCACCGGTCACAGGTCGCCACCAGCGGCAAAAGCCCAATTAACGCATGCTCCATCGCGTGCAACGTGCCCGGCACATCCTGAATCCCCAACTCCGCCAACACCACTGGATCTATCGTGATCGCCACCGCCCGAGTCACCAGCGACTCCGGCGGCATACCCAACGGCACCGCTGCTAGCGTCGCCCCGCCCGGATCCCGCACCGCATAGCCTGTCACCTGCCGGGTCACCTCCACCAGCATATTCGCCACCCGCAGCCCCGGCGCCACCTCATCGCATGCCGCATCAGGCGCCGACACCACCTGAATCGTCGTCGACGACAGCGCCTGCGTGAAATAATCTGGCACCTCCCTGTGCACCAACGCTACACCCTCCGCCAGCGATAACTCATCCACCACATAGCTACGCCCCTGATGCAAATACACCGCGCCCGGATGCACCTGGCTCGCCGCCTGGCCGGCATCGACCGTGCCCACCACCCGGCCCGTCGCCGACTCCACAATCGTGACCTCCCGGCCCGAACCCCGCACACTCACCACCCGATGTGGGTCCGGCTGCCCCGGCGGCACCGCCGCATAATATCCCCGCGGTCGCCGCCGCAACCACCCGTCCGCCACCAACCGGTCCACCACCGGCCCCGCCCGAAACCACGCAACTTCCCGATCCGTCAGCGGCGCCTCCAATGCCGCGCACAGAACATGGCCGGCAAGAATGTGGGGATTGGTGGGATCGAACACCGCCGCCTCCACCGGCCTGCTGATGAGCGCATCCGGGTGATGCACCAAATACGCATCCAGCGGATCCGCACTGGCAATAAGCACCACCGTGGCGGCCTGATTCCGCCGCCCGGCACGCCCCGCCTGCTGCCAAAAACTCGCAAGAGTTCCCGGAAACCCGGCCGTAATCACCGCATCCAAACCCCCAATGTCAATCCCCAACTCCAGGGCATTGGTGGCGGCAACCCCCAATAGCTCACCATCGTCGAGCGCTAGTTCGATCCGCCGCCGGTCGGCTGCTAAATAACCAGCCCGGTAGGCGGCAACCCGAGCACCCAGGTCTGGTCTACCGACCCGGGCCAACTCCGTTTGAGCGCGCAACGCTACGAGCTCCGCGCCAGCCCGGGACTTGGTGAACACTAGGGTGCGGGCGCCCTCAACGAGGAAATCCGCCATGAGCAGCGCCGCCTCCGTGGTGATGGAACGCCGTCGGTCACCAGGGTGAATATCGGCTTGCCGCCCCGTATCCGCCGCCAAGTTTTCCCCCGCGTCTCCGCCGGAGGAATCCGCTGGCCCCGCTTCCGTGAGAATAATGGTGCGCCGACCCCGCGGCGACCCATCCTCGGTGACTGCCACCACGTCAGGATCGCCAATGAGCCGTGCCGCATGCTGGGCCGGATTATTGCTGGTGGCGGACGCCAGGATCACGACCGGCCCGCCAGTTTTCGGCCCACCATGCCCGCCGGCCCCAACCCCACCCCCACGCCTGCCTTCCCTCATATTGCCCCGTGGCTGCTGTGCGCGCCGAGCGAGCCGGAGCAGCCGCCGAAGCACCAGGGAAACATGCGCCCCAAAAACACCCCGGTATTGGTGGGCCTCATCCACGATGACATATCGCAGGTTTGCAAACAGCCGCCGCCACAGGTCCGGGTAGGCGAGAATCCCGCCGTGGAGCATGTCCGGGTTAGTGACTAGGTAGCGGCTGGTGGCCCGAATGGTGCGGCGGGCCTCGGTGGGGGTGTCACCGTCGTAAGGCGCGGGGTTGATGCTGGCTAGCGCCGGGTCGGCCCGACAGAGCCGCAGTATTGCGGTGAGCTGGTCGTTTCCCAAGGCTTTGGTGGGGGTGAGGTAGAGGGCGCAGGCTGCCGGGTTGCGGGCCAGGTCGGTGAGGGTGGGGAGTTGGTAGCCCAATGTTTTCCCCGACGAGGTGCCGGTGGCGACAATGACGTGGCGCCCATCGTGGGCGGTGGTGGCGGTGAGGCTTTGGTGCTGGTAGGGGCGGGTGATGCCGTATTCGTCGGCAAGCTGGGTGATGAGTGGGGGATATGCCCAGGTGGGCCAGTCGCCGTAGACTGCGGGTCGGGGCGGCTGGGTGATGGTGGTGCGGTAGGTGGGGGTCATGGATGGTCCTTGGTGGCAAAGAATCAAGTACAACCATTAAGCATAAGGGTGTGAATCAGGCCACTGATCTATTCTTTGGGGGGTAAACATGGAACACTAGAGGATGGTTGTCACATGAGGTTTTGTATCTTCGCGGCATTGTAGCAAGGTGATGTGCCTCTGATTTATTGTGTTGCCCCATGGTTTGTGGCGTCGGGCGTGTGTTCAGCAATGATAGGTTGCCGAGATGAGCGCGCTTGATCTGCCCTGATAACAATCTCTTATTGACTATATATGAAGGAAAATACTATGGCTAAAGGCACTGTTAAATGGTTTAATGCTGAGAAGGGTTTTGGGTTTATCGAGCCGGAGGATGGTTCGGCTGACGTGTTCGTGCACTATTCCGAAATCAACGGTGATGGGTTCCGATACCTGGAGGAGGATCAGGTAGTGGAGTTTGAAGTGGGTGGCGGGGCTAAGGGCACCCAGGCATTGAACGTTCGTGTGATTCGGTAATTGGTTGGCGATCCTTGCTCTTGTGGGGGTGAGAGCAAGTAAGCTTTTCGACGCTTGCCCCTGGTGGCTGCGTGAAAAAATAGCCCCCGGGTCTGGGGGTTTTATGGGGGCGTTGGACATTTATGTCAGGTGCAGCCGTATTATAAGGAATCGTCTGTAATTTTTTTATGTTCACATTGAGACACTGAGATTGAGATTGAGGTTCATTCGGTTCATGGCTGAAGGCAATGACATCAAGCGTCTGGTCATCGTTGAGTCCACGACGAAGGCCAAAAAGATTGCCCCCTATTTAGGCAGCAATTACATCGTTGAGGCGTCGGTGGGTCATATCCGTGACCTGCCACGGGGGGCTGCTGATGTGCCGCCGAAATATAAGAAGGAGCCATGGGCGCGACTCGGGGTGAATGTGGATAAGAACTTCACCCCGTTATATGTGGTGAGCCCAGATAAGAAGAAAAAGGTGGCGGATCTTAAGGCCAAGCTCAAGGATGTGGATGAGCTGTTGTTGGCCACCGACCCGGACCGGGAGGGTGAGGCGATTGCGTGGCATTTGCTGCAAACCTTAAAGCCGAAGGTGCCGGTGCGGCGCATGGTGTTCCATGAGATCACCAAGCCGGCGATTGTAGCGGCGGCCCAAAACACCCGGGAGCTGGACAATAACCTGGTGGATGCGCAGGAAACCCGCCGCATTTTGGACCGGTTGTATGGCTATGAGGTTTCCCCGGTGTTGTGGAAGAAGGTGATGCCCCGGCTGAGCGCGGGCCGGGTGCAGTCGGTGGCGACCCGGGTGATTGTGGATCGGGAACGCAACCGCATGGTGTTTGTGCCGGCCGAGTATTGGGACTTGGCGGCCGAGTTCACGGCCCCCGCGTCGGCGGGCACCGCGTCGCAAGGCTCGTCGACAAGCACGGACGGCGGGGACGACCGGAAGTTTACGGGCCGGCTGAGCAGGGTCAACGGCAAGCGGGTGGCTGCGGGCCGGGATTTCAACGATCGTGGCGAGCTCACAAGCGACGCGGTGGTGGTGACCAAGGCGCAGGCTGAGCAGCTGGCTACCCAATTGCAGCACGTGACCCTGCCGGTCATAAACGTGGAGGAGAAGCCGTACACCCGGAAACCGTCGGCGCCGTTCATGACTTCAACGTTGCAGCAGGAGGCGGGTCGGAAGCTGCACTACACGTCGGAGCGCACCATGCGGGTGGCGCAGCGACTGTACGAAAACGGGCACATCACCTACATGCGTACCGACTCCACAACCCTGTCTGAGCAGGGTTTGCAGGCCGCCCGGCAGCAGGCGATCGCCTTGTTCGGCAAGGATCATGTGGCGGATGCGCCGCGCCGCTATGACCGTAAGGTGAAGAATTCGCAGGAGGCCCACGAGGCTATCCGCCCGGCCGGGGAGCAGTTTTCCACCCCGGCGGAGCTCCGGTCGCAGCTGGATGCGGAGGAATATAAGCTGTACGAACTGATTTGGCAGCGCACGATCGCCTCGCAAATGGCGGATGTGAAGGGCGTGTCCATGAAGGTCACGATCGGCAACGAGGATGTGGAGTTCACCACGACGGGCCGCACGGTCACGTTCGCCGGGTTCCTGCGCGCCTATTCGGATGCGATTGCCGATGCTGCCGCGAGCTCCGACGCGAACCAAAGCCGGCTGCCGCACCTGAAAGTCGGCGATGAGGTGGCGATTTCCGATGTTGTCGCCGACGAGCACACCACGAACCCGCCCGCCCGCTACACCGAGGCATCGCTGGTGAAAAAGATGGAGGATTTAGGCATCGGCCGCCCCTCCACATACGCCAGCATCATCAAAACCATTCAAGACCGTGGCTACGTCTATTCGCGCGGCAATGCGCTGGTGCCCAGCTGGGTGGCGTTCGCCGTGGTGGGGTTGATGGAGAAATCATTCGCCGCCCTGGTGGACTATGATTTCACGTCCTCCATGGAGGACGAGCTCGACGACATTGCCGCAGGTAACGAGGTTGGTGCGAACTGGCTCAAGGGGTTCTATTTCGGCGACGAGCACGCCTCCGACGCCACCGCCGAAACCATCGCCCGCCAGGGTGGCCTGAAAGCGCTGGTGGGCAATAACCTGGAGCAGATTGATGCGCGGGTGGTCAACTCCCTGCCGCTTTTCGACGACGACCAGGGCCGACCCATCTATGTGCGGGTGGGCCGGTACGGCCCCTACCTGGAACGCCAAATCGGGGTGAAACCGGACGGGGAACCCGAATTCCAGCGCGCTAACCTTTCCGACACCACCACCCCGGACGAGCTCACGCTGGAGTTCGCCGAGAAACTCTTCGCCACCCCCCAATCGGGCCGGGAGCTGGGCGTGAACCCCGCCAATGGCCGGGTCATTGTGGTCAAAGAGGGTAGGTTCGGGCCCTATGTCACCGAGATCATGGGTGCGGACGAGAAGGAAAAAGTGGCGGTGTCCGCGGAACAGATTGTTGCCGAGGAGCGGGCCGCGGAAGACGCCCAACGCGCCGCCGAGGGCAAGCGGGCCAAAAACTGGGAGACCAAAACCGCGATTGCCGCGAAGGAAAAACGCATCAACCAGATCATTGAGGAAACCCTGAAGCCGGCCACCGCTTCTTTGTTCTCTAGCATGGACCCGTCCACGGTGACCCTGGAGGAAGCCCTGCAATTAATCTCCCTGCCCCGGGAGGTGGGGGTGGACCCCACCGACGGTCAGATGATTACCGCCCAAAACGGCCGCTACGGCCCCTATCTGAAGAAGGGCACGGATTCCCGATCCCTAAGCAGTGAGGAACAAATCTTCACCATCACCCTGGACGAGGCCCGCCGCATTTATGCAGAGCCGAAACGCCGGGGTCGGGGTGCCACCACCCAGCAGGCCATTAAGGAACTGGGCGATAATGACGTGTCTGGCAAGCCCATGAGCGTGAAGGATGGCAGGTTCGGCCCCTATGTGACGGATGGGGAAACCAATGCGTCGCTGCGCAAGGGGGACGATCCGCTTACTCTGACGGATGCGCGGGCCAACGAACTCTTGTCCGAGCGGCGCGCCAAAGAGGCCGCGGACGGTGGGCCGAAAAAGAAGGCCACGAAGAAAACCGCGGCAAAGAAGAAAACCACGACGAAGAAGGCGGTGAAGAAACCGGCGAAAACCACCAAGCGGGTCGTGAAGGCCGGTAGTCGTAGTAAATAATCACCCGATTGTGTGAAACACGGCATGAAACGTCTGGTTTCGACTCTCAATCTCCGATAGGATTTGTATTACAAACATTTTATCGGCAACTATCGGATGTGGGGTTTGTGATGAAACTGCGCGTGGCACTGGCGGTAACAGCGACCATACTTGCCGGTGCCGTGGGCGTGGGTGGGTTATCCGGTTGCGCCCTACCGACCGGCATGGCGGGTCTTGGCAACGGCGGCGGTACTGGCGGGCTGACCGGCACACAGGTGGCGGACACCGAATGCCACCCCCAACTCGACCTGGTCGAAACCGCCTTCGGACTGTGGGCAACCGCTAAGAAAATCCCTATCCAGGGCAGCAGCCACCAGTTTTATTTCACGATACAGGACAACCACTTCGACCCCTGCGCCGACCTCAGCTGGGTGAGCCTCCAGGGCGTGGAACAAGACCCGGCGCACTACGATCCCATGGCGATGGAATCCGCACAACGCACCCTCATATTTTTTCATCGTGACCAATTGATTACCGACGCGAGTTTCCTCCTCGCCTATGATGCGCGCGACATCACGGTTGCCGACAACCAGCTGGAAGTCACCTACGAGGCCCTGGCCTACCCGCGCGTGACCGAGGGACCCACCCAGAAAATCACCTATAAATATGCGGATGGGGCGCTGCGGCAGGAAACCAGCCCCACCATCGACGTGAAACCCCTGAAACTGGACTTCCACACCAACCCGCCCGCGAGCGACGCCATCACCATCCCCCTGGGTAACGCGAATTACTCGCCCGCAATTAAAACATATGAAGGTAATGTGCTTGCCGACGTCCCCATGGGCGACGGAAAAATCCTCTGCGATTTCTACCTGACCCAGAAAACCAGCGGTCCGAGCTGCACGAACCGGCAGAAAGCCACCTGGCCAATCGTCAATGAGGGCCCCGCGCAGGCGCCAACCAATAGCGACAGCAAGAGCAACAGTGAAGGTAAAACCAATTTCGCAGCCTTCTCGTTCAGCCCACCACCATCATTGCGCACATCCTATTTCCCGTCGGGGAATATCAACCCCGAGGACACGTTCCCGGACGAGTCCGTGGTGCAAGTGGGCCCCTATTTTGTGGATACCCGCGGCGATACCGTCAAGATTTCGAATAATTCCAGCACCGTGGTGCTTGGCGACGGCGTGGCGGAGCTCCGGGACGAGCCACTATTCACTCTGGACAAATCCCGGTGGCCGCAGGACCTCAAGGTGAGCCGGTAAGTCTACTTGGGTTTTGGCTTCAATTTTATGAGCTCAGTAATCAGGTGGGGCATCGCTGTGCTAGTAGTTTCTCGGTTAACCTCATCAAAGGCACAATGCGTGACTTGCTTCACAGCCTGTTCATAATCTTCCACTGGGAAGTTATCTGAAACGTTTTTCCCGCTTGGCCCATTGAGCATTTCTCTATCCTGTAATTTTTTTCCCATGGTTGTTCGAGAAATGTTTTTGTTTCGAATGTCTTCGAAATGTGCTAGGAGCCAGGCTTCAAAACTTTCATGGGATACCACAAAATGGTATTCGGTTTCACAGCAATTAGTTGCATCTTTTGCTGCCTTGAATGCTTGATGGAACTGCCCAACACTAGTGTCATCAACATCAACAACATAATATATTGCGGAAAAGGGCGCATCCTTGTCCCTGCTAATGGTGGTTTGTGTCTGCTTAATGAGGTTTTCTGGTGATTGTGATTCTACCTTTATGGTAAGGCTCTGCAACCTTAAGCAACGTTTTAAAAGTGTGAAATAGTCTTTTTCGGTGCATTTTCCCTGTACAAAGAGGAGAATGGGCTCAGACGTGGTGCGCGTTCCTGGGCCTTTGCGCCGACGTGAATTTGTGTCTTTGTTCCTATTCTTTTTGGCCATGTTCTATGCTTCCGTTTCTGTTTTCACTGCACGTAATGCATCTAGGGCCTCGGCAATGCCTCGTGAGGAAGTAATAGGAACAGCGCCAAAGACGCCCTGGAGATAGCGCTTTTCAATATTGTGATTATCGCGTGGGGAATATTCACTCAAAGCAATGAGCTCAGAAATTGATTGCTGCTTTTCCACAAACCATACCTCGTTGCGATCCAAGGCTTCCGTGGGGTGGTTGCCTAGGAGCGTAAGATCATGGGTCGTAAAAATCAACTGTGCACCTTGGGTATTGATCTCTTCATCCTGGAAATAATGAATGAATTCACGCAGCAATGTGGGATGCAGGCTGCTATCTAATTCATCAACAATAAGGAGCGCACCATGGTAAAGCGCATAAAGCGCCGGAAAAATACTATCAATCCATACCTGTGTGCCTCGTGATTCATCCTCTTCCTTGAGAACAAAGCCATCTGATTCGCCTTCGTGATGGAACTCAATATACCGTTGGCGGTATTCGTCAAGGAACCTACCTAGTGTTGTGTTACCTGAGATTTCTGTCTGTGCTATTTCTAAATCCATGAGGATTTCTCGTAGTCTTTCCGTTAATGCTTCTTCCTTAACGGAGACATCTGTTATTCCCACATCCGCGGCGGTCATCATGTGTTTGAGTAGTTCCAACCAATTAAGATTTTTTGAGGCAAGCTTCATGACCCAAGAATGGCGGGCTTCCCGATCTGAATCAGAGACATGGATCGGAGGCCGTATCTTATTTCTCCACCAGTACACTGCGCCAATAAACCTACCCGGATTTTTTATTGTTCGCCAGGCGCTAAAACATAATGCGGTTGGCTTGAGAAACTGATTAATATTCTCTTGTGCGGCGATGGGGATTTGTGCGACTTTACCGAAAATGATAGTGTCACGTTCGCGCTCAAAAATGAGTTGCCAAATCCGTTTGGCATTGGCATATAAGCTTTCTTCAACGATGCCGGCTTTATCTAGCACTAATGTCCACCGATACCGAACATCCTCATACTCATATTCAGTGATGAATGTGGTGGGATCATCTTTATAAAGCTTGTGTGGGTTATATAAACTTTTTACCAAGTCTTCGTTTCGTATTGACGATGCAATGGCATTGCGCAGTATCCCCAATGGTTTGATTATGTTGGTCTTACCGGAAGCATTAGCGCCAAAAATTGCCGCCCGCTTAAGAACAAGATCATTCCATGACTCGTTCTCGCGGGGTCGCAGTGTTTGAAATTTTGGGGACTGCATGTCCAAAGTAGTTTCATGAGCAAATGATCGGTAGTTCTCGACCGTGAACGAAAGCAACATACCCATATTCTAGGCCGAAATTTGCATTTTTTGTGCATTATGGCGCTTATTGATTGTGTTTTTGCTTATGTTCTTCCCCGTGAGAGTTCGTCGTCAAGTACTGTGGAGAGAATGCTTGCGATTACGCGCGGTTACCAATCATCTTCTTCGTCTTCGCTTGTGGCGGGGCTGGCGTATTCGTTGAGGAATTGGTTGAGGACTTCTTTGCCGGTTTTGGCTTTTTCTCCGGTTTCGTAGATTGTCCATTGTCCGGTGCAGACTTCTAGCACTTCGGCGAGTTCGTCCCAAGAACAGCCATAGTAATGTGCGTCGAGGGTTGCATCAGCGGAGTCCTCAAAATCATCAGTGGTGAGGAGATACCTCCGCAACGCGGGAAGAATATTCTCTACTGGAACGCCATCAATGAGGGACCAGTCGGTGGGCTGGATATGATCATCAACAATAAACTCGTCGGTGACTTTTTCTTCGACGTTGGCATAGGGCATGAGCTCTGGCGGAGCGACGATAAGAGTTGGGTCTCCACCACCCCGGCCAATCCCCCGAATGTCCAGAGCTTCCCTACCTGCAAAATAGGGCATGGGGTTCCGCTGTTCCGGAGGAATCGTGGGAAATGCTAGTAGCCACAACCAATATGAATCATCATTATCTGAGTGTCCACTGGGTTGGGTACGGAAAATATCATCGGAATTCAAAAGAATATCTTTAATGAAGCTTATTCAGCGTTCTCAAACATGACTAGTCTCTGCAGGTAAGGAAGATCAAGCTAGATAGCATATTCTTTCTGATTTTCCGCTTGTTAATGTAGATAGATTTTCCCAGTAGCTGAATAAGCTTCAATGATGAATCCAGTGTCATGCATGTCCTGGATTTCCTCTTCGGTGAGTTGGGACCGGAGTAAAAATCCACGCTGCCGAGCAGCTATTTCCCGATAGCCCATGAAAGTCTCCTTGAGTTTTG
>ERZ773069.1859-NODE-1859-length-11561-cov-26.665044_pt1 | contig 11561 bp, 8 predicted proteins | sample MGYA00580619_ERZ773069 | MGnify/ENA primary metagenome ERZ773069 (study PRJEB29015, sample SAMEA2738007) | human oral metagenome | biome: human oral; feature: human-associated habitat; material: dental | place: China | collected 2108 ...
GTCGGAGTGCTAACTAAGATTTTGGCACTCACCACCCCAGAGTGCAAGGCGAGGTCACGGAGCTTGAGTCCGATGCGCTCAGGGCGTAATGGCCAACGATGAGGCCGGGCGGGCTCCGAGGCGACGCGCGGAACGACGTGAGGCCGCCTAGCCTCGCGGGCGGCAGGGCCCTCCGGCACCCGGAACACCCGCGGGTCCACAAGCAACACCATCAATTGGGCGGGCCGCCGCCCACGGAGCAGCCCAGCCCAACGTTCAGGCAATGGACATATGAAACCCGTGCCCCCTCTACAGGCACTGACGCAGGCCAACGTGAAACCACCATCACCACTGCTCACCCCTCAACAACAACCGCTGAAACCGACAACACCTCTGCGGCCGAAAAACGCATGAAAAACACCCATTTCGCACCCGCAAAGGTGCCGCCGGTTTCAACTAGCCCACCTCACCGGCCCGCAAAGGCGACGCCGGTTTCAACCCCACACGGACACGAGCGAGCAAAGGCAACAAGGGTTTCAACACAAACAGCAGATCGGTGCGCAACAGCGCCACCGGTTTCACTCAACAAGCATCGGCCTGATTATTCCGAACCAAGTTGTACCCGCCATACTCCATCTCGAGCCGCACACGCGAAAACACTCGTCCAGCGGGTCAAGTCCTGTGGAGTGGTGTAATCGTTTTGTGTCCTTCGGAGTGGGTTATGCGCTGAGTTGGAGTGGGGTGTCCTCCTGTTGGGTGGGTTGGGGTGTGAGTCGTGATTTGGTGAGGATGTCGAGGCTGAGGTAGCGTCGGCCTTCGGCCCATTCGTCGTTTTGTTCGGCTAGGACGGCTCCGACCAGGCGGATGATGGCCTGGCGGTTGGGGAAGATCCCCACGGTGTCGGTGCGTCGGCGGATTTCGCGGTTGAGGCGCTCATTGGGGTTATTGGACCAGATCTGGGTCCACACCCCGGTGGGGAAAGACGCGAACGCGAGGACGTCTGCCCTGGCTTGATCGAGGTGATCACACACAGCGGGGAGCTTGTCGTGCACGTAGTCCAAGAGCCGGTCGTATTGAGCGTTGACCGATGCTGCGTCGGGTTGGTCGTACACCGAGTGCAGCATCGCTTTGACGGCGGGCCATAGCGCTTTGGGGGTGACCGACATGAGATTCGCGGCGTAGTGGGTGCGGCATCGTTGCCAAGTGGCTCCGGGTAGGTTCGCTGCGATGGCTTCGACCAGGCCCAGATGGGCGTCACTGGTCACCAGGCGCACGCCGGTCAGGCCCCGGGCGACCAGGTCAGAGAAGAACTCGTTCCACGCCGGGCCGGTCTCGCTGGTGGATACGCGCACCCCCAGCACTTCGCGATGTCCGTCATTGTTGACTCCAGTGGCAACCAGAACCGCGCACGAGACGACGCGTCCTCCTTCGCGCACCTTCATGGTGAGCGCATCAGCGGCAACGAAGGTGAAAGGCCCGGCATCGTGGAGGGGCCGGTTGCGGAACTGATCCACGTGCTCGTCCAGGTCGGCTGCCATACGTGAGACCTGGGACTTGGACAGTCCTGTGATCCCCAGGGTTTTGACGAGCTTGTCCATACGGCGTGTAGACACTCCTGCTAGGTAGCAGTCAGCGACCACTGTGATCAAGGCGCTTTCGGAGCGTTTGCGGCGTTGAAGCAACCACTCTGGAAAGTAGGTACCTGAGCGCAGCTTGGGGATCGCCACGTCAATGGTGCCGACCCTGGTATCCAAGGGCCGGTAGCGATACCCATTGCGCTGGGTGTGACGCTGCGGATCTTGTTGACCCCACTGGGCCCCGCACACCGCATCAGCGTCCGCTGATAACAACGCGTTGATCACGTGCTGGAGCAAGGAACGCATCAAATCCGGGGACGCCTGGGACAACGCCTCGCCAAGCATGCCAGCAGGGTCGATAATATGAGGAGCGGTCATCGTTGTGCCTCCAAATCGTTTCGAGTCAGAAGTAGAGAGCTTTCTCGAAGGATCACACGGTGACCGCACCCATATCAAACGAGCCGACCACCACACGGTTACACCACTATGCGGGACGCTACTCGGATGTGGGCTAGCCGACGTGGCTGATTTAGAACGACGTCCAAATCAAGATAACATCAGCCAATAGCACTAAGAAACAACCCAAGGAACATTTGGTGACCAACAAGCAACTAACCCTCAGCGAATTGGAGCAGTACCTTGCTGCTGCCGCTGATTTGCTGCGCGGCGGCATCGATCAGGCCGACTTTAAGGCCTACATCTTTCCGCTGATGTTCTTCAAACGACTCAATGACGTGCACCTGGAAGAACATGCACTGGCGCTCGCGCAGTCAGGCGGCGACGAAGAGTTCGCGCTGCTACCTGAGAACTACTCCTTTGCTATTCCCGATCAGGCCTCCTGGGAGACCGTCCGCTCGACAACGAAGAACGTGGGGCAAGCTCTCGTGACCGCGTTCCGCGTGATCGAAGCGAACAACCCCCACCAACTCAGTGGGATTTTCGGCAGCGCTGCCTGGACCAACAAAGCCAAACTGCCCGACGAGCGCCTGCTCGATCTACTCGAGCACTTCTCCACCAAGACCCTGTCGAATGCGAACGTGGCACCGGACGTGTTCGGGCAAGCCTACGAATACCTGATCAAGCGGTTTGCTGACCTCTCCCGCAAAAAGGCGGGCGAGTACTACACCCCGCGCTCGGTAGTGCGGATGATGGTGGAAATCCTGGACCCGCAGCTGGGGCAAACCACCTACGATCCTGCCTGCGGTACAGCCGGCATGCTCATCGAGGTCATCGCCCACGCCAAGGAGCAGGGGCACGATCCGCGCCTGCTGTGGGGCAAACTTTATGGGCAGGAAAAGACGCTTACGACCGCGTCGATTGCCCGCATGAACCTGCTGCTGCACGGGGTGCCGGAATTCAACATCGTGCGTGAGGACACCTTGCGGGCACCCGCCTTTCACGCCGGTGAGCGCCTGCAACAGTTCGACAATGTGATCGCGAATCCGCCGTTTTCGCTGAAAAATTGGGGGCGTAAGGCGTGGGAGTCTGACCCGTGGGGTCGCAACCTGCTCGGCGGTACCCCGCCTGCCCGCTATGCGGACTGGGCGTGGATCGAGCACATGGTGGCCTCCGCCAAACCTGGCACCGGCAAGGTAGCCGTCGTCGTGCCACAGGGTGCACTGTTCCGTGGTGATGTGCACAGTAAATCCGGGGATAACGAGGCGACGATCCGCCGCGAATTCATTGAGCGTGACCTCATCGAAGCTGTCATAGAGATGGCCCCCAACCTGTTTTACGGCACAGGGCTGGCTCCCGCGATAGTGGTGCTGCGTACCAGTAAACAGCCTGAGCGGGCAGGCAAGGTACTGTTCGTTGATGGCTCTGAGCTGTTCACCAAGGGCCGCAACCAGAACACTTTGGAGCGTGAGCACGCCGACCGCATCGTGCAGGCTTACCAGGCCTTTAATGTGCAGGGGCATTTTGCGCACGTGGCCAGCTTGGATGAAGTGCGCGCCCAGGACTACAACCTCACTGTCGCCCGCTACGTAGCCAAACCACAGAGTGAAACCGGCACCAGCCTGGAAGAAGCCATCGAACAGCTGACTGCGACGTGGCAGCAAGTGCAAGCCTCGCGCGCACGCCTTGAAGAAGAACTCTCCAAGTGGGGCCTGGGGCTCGACGGCGCTGTGATGCTCGATGAGCTTGCTAAGGGGGCAAAGTGAGCAAACGGATCACCCAAGAACAGTTGGAGTCCTACCTGTGGGGCGCGGCTGAACTCCTGCGCGGCCTGATCGACGCCGGAGACTACAAGCAGTACATCTTCCCGCTGGTGTTTTTGAAGCGCATCAGCGACGTCTACGACGAAGAACGCGCGAAGGCGCTTGCCCTGTATGGCGATGACGACCTGGCCGACCTGCCCGAGAACCACCGCTTCGCCATCCCCGAGGGTGCACACTGGCAGGACCTGCGCGAAACCACCACCAACATTGGCGAGACCGCGCGCACCATCATGCGCGCCATCGAGGCAGCCAACCCCGCCACCCTGGCTGGCGTGTTTGGGGACGGCGACTGGGGTAACAAGGAATTGTTGCCGGATACCACCTTGGTGGACCTCATCGAGCATTTTTCGAAGCGCACCCTGAGCCTGGAAAATCTGCCCGAGGATGAGCTTGGTCAAGGCTACGAGTTTCTGATTAAGAGGTTCGCCGATGATTCGGGGCATACCGCCCAGGAGTTTTACACCAACCGCACACTCGTACACCTCATGGCGCAGATGCTGGAGCCGCAGCCGGTAGAATCGTGCTACGACCCCACCTGCGGGACGGCTGGCATGTTGATTTCGACAGTGGCGGAGCTGAAACGCCAGGGCAAGGAGTGGCGCAACCTGAGCCTGTATGGGCAGGAGCTCAACTACGGGACCAGCGCTATCGGCAAGATGAACATGTTCCTCCATGGCATCGAAGATGCCCACATCGCCCACGGGGACACGCTGAAAAATCCGGCGTTCACCAATGTTGACGGTCACCTGCAAACCTTCGATATCGTGCTGGCGAACCCGCCGTACTCCATCAAGAATTGGGACCGCGAGCTCTTTCGCAACGACCCTTATGGGCGCAACATGTGGGGCACCCCACCGCAAGGGCGCGCCGACTACGCCTTCTTCCAACACATCGCCGCATCCCTCAAGCCCCGCACTGGGCGAGCAGCGATCCTCTTCCCCCACGGGGTGCTCTTCCGCCAAGAAGAAGCCACCATGCGTCAGGCCGCTATCGAATCAGACTTGATTGAGGCAGTCATCGGCCTAGGGCCAGGATTGTTCTACAACAGCCCCATGGAAGCCGTCGTCATCGTGCTGCGAGCTACAAAACCAGCGGAGCACAAGAACAAGATCCTGTTCGTCAACGCGGTAGGCGAGTACGCCCGCATCAGCGCCCAGAGTTTTCTGCTCACCGAGCACCAGCAAAAGATCCTGCGCGCCTACCAGGCGTTCCAGGATCAGCCAGGGTTTACTCGCGTGGCCACCCTGGACGACATTGCCGCGCTCGACTACACCTTGGCCATCCCTCGCTACGTCAGTCCAGCCGCAACTGGCAGTACAGGGAATGCGGATACAGGTCCTGGCCTTCCCGAGGCACTCACTGCGTGGCGACGCGCCGCCGCCCAGACCGATGCTGCCTTCGCAGAACTCCTCGATACCCTCACCCAGGAGGTGAACAAATGACCTTCACCATCGACAAAAGCACCTGGAAGATTCATACCTTCGACCAGATCGCAGTAAATGTAAATGATCGAATTGATGTCCCAGCAGAATCGGGTCTGGAACGATACGTCGGTCTTGAGCATTTGACTCCTGGGGAGCTACGCATTAGTAGATGGGTGGACCCCACAGAAGCGAAAGCACAGAAACTTCATTTCCTCCCCGGTGATGTGATCTTTGGACGACGGCGTGCCTACCAGCGTAAAGTCGCGCAAGCAGATTTTGAGGGGTTGTGCTCTGCACACGCGCTGGTGCTCCGCGCCAAGCCAGATGTCTGCATTGAGGAGTTCCTTCCTCACTTCATTGCGAGCGATAGCTTTATGGAACGCGCAATTGGAATCTCTGTCGGCTCCACATCACCTACGGTGAACTGGAAAGATTTAAGACACCAAGAGTTCCTGCTGCCAACCATCGAAGAACAACACCGCATCGCCGACCTCCTCTGGCAATTTGAACAAACTCTAGAGAGTCTTTCGGAGGCGGAGCAGATAGTGTCAAACTCAAGAGAAACTGCTTTTGAATCCCTGATTAGAGAACTAGATGTTCCCTTGGTTGATCTGAGACAGCTCTTGAGCTATTCCACTGTCGGAGTCGTCGTCAAGCCAGCATCGTTATACACAGACTCTCAGGATGGTGTACCTGCATTAAGAGGCACAGATATTCGCCCAGGTGTGATAGACACGTCGCAGTGCGTACGATTTGATAGGGAAAAAGAGAAAGACGTCAGCAAATCACGGCTCCAGTTGGATGACGTGGTTGTTGTGAGATCTGGACGTCCCGGAGATGCTGCCCGGATTTCTGAAGAAAATGTAGGTATGAACTGCATCGATCTGTTGCTGCTTCGTCCCTCGTCCGCTCTCCTAGGTGAATTCCTGGAGTTATGCCTAAACTCTACTTTCTGCCGCAAGCAGACGGCGATTCTCTCAGGCGGTAGCGCGCAGCAACATCTCAATCTTGGGAATATTAGATCTTTCAAGATCCCCAATGTTTCTTTAAGCCAACAGAACTCCATGGTTGAATCGGTTGCGAGGTTTAAGAGCCTTCAAGCCATAGTTCATCAGGAAATCCTTGACACCCAAGGTCTAAAGAATTCTTTGATGTTGCAATTGCTTGGAGGCTCTGATGTTCACTGAGAATCCGACGGTGCGGGATTTCGTGTTTGACCACGTGGCCAGTCTCGATGTGCAGGGAATTGAGGGCGGCGACTTGCCGCGTGACACGCACGAGGTGCTACTTGAAGGTCCTTTGCGTGCGGCGCTGATCCGCCTCAACCCCGAGATCGCCGCCCAGGAGTCACGCGCTGATGAGGTCATCACCGCACTCCGGCAAATCATTCTGGAAGTAGCGCATACTCCTCATCCGGTGGTGGCAAATGAGCAGTTCACCTCCTGGCTCACCGGCGATAAATCCATGCCCTTTGGTGAAAGTGGCGAGCACGTGCCCGTGCGGCTCATCGACTTCGACCACCCGGAGGACGACTCCTCAAACCAGTGGATGGTCTCGCGCGAGGTCACCTTCCGCCAGGGTAAAGAAACCAATCGTTTTGACGTGGTGATCTGGTGCAACGGGCTGCCGCTCGTCGTAGTCGAAACCAAGACCGCAGTGGGGCCGTCAAAGACCTGGCTTGATGGTGCCCAGCAGATTTACGATGAGTACGAGGTGGAAGCCTCCCAGTTCTTCGTGCCCAACGTGTTTAGCGTATCCACAGACGGCAAAGAACTCCGCTACGGCTCAGTTGGGATGCCGATAGAAAAATGGGGGCCGTGGCGCGATGAAGACGAACCCTCCGACGCAGTACCTGGCCTAGCCAAGGTCGGCAAAGCCATCGACGGACTCCTACGGCCCGAGGTGATCCTCGACTTCCTGCGGTTCTTCTCCACCTTCGGCACCGACCGTCAACATCGGCGCATCAAGCTCATCGCCCGCTTCCAACAGGTCCAAGCCGCGAACAAGATCGTCGCCCGCGTACTGGAAGGCAAGAAGAAGCAGGGGCTGATTTGGCACTTCCAAGGCTCGGGTAAATCACTGCTGATGGTGTTCACTGCGCGGAAACTGCGCGCCCAGCCGCAGCTCAAATCGCCCACGGTGATGGTGGTGGTCGACCGCACCGACCTGGATGCGCAAATCACCTCAACATTCCTAGCTGCAGACGTGGCCAATATGGTGCAGGTGGGCAGCAAAGCAGAACTCCAGGAACTCTTGGATGCAGGTAGCCGTAAGGTCATCATTACGATGATCCACAAGTTTGGTGACATCACCGAGGCACTCGATGAGCGCGACAACATCATCGTGATGGTCGATGAAGCCCACCGCACCCAGGAAGGCGATCTGGGCCGTGCCATGCGCACCGCCCTACCCAACGCGTTTCTCTTCGGCCTCACCGGCACGCCCATCAACAAGCGCGAGCACAACACCTTCAAGTGGTTTGGAGACCCCAGCGACGAATCGGGCTACCTCTCCCGTTACAGTTTCCAAGACTCCCAGCGCGATGGAGCCACGCTGCCGCTGAATTTTGAGCCGCGTCTGTCTGAGATGCATCTCGATGAGCACGCTATTGATATCGCGTTTGAGGAGCTGACTCGGGAAAACGAGCTCACCGAAACGGACCGCACGAAGCTATCCAAGCAGGCCTCCAGTATCGAGGTGCTCATCAAGGCCCCTGACCGTGTAGCCAAGGTTGCCGCCGACATCGCAGATCACTTCCAGGCGTATGTCGCCCGGCAAGGCTTCAAGGCGCAGGTGGTGGTCTACGACAAAGGAATGTGCGTGGCCTACAAGCACGAATTGGATAAGTACCTGCCCGCTGAGGCCAGCACGGTGGTCATGAGCGCGGCACAAACAGACCCACCCGAGTGGCGCCAATGGACGCCTGATCGCAGCCAGATGGATCGCCTGCTCGAGCGGTTCAACAACCCGCACGATCCGCTCAAGATTGTCATCGTCACGGCCAAGCTCCTAACTGGCTTCGATGCCCCTATCTTGCAGGCCCAGTATCTTGATAAGCCCCTGCACGACCACACGTTGCTGCAAGCCATCACCCGCACCAACCGCGTTTATCCACCGAACAAGGCCTACGGGCTGGTAGTTGACTACTTGGGCGTATTTGATGACCTCGCCAATGCTCTGGCCTTCGATGACCAGTCCGTTCGGGACGTCATCAAGAATCTCGATGACTTGGTGGACCAATTCCCGCCGGCAATGCAGGCTGCTCTCGCATTCTTCCCTGGCGTGGACCGCGCGCAAGACGGATGGGAAGCACTTCAAGCCGCGCAGCAATCCCTCGGCAAAGACCGCCGAGATGCCTTTGCGAAGGCATACTCGCTGGTGCATCAGCTCTGGGAAGCACTCAGTCCGGCGCCATTCCTCGCGGACTATAAAGCGGATTACACCTGGTTGACGGCCGTCTATCAGTCGACACGACCTGCTGAGACTTCTAACCGTCTCCTCTGGCATGCGCTCGGCGGTAAGACCCTTGCCCTCATCCACGAGCACGTACAGGTAGACCTGCCGCGCAGAGACCTGGAAACCATCATCCTGGATGCCGACCTGGTGGAAGACCTCATGCTGGGTGGGCGCGGCAGCGTGGACCCAGAGGAACTTGCCAAGATCGTCTCCAAGCGCATTGCCAAACACGCGGGCGACCCCCTCTTCGTTGCCCTGGGCAAGCGGCTACAGGATCTGCGCAAGCGCTACGCCGATGCGCAGCAGCACAGTCTGGATTTCCTGCGCGAGTTGCTCGAGCTGGGGCGAGACACCTTGCAGGCAGAGAAGGAAGCTGGCGAGGTTCCACGCGAGGAGCGCGGCAAGGCAGCGCTTACGGAGCTGTTCGAGACCGTGCGGAGAGAATCCACGCCAATCATCGTGGAGAAAGTCGTCGAGGAAATTGACAATGTGGTGCGCCAGGTGCGTTTTGACGGCTGGCAGGCAACCAGCGAGGGCGACCGGGAGGTGCGTCGCCAACTGCGCTTGATCTTGGTCGTCAAGTTCAAGATCAAGTCCACCGACGTGTTCGAGAAAGCCCACGAATATATTCGCGAGTACTACTGACCAACCGGCCTATACCTTTTGACGCTACCCCCGTACTTTTTGACGAGGGGGTATACTGGCTCTTCATAATTGGGGGTGTAGGTGTTGTGGGCGGGGTTGGGCGTGTCGTGGCTGGGTAGGGGTCGAGGTCTTCCGATGATGGGGGTTCCTACACCGTCCATCTGAAAGACCTCGACATGCCCAATACTATCTTTGATCGCCCTGATCTGAGCGTGTTTGCGCGCCTGGATGGCCTGGGTTGGAGGTGACGGGTCAGCGCATTGAGCCAGACCATGGAAGTGTTGGCGCGCCGTATTACTGGTGAGGACCGGTAGTGTCGACGCTGCGGGTGCCAGGGCATTTGCCGTGACACGGTGGTGAGGCGCTTGGCGCACGTACCTTACGGGTGGCGTCCCACGATCTTGCATGTGAGCGTGCGCTGCTACCGGTGCCCAGAGTGTGCTCACGTGTGGTGCCAAGACATGAGTCAAGGGGCCGATCCGCGTGCCAAGCTCTCGCGTGGCGCGCATCCCCAGGTTCTCGGCGTCTCCTGGAAGAGCAGCCAACACTGCTGTCCTGGTCGAAGGGACGCGCCTGCTGATCAATGATCCAGCTCGGTGTGAAGGCGTGCGTGTTATTGGCGTGGATGAACACGTGTGGCACCACACCCCGTATGGCGACAAACACGTCACTGTCATCTTGGACGTGACTCCCGTCCATGATCGCAGGTCCCTCTGGGCTCTGGGACATGGTCCCGGGCCGATCCAAGCGGGTCTTTACAACCTGGGCGGCCTACCAGCCCGACATGTGGCGCGAGAACATCGAGATCGTCGCGATGGATGGATTCACCGGCTTCACAAGCGCAGCCGCTGAAGAACTCCCAGACGCAGCCGCGGTGATGGGTCCCTTCCACGTCGTGCACCTTGCCGGTGATGCTCTTGATGAATGTTGCAGGCGTACCGGGCAAGAGCTTCACTATCGGCGTGGGCGTGCCACGGATCCCCTGTACAAGGCTCGCAGGATGTTACACACCCGCTCATGCCTGCTCACGCCACGCCAGCAACACCAGCTAGCCGACCTGTTCGCCAGCGATTGCCACGTCGCACTCGAAGTCACCTGGAGCGTCTACCAGAGTATTATCGACGCCTACCGCGCGCCCGACACGGACGTGGGTAAGGCCCTGATGGAAGCCGAAATGAACACACTGACCTCCACGCGCGTACCGAGGGGCCTGACCGAACTCATCACACTGGGCAGGACACTCAAACGCCGAGCCGGGGACATCTTGGCTTACTTCGACCACCCCCACACCAGCAATGGACCTACCGAAGCCATCAACGGACGCCTCGAACACCTACGCGGATCCGCCCTCGGATTCCGAAACCTCACCCACTACATCACGCGAGCACTCCTCGAAACAGGAGGATTCAGACCCCAACTACACCCCCAATTATGAAGAGCCCGTAATGGTCGGACTCGCTCAAGTGGACGGTGTGAGCGAGCCAGTATCGCTCCTCAGGCCCATTGGTACCGTCTGTACGTGAAATGCCATCCGCATCGGATCAGTCAAGGGTTCTTGTCGTTCAAGGAACGCATGCTCATCTTCGGATGGCGCGTTGAAGGGCTCTCTATTCGTGACATCGCTCGACAGTTAGGACGTTCGCCCTCGACTGTGAGCCGGGAGCTGAAGCGCAATGGGATTACATCCACGTGCTACAACCCCTACATCGCTCACATGCGAGCAGGCAAGCGCCTCACATGCCCTAAGGCGCGCACATGTGCCGATCCTCGCTTGTGGGGCATCATCTGGGACAAGCTCCAGCTCAGATGGAGCCCAGAACAGATTTGCGCTTACTTGCGTCGGCGTTTCCCGCATAATCAGAGCATGAACCCGTGCGTGGAGACGATCTACCAGTCCATCTTCATCCAAGCCAAAGGCACACTCCGCAAAGAGATCGCTTCCCTCATGCGCCAAGGACGCGCTCGCAGGCGCCCAGCCGCATACTCTCGCCAGGTGAGACCGCGATTCAAGGACCCCATGGTGATGATCAGCGAACGGCCCGCCAGCGTGGAAGACCGGGCGCCCCCTGGCCACTGGGAAGGCGACTTAATCATCGGAGCCAAAGGACAATCCGCGGTCGGCACGCTCGTGGAACGCTCGACCCGGTACACGCTGCTGCTCTACTTGCCCGATGGACATACAGCTACTGAAGTCCAAGATGCCATCATCGACAAGCTCGCAGACGTGCCCCATTCCTTGCGTCTGTCGCTGACCTGGGACC
>ERZ773069.1860-NODE-1860-length-11558-cov-73.350083_pt1 | contig 11558 bp, 14 predicted proteins | sample MGYA00580619_ERZ773069 | MGnify/ENA primary metagenome ERZ773069 (study PRJEB29015, sample SAMEA2738007) | human oral metagenome | biome: human oral; feature: human-associated habitat; material: dental | place: China | collected 2108 ...
CCGACATCCGCGACCAAGCCATCCGCGCCGCCGAGCGGTGGTACGACGTCGAGGCACGCGTTCGGCTCTCTACTGCAGTAGAGAGGAGTACCGCAGGTACTCCTCTGCTCGACGTGACGGTGGAGTGGGAGTACACCACCGTGCCCAGTGGTAGTGAGCGCTGCTTTGCCTGCGTATCCGATCGGGCGGCGTACAACGCGCTGGTGATGGACACCCCCATCACGACGACGTGGCTCATGACTCCACGGCCCGGGATGGATGCCGCCAGCCGGCGTTGCTTCGAACTGCTGTCGTTCACCGTCGACGGCGAGGAGATGCCAATCCGCCGCACGGAACACGAGGGTGGACAGACCTACATTGTCGCCACCTCTGTCTCCACCGCGGGCAACCCCGTCCGCATCCGTCACGTTTACCGCACCGTGACGCCGGCGTGGGGCCACCGCATCTACGTTGAGCTGCCGCAGCCAGCACGTGGCTTCAGCTTCGACCTGGACTACACCAACACCAGCATCGACAGCGTCAGCGTCACAGACATGGCTGCCAACGGGCGCGCAGCGCAGATCGTCCCATCGCCGAAGCGGGCAGCTGGCAGATCGCTCAGCCTCCGCGCACCTGGGTGGTTGCTGTCCAAGAGCGGATTCGCCGTCGTTTGGACGCTCGAAGACGAGCTGCCCCAGAGCGAGCGCTCCGAGGCAGCGTAGTGCTGGATGCTGTACACCTGCTCAGTCGCCACCACACATCACGAGGGTCCCTCCTCTCACCCTAAGATCTGCCGTCATGACGCCGATGCTACTCATCAGTCTGTAGACCTTCAAGTAGCAGGTAGCCAGGCTGAGGGACGTGGCTGTTGGTGATCTCCAGAAGACGGTGGGCAGGAACCTGCGTGCCTACCGGCTGGAGAGAGGCCTGAGCCAAGAAGCCTTCGCAGACGTTCTTGGCGTCCACCGCACCTACATGGGCGGCGTGGAGCGCGGCGAACGCAACCTCACCCTCAAGAGCCTAGAGAAGATGGCAGAGCAGATTGGGGTGGAGGCTCTGACGCTCCTGGAGGAGTAGTGCAGAGCGCCAGCGCCGTTTCTGGTCATGGATGATGCCAGCGTATACTTTCGTATGTGTTTAGCTACATCGTAAAGCCAGGAACTGACAAACTGTGGACTAGCCTCACACTGGCGCAAGACTTCTTCTGGCTGCCGCCCAACACGCCGTTTGGCAACCTTATGACCAAAATTGTCTCTGTCGGGCAACGACTTGCCCACGCCAACGTGCGGCTTCAAGAATGCTATACCTGCTGGCAAAATGCAATGGTAGCTGCGATGGAACACGATGCCAGTCCAGAGGATGTTGATACATGTATTATCAGTTATGGCAATAACTATGTTCAGCATCAATATACTGGTGAGGAAGCGGTCGCCGCCATTCGTCGATGTGCTGACGAACTCGTTACGCTCATCTGGTACTTGACTCAATACGACGAGACCGGACAGTTTCCTGAGAATATCAAGGTCGACATGATCGGCTCGTTCCTCCCAAAAAGCCAAGAACTACTTAATAACAAGCATGACGCCTTCCTGGAAGAGCTGCAACGACTATCCAACGCCCACAAACATTCATTTGCACAGTCTGACGCGCAAATTATCGGGGCAGATGAACCCTGTGTTTACCTTCTTTCCTATCCTCGAAATAATAGAACTAAGGACTGTGAGTTCGTTGTTGTCCCCGTACGTCAACTTGTCGATGAGTTCAACGCCTTTTTAGTGGATTGCTTTGAGCGAGTGCGAAAGCTGGGTGAAGATATTCAAGCCAGACAGTGCGGTGAAACTGTCTGAAGGGAGGCCGTAAAGCGCTCCATTCGCTACCTACACGGCCTTAGCCCAGACACATGTATTCAGATGTAATTGCGCAACCACTCAGGCATGCTCGGGTCATCTACAGACCATGAATCGACCTCTTTCTCTTCCTGATCCCAGGTATTCTCGTCTCCATCGAAGAACTTTTGGCGATGGCACTTGTACTTCGTGACCGTGTCGCCCTCGAGTCGATATTCATTCCAGTAGTAATTCTGCTTTCCGTGGCCTTTCCACTCGTTGGTGGTGTAGATCGTTGACATTGTCAGTCTCTCTTTCCGGTCACGGCGAAGAATTACGCCTTGTAGAGTCCAGGCCTCTCTCAAGAGCAAGCCGCCGTCGTACTTGGCAATATACACCTCTTTTAAACATCCCTAAGAATAGTTCTCATTTTGCTCGCCTGGATTCTAGGTCCGATATCCCGCCTAAAAACAACACAGGAATAACGTACAGCCAGGTGAAGAATGCTCCAAGTACGATGCCGAGGCATTTTTCAAAATAGCGTTGCGGACGAAAATCGTTCTTAAGCCTTCTTAAAACTGCACAGAATGCAGCCCACGTAAATAGCACGACGATAGACCAGAAAATAATCGAAGGAGAATGAAAGGTGTGTTTATGAGTAGACAATACAAAACCCACACCCAGCCCTAAAACTGCAGATAAATACTTCCACTTGCTGTCTCGAAAAAGATTATATATTGCTATGGCAAATAATGTCAATCCACCACATTCTACAAGTTTAGAGTAGTTGTCTACGAGCGTTTGTATTGTTTTAAGGTGGAGGTAAGTCTCTAAAAACGGAATAGCACCAATAATGCTGATCGTCGTCTTATCAAGAAAGTAGCCCAGGAAACCGAGAAATGCGGCCATAGAAGAGATTGTGCTGTAAAGTATTCCAACTAGAGGAGACTTCGAGTTGACGATAGCGGAAACAGGTGAAAGTATAGATGACATTGCAAACCTCGATTCTTTTGATTTGTGTGCTCCGTCGTTGTGCGCATATGACCTCAATTATTGTAGCATGTGCCTCCATAATAGATCTTCCCTCCAATGAACAATATCAAGCTTTCGGTATGTGGAGCCTGCGAAGAAGGCGATTGTGTTGGGAGACGCCTGAGTCAGTTCGCTGACTTCAAGTGTAGGTCGGCGATCGACGAGCGTGGAGACGTCGGTATAGGTCATAATCTCTTCGAGGACAGACAGCACATTGGCGGTGTCGTCCTCAATGCATCGTATGCCGTCACGGCGACGTTGGCGGGCGACCGGTTGAGCGGCCTTGAGACGCAAGAAATGATGCCGTCTTGACGGTTCGCCTCGCAGTTGTCGCTCGATGTACTGACGTTCCTGAATGAGGCGTTCTGCAGTGGCGTAGCGGTCGCCTCCCACCCACTCTGGAGAGACGATGACGTTGAGGTCGTAGGCTACTTCTTTGTGCGAGAGCTGCGCTAGATTGGCAAGATATTCCTCATCGCGGACACCTGGCAGGATGGACAGCAGACGACTACCACTGAGGACGGCTCCGGCGTCATCTCCCCATGCTTTGGACTGAGAAGGCTCTTGCAGAGCAAAGACCACCTGAATACCATCTCCCGCTCCACTCGTTAGCAGTCCTGCGAGCGACGGTAATGGTGAAATGTTGGCTGCCTCATCCAGCACTAATAGCAGCGTTGCGTCGTCTTTCCGAGCGTGAGCTCGTCGTTGCTGGCGCCATGCAGCCACTACTGCTTCAATGAAGGCTGAAACGAGCGGAGCAGCCTGTTGCCGCCGCTCGTACGGGATTGTTAGATACATGGTGGACGCGGCGCTGCTCACAAATTTGTTGGCGCGCTGCGGTTTTGCGTCTACCGCTTTGTAGTCAAAAGCGCTGAGCACTTGCTGTGACAGCACAAAGAACACAGAACTACGGGTGTTCGGTGCGATGACGCGGTCGTTCGACAACCAGTCAAACGATTGAGCAGCTGGATGGCGCTGATTCGTATCATTCTTGCGATACCTATTAGTTATAGAATTTTGGTAGTAATGCAGGTCGGCCGACCGAATGTAACTAGCCATCCTTGCGTCGGAATGTCCGAGCAACTTTGCGGCATGGAGGCAGCCCGACAGGGCCACGGAAGCGGAGTCTCGCCATATGGTGTCGGTGCCGTGCGCTGGGGGCACTGCTGCTGCGACCACCGTGGCTGCTCGGTCGCGTGCTGTTTCCCACTGATCGCAGCCGTCAGTAAGATTCCACCGCACAGTGGCCAAGCCTGGTTCGATGTGTGAGCCAGCCAGGCTGAGTTGCTGTACGGTGCCGCCGTAGTGGCTTGCGATGGTACGACGGGCCGCGACGCTGTCTGTCAGCAAGTCGGGCCGCGTCGATACAGCAATGACCGGCCCTGGGTGGCAGGCAACCGTTGGTGTGAGAATACGCGACGTCTTGCCGGAACGCGGTGGGCCAATGACAAGCAGATGGTCTTCGCTGCTGCCGAAGATCGGGTGCCCGTCCTGACGGCCCAGATAGATCGCGTGATGATTCTTCTTGAGCTTGGTTGCAAGTTGGAGGATCGGTGGTGAGGCATCAGTCACCGCTCTGGCCCTTCAGCCGCGTCTGCATCCACCGACGGTGCTTCGTCGGAGACTTCAACTGCCGGCTCATCCGCGACAGCCTCAGGCTCTACAGAGGTCTCAGGCACAGCCTCCGCTGTGACTTCTGGAGTCTCTTGCTCGATAGCCTGCTCTTCCGTCTGCGGATCATCAAGAATCACTTCTCCACGGCATCCTTTTACTATGTCTTCGGATATTTCTTCGGCACTTTTTTCTTCTACTTGGGTAGCCGCATACTCGTCCACGTCCCTGTCTGGCTGGAAATATGTGGAGTAGTTTGGGTTGGAGGTATTTATATACCCGACCATCTGAGTTTCTGAGTTAGTAAACAAAAGTGATATCGCGCCGTTTCTACTTGGAACTTCATACACGTGATCAGCGCTGTTGAGGTCACTCATCGCAGCGTTGCCAAATTCTTCGCGACTAGCCCCTGGGATGTCGCCACCGTGTTTCTCGTAACCATGGTTCATGATTCCTTCGATGGCGGCAAATTGGGCATCACTGCCAGGCGTCAGATAGTCATTTATTGAATACAATTATCTCATCTTACTTGGATAGTGCGTTTACGGCCTTGACAATTTCATGAAACTTATCCAATATTTCGCCAGATTGCTTAAATGGAACTGGCATAGCAACGGTGTCCCAGAGGAATTTGCACTCTTGCCGAAAGGCTCCGTGAAACACTTCAATACCTAATGACCCAATAAGGCGAAGTTCATCTTTCGTTAGTTGAACAGTTGCCCCTTCCTTCGTTGTTTCTAGTACTTTCATCGCAGTTTCTCCGATTATGTTGATGATGCCATTAGTATGGAGAAAACTGGGGTATAAGTCAAGGGCGTGTTATGTGTTAGCCTGTGGGAACTTCTTGACGATGGTGCCCCAGATGGGATCGAAAATGAAGTGGCGCAGGCTGTTGACGGGCCTGAGAATGGCGTACATTTCCGTGCCTGACGTTTCGACAAAGTACGAGAATGTCATGCCGATGATCGTAATGATGACGATCGTCTTGATGGTTGGGCGAAGGATGGGGCGGACGGCCTTTTGCCAGATGATGCGGAGTGAGTCCTTGTGGGCTTCGATCGCTTTGGCGAGTCGATCGTTGTCGAGCGTCTTGCCGAGGATTCCTTCGTTGTTGTCGGCGATGCCGGCCCGCAACTTGTTCTCAACGTTCTGCTCTTTCGCTTCAACCTCGGCCGTGCCGACAGTCACCTCACCTTTGGCTTTGGTGACTTTGAGCTCGATACCTGCTTGCTCGCGTTCCTGCTCAGAAGCGATGGCGGCGGCTTCGGACTCGTTGATCGAGCGTTCTAGATGTGACTGGTAGGTTTCTTCCAGTACTGCAATGCTCCGGTTTAGCTCCTTCAGCTCGAGCTGGACTTGCTGGGGGACGAGCGAGTTGTCTTTGAATGCGTCGACGAGCATCTGCCGCAGCGCGACGATGCCCTCAACGCTCCTGGCGGGAGTCTGACCGTGCTTGGCGAGCAGTACATCGAACTCTGCCATGGCGATCCGCTGCTCTTCTGTCAGCGAGTCCTCGTAGTTGTCCGCCATGTAGTCGTTGAGCTGCGTTGGTGTAACGCTGCTCGTGCTGGACTCGAGGTACTTGCGACTCATATCGACATAGCCGCGAATTCCGCCAATGAGATCGGTGGTGAGGATCTCTTCGGTGATGCCGACGTCAAGCACTTCTGTTTCGGCTCCGGAGCTGCCTTCGTTATAGTCAGGCTCGGCTTCGTTTCCATGGATCGGAATCACGTTGTCTAGTTCTTCATCGTCGTGAGATGGGGTGTCATCTGTTTGTGCCATGGCGTCTCCTCGGGGTGGTTGCCTCTTGTGTCGGGATGAGGGTGAGTTTTTAGTCGCTACGAGCAGGTACATCTACTGACGTGCAGATCCACTGAGCGCTTGAGGAGCGAGTAAATAGCGAGGTGCGTTCGACTATGTATAATAACACGGCGCTGTGTATTATGAAGTAGCATCTGGACTACTCAGAAGATGACGTTGCGTCCGTTCTTCTGGATGATTAGCCTCGAGGCTGTGTGGTCGAACATTACTTAACCGCTAAATATTATACGTGGCAGAGTGACAGGATTCTTGCCTCGGAGGTGTGGGTAATTTCGGCCCACATTTTTGCAGTCGTGTGGGTGCGTACATCGCTAATCATGTTCGGCTTCACCTCGTTCCAGCCGTAAGGGATGCGTGCGATGGAATCGCCACGGGGGATGCTGTGACGAACCTGTGATGTAAGCCTGCCAAGTAGTCGGGAGGCCGACAAGTCGGTTTGACTCGTTTCTCGAGTATCGCCAACGAGAGGACTGGGTGTCTGTCTGTGTCACACAGATTTCGTCAGTGAGACCTATCAATGAGTAGACGAGTGTGTGGAGTTGTGGAAAATTGTCGTAACTAAGTTGTGATCGTTGGTGGTCGTCAGATGTCAGTATTTGGGTGTATGGCCGGAGGTGTGGAGTGTGATATGCGGGCGGTACTACTTGGCTGCTGCTTTACGTCTGTTGTGGGCGGCCAGTACCAGTGTGTTGCCGAGTGTCTGGCTGGTGACGACGAGGTCGGAAGAGAGTGCGCCGATGCACTTGATCTCGAAGCAAGGCCAGACCTCGCCGAACCAGGAGACACGCAGTTCTATCGGTTCGCTGCCTGATGACGGCAGAATTAAGGGGCTAGTTAGGTGCTGATGAACCCAAAGATCGTCGGGCAGTGGGGCTGCTGGTTCGCTGACGGCACTGATGTCGGTTTGGGTAGCTGTGGTGGTGCTGGTCTGGTGATCCTCAGTAACCAAGGCGGGCTGAGGATGCCACGGTTCTGGTTGGCTACTAGCGACTCGGCGCTGGAAACGTAGCGGCTTCATGTCGACGAAGCGCTGGCGTTGGGTGTAGACCATGACAGCAAGGCTGTTGTCGGCTTGCTGTGTCAGGTTGACTGAGAGAATGGGCGTAGTTTGAACGATCCAGTTTGAGCAGATCAGCGCAGCCAGCTGCCGGATTCCTCTGTCTGAGTGGCGGCGTGCTTGACGGGCTTCATAGCCGCGTTCTACTCCGAAGGCATTGAGTCGTTCTAGATGGGTGCGTCCACTGCTTGCCAACCCAAGTGAGAAGGCTGCTGCTTCGATCGGAGTGACGTCGTCGGCTAGTTCGATGCGCTCAAGCACTCCATCCTGTAGCCGTGTGAATGCTACTAGGGGATCGCCGGCCCCGAGGAGCGCCATGATGGTGGGACACCCTGCCATAGCGTGCGGAGAGAGCCCTTCGGATGTCTTGCGTACAGCCAATAGTTCTGACAGAACGGCCTGCTCGAGAGATGGCCGTTCGACTGCCTTGCCTGGTGTAGAAGGCGCTTTTTCCTGGCTCGATGTGTCCGTGTCGTCCATGTGATCACCGTAGTCGCGCGCCCATAGCGACGTTGGCAACCCTGGGATGTCACTTCTGTGTCACGACACCACCACTGGCGGCGGGTTCTCCTAGATGTGCCAGATCAACCGGACGCCAGCGCCGAGGTCGCTTCTGGGCGGCGCGGCAGGTCGATGGCGTGATCTGGGCGGCCACCGGGCCGCATGTGTCATCCCAGGCGGTGGCAGCGGATTCGCTCCAGGATGAGCGACTGCCCCGGCTGTCGTCTTCTCTTCTCTCTTCTTCCTCTCTTCTCGAAAGGACTCCTCTCATGGCTTCCACCAATCTCAGTCTCTTCTCGCCCCAGCGCACCCGGATGGGGGTGGTGCTGGGCAATGGCCAGGCCCGGGTGACCCGGCGGGAGATCGAGCAGGTCGCTGCCCAGGCAGAAGTAGCGGCCCAGGCCGAGCAGGCCCGGGCCTTCCTGACCTCCCAGGTTCTGACCAACATCGCCACGCTGGTCACCCAGGCCGAGGCCCAGACCCGCATCGCCCCGGGCGGTGCCCAGTTCTACGAAGCGATCATCACGGGGTATGCGCTGGGTGCCGGGCAGCGGATCGGGCAGCTGTAGCCCCAAGGGTGGTGCGACGTCTCCTCACGTTCTTCTCTTTGCTTCTTTCTCTTCTTCTCTCAATCTCTTCTCATCTTCGGAGGTTTCATCATGACGGTAATAGTCGGGATCCTGGCCCTCATCGGTCTGGCGGTAGTGGGCGCAGTCGGCTGGGCGTTCGGCCATGGGGTGCGCGACGGCCTGGCAACCTGGCGTGAGACGCCGGGCGGAACGATCCAGCCGGTGCCCGTTGGTGAGCCGCCGCTGTCGCTGTCTGCCGCGCTGCCGAGCAGCTACCAGGCCGGCCAGCTCGCTGGTGAGATCGCAGCCAACTGGCGCTCCGCACACCAGGCGGCCAAGGCAGCTGGAGCAGGCGCACCGGCTAGTTCATCCTGGGCAGCCGCCCTGGCCCTGGGCAGTGAGCTAAGCCAGCAGCGCCAAGAGGCAGGCCGGGCCATGCAAGCAGCCATGGCCCAGGTGCTGCAGGACAACGAGCAGGCAGTACGAGCGGAGGCCGGTGCGGCCAGCGGAAGGCGCGACACCAGCAATGGCGGGAGTGGTGCCAGCAGCGGTGGCGGTGTCACTGACGAGAGCAGCGGCAACAACGCCAGTGGTGGCGGCGTGTCTCCTGAGGCGGTGCCGGATGCATCGGACAGCAACCGCACGGCAGAAGGTACGGCCCGTCCTACCTGGCCGGCTCACTCGCCCTCGCGTCGCCCGCCGCGACCGCGTCCCCGGCGGTGCACGCAGCAGCGACCGACTCGGTCGGACGGGCGGTAGCCGTGAGCGTCGGAATTGAGCGGGCTCTGGCGACATGCACTACCCACCCGTCGGACTGAGTGCGCAGCAAGACAAGACGTCCGCAGGTCGCCCTGGCTGGTCGCGCTGGCGGGGTCTGGAACGTGCGGCAGTCGTGAGCGTTCGGCTCCATTCCTCACCCACATGCTGCGTCGTTTCGCTCTCTGTTGCAAAAACTACAGCACCGACTTTCGTGGCCACTAAATGGCGCGTGTGTCCATTTTGTTTCCTGGGGTGACACCACAGAAACGGCTCGAGAACGTCTCGTGTCGCGTCGCTTCGTAATGCAAATCGGGAGGCCTTGCATCGAATAAGTGTTCGTGGAATGTATGGGATAAGGGCAGATGGCTGCCGATGCGCGAAATAGCTGGCAGTGGGATTGCCCGGAGCAAATAGCACGTATGAACAAAAAAGGAGGGACATCATGCAGCAGATGAAACAAGCAGCCCAGCGGTGCGCTGGGGGAGCGGCCTCTCGGCGAGGTGAGGCAGCCAGGCAGGCTGGCGCAGTAACGAAGCCAGGCGCTGGCTCGTCACCCACCATCCCTGGCCTGCCGCCGGGTGGCTTTGCCACCATCCTGGTCGATCCGCCCTGGCCCCTTCAGGGCGGTGAGAAGCACTACCGGACGATGAGCTTGGCGCGGATCACGGCGCTGCCGGTGGGAGCGTTGGCGGCCCGTGATGCCCATCTGTGGCTGTGGACGACGAATGCCCTCTTGCCGAAGGCGTATGAGGTGGCTGAGGCATGGGGCTTTACGGTGCGCAGCCCGCTGACCTGGGTGAAGTTCCGCCTTGGCCTGGGTGGCCGCTACCAGCTGCGCAACGCCACCGAGCAGCTGCTGTTCTGCACCCGAGGGAAAGCGCCTTTGGGGTCGCGCTCCCAGCCGACCTGGTTCAACGCACCCGTCACCGAGCACTCGCGCAAGCCAGCCGAGCAGTTCGCCATCATCGAGCGGGTCAGCCCCGGGCCGTACCTGGAGCTGTTTGCCCGCCGCAGGCCGGAGTCGAACCAGCCCTGGGCAGTGTGGGGCGACCAGGTGGACTCCGACATCCGCATCCCCGGCTTTGCGGTGCCGCGGTACAGCGAGCGGGCGCACGAGGCAGATGCCGAAACAACGGCCGCGGCAACGGAGCGGACGGAGCCGGTGCAAGCGGCGGTGGCTGGTGCATCGCGTGGCGACGACGGAGATGAAACCGCTGACGGTAACAGTGAGGAGGTAACGCGATGAGTCGGCCGTGGCATGACAAGTACCCCCTGCGCAGTCTTCGAGGAGATGGTGATGATGAGCGATTCGAGGCGTTCGCCGTCTGGCAGCCTGCTGCGATGCGGCGTCGGTCTGCTCCTGATCGCGATGGGGCTGAGGTGGATCGTCGCCATCGTGCAAAGCAGCTGGCCCTGGCTCGTCGGGCTGCTCGCCGTGAGCGCCGCCGCCTGGCTGGCAGTGCGCTGGTGGCAGAGCCGACGGGAGTGGTGAGGGAGTCCGGCACTGGCCACCACTGCGCTCAGCCTGCCGGCGATGACCGGCGACGGACTGGGCGGCGGTCTCACTCCGTGAGGAGGCACTCATGATGGCCCTGCATCCTGGTGGTCGCCCCGGTTCGTCGCGGCGAGTGCGCTTGGTGCCGGTGCGGCGAAGCGGCATGGATCACCGGGCGGTGGCGCGGATCGTGTTGGCTCTGGCACGGCAGATGGCAGCAGAGGCGGATGAGGCTGCGCAGTCGGCAGCGGTCGAGGATGAGGTTTCCTCAGGTGCTGAGGTCTGCGCGAGGAACGAGCCTGGTACCAGCGATGGGCAGGCTGCCGCTCGTGATGATGCTGAGGTTCCGTGGGCTGGCGCTCATAGCGGCCAGAGCGCCCGCGATGTCACTTCGGTGGGGTGCTGCGCTGCGAATGAGCCTCTGTCGGCATCGGCTGGGAGTGGCTTAGCAGGCCGGTGCTCTCACCAGCGTCATGACGGTGCTTGCTACTTGGCTCATGGCACCCCTTCCACGACGTCCCACGCCGTGACGGATCGTGCTGGTACGGCTGAGTCCGGTGAGGACGCTGCTCCGTCCTCCACCTCGGGAGGCACCCCGTGATGGCCCGCCCCGCTTGTCCCTTGGTGTGGCACCAACTGCGCTTTGCTCTGCCGCTTGCCCAGGATACGGCGGTGGGTCTGGTGGAGCGTGTCCTGGCGGACGCTTCGCTTGGTCGGGTGGTGCTGGAGCTGCGCGCCTCGGGTGGTCAGGCGACGTGGGCGGTGGGCTTGCGGGCGGGTGAGCGGTTGGTCTCGGTGGCGCGTGAGCTAGTGCCGGGCTGCCGGGTGTCGCGTGGGTTTTCGCGGCCGGCAGTGAGTCAGGCGGTGGTGGTGTCGGCCCGGCCAGTGGGGGCGGGACTGGCGAC
>ERZ773069.1861-NODE-1861-length-11556-cov-17.148509_pt1 | contig 11556 bp, 8 predicted proteins | sample MGYA00580619_ERZ773069 | MGnify/ENA primary metagenome ERZ773069 (study PRJEB29015, sample SAMEA2738007) | human oral metagenome | biome: human oral; feature: human-associated habitat; material: dental | place: China | collected 2108 ...
ACTACCTGGTGCCGAGCCGTGTCCACCCGGGCAGCATGTACGCGCTGCCGCAGTCGCCCCAGCTCTTGAAGCAGCTTCTCATGTGCTCCGGCTATGACCGTTACTTCCAGCTGGCGCGCTGCTACCGCGACGAGGACCTCCGCGCGGACCGTCAGCCGGAGTTCACGCAGGTCGATATGGAGCTCTCTTTTGTGAACGCGGACGATGTGCTCGCGGTCAACGAAAAGCTCCTGCACACGATTTTCAAGGAAGTGCTCGGCGTCGAGGTGAAGCTTCCGATTCAGCGCATGACCTGGAGAGAGGCGATGGAGCGCTACGGCTCCGATAAGCCGGATCTCCGCTTCGGCATGGAGATCACCGATGTCTCCGAGACGGTGAAGGGTTGCGAGTTCGCGGTCTTCTCGGGTGCGCTCGATGCCGGCGGCAGCGTTCGCGGCCTGAATGTCAAGGGACAGGGCCACATGCCGCGGAAAAAGATCGACGCGCTCGTCGAGTATGCGAAGGGCTACGGCGCAAAGGGTCTCGCCTATGTCGCAATCCAGGAGGACGGCAGCGTAAAGTCCTCGTTCGCAAAGTTCCTGAAGGAAGAGGAGATGCAGGCGTTAATCAAGGCGATGGGCGGCGAGAACGGCGACCTTCTGCTCTTTGCAGCGGACAAGAACAAAGTCGTCTTCGATGTGCTCGGCGCACTCCGGCTCGAGCTCGGACGGCAGCTTGAACTCTTCGATAAGAACGAGTTCCGCTTTGTCTGGATCACAGAGTTCCCGCTCCTTGAGTGGTCGGAGGAGGAGCAGCGCTTCAAGGCGATGCACCATCCGTTCACGATGCCGATGGAAGAGGACTGGGATAAGATTGACAGCGATCCGGGTGCGGTTCGCGCCGAGGCCTATGACATTGTCTTAAACGGCAATGAAATCGGCGGCGGCTCGGTTCGTATTCACCGCTCGGACATCCAGGAGAAAATGTTCGAGGTTCTGGGTCTCACGCGAGAGGTCGCGGAGGAGCGCTTCGGCTTCCTGCTCGAAGCCTTCCGTTACGGCGTACCGCCGCACGCAGGTCTCGCCTACGGTCTGGACCGCCTCGCAATGCTGATGGCAGGGGCGGATACCATTCGCGACGTCATTGCCTTCCCAAAGGTCAAGGACGCCTCGGATCTCATGATGAACGCACCGGATGTGGTTGAGGAGAAGCAGATGGAAGAGCTGTCCCTCTGCTTCCGGGAGAACAAGGCGTGAGCAGCGAAAACAGAAAAATTCTGATTGCGGACGATGAAGCGCGCATGCGCGCGCTGATCCGCGATTATCTCCGGATGAAGGGCTTCCAGGTGCTGGAGGCGGAAAACGGCAGAGAGGCGCTCGAAGTATTCCAGCGAGAACCGGACATCGCGCTGATTCTCCTCGATGTCATGATGCCGGAGATGGACGGTTTTGAGACCTTAAAGGAACTCCGGCACATCTCGGATGTGCCGGTGCTCATGCTGACCGCGCGCGCCGAAGAGCAGGATGAGCTCCAGGGCTTTTCGCTCGGCGCGGATGAGTATATCGCAAAACCCTTCAGCCCGAAGGTACTGCTCGCGAGAATCGACGCGATTTTGAAGCGCACCTCCGCGGGAGCGGGCGACGAGCAGCTCGAAGCGGCCGGCATCTGCCTCGACGAGCGCGCTCACGAGGTCACGGTCGACGGCAAAAAGGTGGAGCTCAGCTTCAAGGAATTTGAGCTGCTCCGCTACTTCCTCGAGAATCAGGGCATTGCGCTCTCGCGGGAAAAGATTCTGAACCATGTCTGGAATTACGATTACTTCGGCGACGCGCGCACCATCGACACGCATGTGAAGAAGCTCCGCGCGAAGATGGGGGAAAAGGGCGCGCTGATTCGGACCATCTGGGGCATGGGCTATAAGTTCGAGCCGGAGGAAGCGTGAAACATTCGATACGGCTCCGCTTCACCGCGCTGATCTTCGCGGTGCTCACGGTGCTCATGGCAGTGCTGTTTCTCGTGAACAGCTTCGGGCTCGAGCGTTTTTACCGGCGGCAGAAGGTGCTGGATCTCGAGAATGCCTACCATACACTCGATGAAATCGCGGCGTCGAAGGGAACGGACTCTACGGAGATGGAGGAGCTGCTCCGCTATTACAGCAGCCGCTATAACATCACGGTGGCGCTCGTCGACTCGGCGAATTCAAAACTCCTGCAGAGCACCGAAAACGGCAAAAGCCGCCTCTATCAGCGGGTACAGCGCTATCTGTTCCGGCAGGATGAGGACGGAAAGACGCTCGTCCTAAAGAAGACGGAGAGCTATACCATACTGCAGGCCTACGACGACGGCAGCCAGAGCGCGAATATCGACTGCTTTGCCTATCTCTCCGACAACCAGACCCTGCTCCTCATGACGACGCCGGTCGCCAATCTGAAGGAGAGTGTGCGGCTTGCAAACCGCTTTCTTCTTTACATGGGCGCCCTGACCCTCTTGTTCGGCGTCTTTCTGGTCTGGGGCATGACCTCCCGCATCACGGGACCCATACGCTCGCTTGCGGCGATCTCCGAGAAGCTGGGACATATGGATTTTTCGGTGCGCTACCGCGGTCAGAACGAAGATGAAATCGGCGTGCTCGGCAACAACATGAACAGCATGGCAGAGCAACTGGAAATAGCCGTTTCGGAGCTCAGGGAGGCAAACCGGAAGCTCCGCGACGACCTCGCGCATCAGGAGGAGATTGACCGGATGCGGCGGGAATTCATCGCAAATGTCTCGCATGAGCTGAAAACCCCGATCGCCCTGATACAGGGCTATGCGGAGGGGCTCGAGGACGGGCTCTGCGAAGAAAAAGAGATGCGCGAGCAGTATCTCGGCGTGATTCTCGACGAGGCGGGGCGCATGAACAAACTCGTGCGCCAGCTCCTCACACTTTCCCAGCTTGAGTCCGACAAGCTGGATCTCAATATGGAGGTCTTTGATCTCCGGGAGAGCGCGGAGAGTGTGCTCCGGAAGACCAAGGTGCTCGCCGAAGAGAGCGGGGCGAAGGTTTCGCTCGAGGCACCCGATACAGGCATTTCGGTGCGGGCGGATGCGTTTCGGATTGACGAAGTGCTGATGAACTATGTGAGCAATGCGTTCCATCATGTGGAAGAGGGCGGCGAAGTCATCGTGCGTCTTTTGCCGCGGGGGGAGCGGGTGCGCTGCGAGGTCTATAACAGCGGAAAGCGGATTCCCGAGGAGGATCTCGGCAGACTCTTTGAAAAATTCTACAAGGTCGACAAGGCACATACCCGGAAGTACGGCGGGAGCGGAATCGGGCTCTCGATCGTGCGCGCGATTATGACCCAGCACAACATGCCCTGCGGCGTCGAGAATTGTCCGTCCGGCGTGCTGTTCTGGTTTGAGCTGCCGCGTGCGGTGCAGACAAACAGCGAGGAACACAAATAAAGGGAAAAGTTTCGAAATAAGAAACTATATGTGGTAGTTCGACGAAAGGATGCGAAAAAGCTTGTGTATTTTGCCGATTGCATTTTGATTCTTGTGAACTCTGCCGATTTCCGTAGCGCGAAGGCGCGCGTTTTGGTCGGGCGTTTCAGCGCTTTGCCATGTTCCAAATTCTGCCAAAGCAAGGTAAACTATAGAAGCCCCATTTATGGGGCTTCTATTTTGTTTTAAATCCATATATAGTGTGGACCGTGTTTTTAGAGAGGAAATCGGGATGGAAACCAAGGTCAGAACCAATGTAATCAAGCGCAACGGACAGGAAGTGGAATTCGATATCACCAAGATTGTCAATGCGATCGAGGCTGCCAATCGCGAGGTGGATCCGATTCACCAGATGAATCCCTATCAGATTCAGGCCATTGCCGACAAGATTGCGGCGGAGGTCGTGAAGATTAAGCGCGCCGTCAATGTCGAGGACATTCAGGAGATGGTCGAGACCGGCATCATGGAGATGCGCGGGTTTGAGGTTGCGCAGAAGTATATCCGCTATCGCTACAAGAGAAGCCTGGCGCGCAATGCGAATACGACGGACGAGGGCATCCTCTCCCTGATCGATCAGGCGAACGAAGAGGTGAAGCAGGAGAATTCGAACAAGAATCCGGTCATCAACTCGACGCAGCGCGACTACATGGCGGGCGAAGTCTCGAAGGATCTGACGCGCCGCATTCTGCTCCCCGAGGAGATTGTGAAGGCGCACGAGGAGGGACTGATTCACTTCCACGACTCCGACTACTATGCGCAGCGCGAGCACAACTGTGACCTCATCAATCTGGAGGACATGCTGCAGAACGGCACCGTAATCAGCGAGACCATGATTGAGAAGCCGCACAGCTTCTTCACAGCCTGCAATGTCACGACCCAGATTGTCGCGCAGGTTGCTTCGAACCAGTACGGCGGCCAGTCCTTCACGCTATCGCACCTCGCGCCCTTTGTCGACGTGAGCCGTCAGAAGATTCGCAAGGCGGTCCTCGAGGAGAGAGCGCTCTGCGGCGAGCCTGCGGACGATGAGATTGTGGACCGCATCACCGAGCGGAGACTGCAGGAAGAAATCCGGAGCGGCATCCAGACTATTCAGTACCAGCTGATCACGCTGATGACCTGCAACGGCCAGGCGCCGTTTGTCACGATGTTCATGTACCTCGATGAGGTGCCGGAGGGTCGCCTTCGCGACGACCTCGCGAGCATCATCCGCGAAGTGCTGCTGCAGAGAATGCGCGGCGTGAAGAACGAGAAGGGCGTCTGGATTACTCCAGCATTCCCGAAGTTAATCTATGTGCTCGATGAGGACAATATCACCGAGGACGCGCCGTACTGGGAGCTTACCGAGCTCGCGGCGGAGTGCACCTCGAAGCGTCTCGTGCCGGATTACATCTCGGCAAAGAAGATGAAGGAGTACAAGAACGGCGATGTCTTCCCGTGCATGGGCTGCCGCTCCTTCCTGACCCCAGATCTCAAGGGGCTCGGCGAGAACGGCAAGCACAAGTACTACGGCCGCTTTAATCAGGGCGTTGTGACGATTAATCTCGTAGATGTCGCCTGCTCTTCGTATGGCGACATGGACAAGTTCTGGAAAATTCTCGAGGAGAGACTGGAGCTCTGCCACCGCGCGCTCCGCTGCCGCCACGAGAGACTGCTCGGCACAGTCTCCGATGTCGCGCCTATCCTCTGGCAGCACGGCGCACTCGCGCGCTTAAAGAAGGGTGAGACCATCGACAAGCTCCTGTTTGACAACTACTCGACCATTTCGCTCGGCTATGCGGGTCTCTACGAGATGTGCATGCGGATGACGGGCAAGAGCCACACCGATGAGGAGACCGGTCGCCCGTTCGCACTCAAGGTCATGCAGCGCCTGAATGAGAAGTGCGAGGAGTGGAGAGCTGCCGAGAATATCAGCTATTCGATTTACGGCACGCCGATGGAGTCCACGACCTACAAGTTCGCAAAGTGCCTGCAGAAGCGCTTCGGCGTCATCCCGGGCGTCACGGACAAGAACTATATCACGAACAGCTATCATGTCCACGTGAGCGAGAAAGTCGATGCGTTCCAGAAGCTTTCGTTTGAGGCGGATTTCCAGAAGCTCTCGCCGGGCGGTGCGATCAGCTATGTCGAGGTGCCGAATCTGCAGAACAACATTCCGGCGGTGCTCTCGATTATGCGCTACATCTACGATCACATCATGTATGCGGAGCTCAACACGAAGAGCGATTACTGCCAGGTCTGCGGCTACGACGGCGAAATCAAGATTCGCGAGAATGAAAACGGCAAGTTGGTCTGGGAGTGCCCGAACTGCGGCAATCGTGACCAGGAGAAGCTCTTTGTCGCGCGGAGAACCTGCGGCTACATCGGCACGCAGTTCTGGAACCAGGGAAGAACGCAGGAGATTCGCGACCGCGTCCTGCATGTCTCGACCGCAAAGCGGGAGGCAGCTTGTAAGAGCGTCGAGGACTGAGAAGTCCGGGAGGAAGAATGAATTACGGACAGGTATTTTATGCGGATACGGCAAATGGCATAGGCGCGCGCATCTCGCTCTTTGTGAGCGGGTGCACGCACCACTGTCCGGGGTGCTTCAATGAGGAAACCTGGGATTTTAATTTCGGAGAGCCCTTCACAAGAGGGGTCGAGGACGACATCATAGAGCACCTCCGGCCCTCCTACATTGACGGACTTTCATTGCTTGGCGGTGAGCCGATGGAGGCGCAGAACCAGCGCGCGCTCTTGCCGTTTTTAGAGCGCGTCAAACAGGAAGTGCCGCATGCCACAATCTGGATTTACTCCGGCTACACCTTTGAGGAGCTGCTGGACAGCGAAAATCCGCGCTGTCACACCGAGGCGACCGAGCGCATTCTGGAGCTCTCGGATATCCTTGTGGACGGCGAGTTTATCCTCGCGGAAAAAGATGTGAACCTTCGCTTCCGCGGCAGCAGAAACCAGCGCATTCTGGAGCTGAAAGAGAGTCTTCGGGCACATGCCCCCGTCCGCTCGCGCTATGAACAGCCGCGCAAGCATTTGTATTAAAAGAATGAATCGATTGCGATAATATAAAGACATTAGAAAAATTTCCCTTCCCTGTGCTACAATAAAGCGATTACAGGGAGGGGTATTTTTTATGAAGATCAGTCATTTATTGGAAGAGAAACCCGTTACACTTTCGCTCGAAGTATTTCCGCCGAAGACCTCGGAGAAGTACGAGGCGACCGCAGAGAATGCCAAGAAGATTGCGGCATTGCACCCGGATTTCATGTCGGTGACCTACGGCGCGGGCGGCGGCACGGGCGATTTTACGGCGGAGATTGCGGCGGAGATCCAGAACGGTTACGGCGTTCCGACGCTCGCACATCTGACCTGTGTCTCCTCCTCGCGGGAGCATGTGACCAAAATGCTTTCCCTGTACAAGGAGAAGGGCATTGAGAATATTCTGGCGCTCCGCGGCGATTTGCCGCAGGACGGCACGCGCTCGGAGGATTACCGCTATGCGGTCGAGCTGATTCGCGACATCAAGGAGAGAGAGGGCGACACCTTCTGCCTAGGCGGGGCCTGCTATCCGGAGGGACATGTGGAGTGTGCGCACAAAGAAGATGACCTCGGCTATCTCAAGGAAAAGGTCGACGCGGGACTTGACTTCCTGACGACCCAGCTTTTCTTTGACAACAATATTTTTTATAATTTCCTCTACCGCGCGAGAGAAAAGGGCATCTCTGTTCCGATTATCGCCGGCATTATGCCGATTACCAGGGCAGAGCAGTTAAAGCGCTCGGTTGCGATGTCCGGCACGGAGGTACCGCAGCGCTTCCGCGCGATTGTGGATCGTTTCGGCGAGCGAAAGGGCGCGATGGAGCAGGCAGGTGTCATCTATGCGGCGGAACAGATTGTCGATCTGATTGCAAACGGCGTCGGGCATATCCATGTCTACACGATGAATCGCCCGAAAATCGCAAAGGCAATCTTAGAGCAGCTCTCGGAGATTCTGGACTGATGGACGCACGCGAGTTAGAGCTCGACTACAGCGAGGTATACCGCTACTTAGGCTACCGGAAGGGCGTTCCGGAGGGCGAAGTGAGACATGTGGTCGAGCAGTGTGTGGAAGATCTGGTCAGTCAGGCAGAGCTTAAGTCGGTCGCGCGGCGTTTTCCGCTCAAGTTTCTCGGCGACAATCGCTTTCTGATCGGCGACATGGAGCTTGAGAGCCGGGCGCTCTCGAGGAACATGCGCGGCTGCGACGAGGCTTATCTCATGGCAGCGACCATAGGATTTGCGATGGACCGGCTCGCGGCGCGCGCCGCGGCAATCGGCCGTATGAGCCGTGCGGTCATCTACCAGGCGGCAGGCGCGATGCTGATTGAGAGTTACTGCGACGCGCTGAACCGGAAACTCAAGGAAGAGGCGGCGGCCGAGGGCAAGTTCCTCCGCCCGCGCTTCTCACCGGGGTACGGCGATTTGCCGCTCGCGATTCAACCGGAGCTGTTCCGCGTGCTGGAAATTCAGAAGCACACCGGCATTACGCTGACCGAGAGCCTTTTGATGATGCCGACCAAGTCGGTCACGGCACTGATCGGCGTCTCGCCCGAGGATTCGCACTGTGTCCTGCAGGGCTGTGAGAGCTGTAGTAAGACCAATTGTAGTTTTCGGAGATGAGAGAGATGGAGAAGAGAAGTTTACGCGCCTGTCTTGGAAAAGAGTGGCTTTACTGCGACGGCGGCACAGGGTCGCTGTTGCAGGAAAAGGGGCTAAAGGGCGGCGAGCTGCCGGAGCGGTGGAACTTAGAGCGCCCGGAGGATGTGATTGAAATCGCGGAATCCTACTTCCGCGCGGGTGCCGACATTGTCAATACGAATACCTTCGGCGCAAACCGCCTGCACTATCCGGACAGGGCGGAGCTCGAGCAGATTGTCCGCGCGGGTGTGCGCCATGTCCGGGAGGGACTTTCGCGCAGCGGTCGCACCGACGGCTTTGTCGCGCTGGATTTGGGTCCGACCGGACGCCTCCTAAAGCCGATGGGCGATCTCGAATTCGAAACCTGCGTCGAAATTTTTGCCGAGGTGGTGCGCTGGGGCAAGGAAGAGGGCGCCGACCTCGTGCTGATTGAGACGATGTCGGATGCGATGGAAGCGAAGGCGGCCGTGCTCGCGGCCAAGGAGAATTCGGACCTGCCGGTTTTTGTCACCGTCGTCTTCGACGAAAAGGGAAAAACGTTGACCGGCGGCACGGTCGAGAGCGTCACGGCGATGCTCGAGGGACTCCGCATCGACGCGCTCGGTGTGAACTGCGGCCTCGGCCCGGTGCAGCTCTATCCGATTGTGAAGAAGCTCACGGAAGTCTGCTCAATCCCGATTGTCGTGAATCCGAACGCAGGGTTGCCGCACGCGAAGGACGGCAAGACCTATTACGACCTCTCGGCGGAGGAGTTCTCGGACGAGATGAAAAAGATTGCATCGCTCGGTGTGCAGGTGCTCGGCGGCTGCTGCGGCACGACGCCGGAACACATCCGCCTGGAAATTCAGAAGACCGGGGATCTGCCGTTTTGTGAGCCGGTGAAGAAGCACCGCGCTGTGGTCTCTTCGTTCTCGCAGACGGTGGAGCTCGGCAAGCGCCCGATTATCATCGGCGAGCGCATCAACCCGACCGGCAAGAAGCGCTTTAAAGAGGCGCTCCGAAACGGCGACATTGAGTATATTCTCGAGCAGGGCATTGAACAGGAGGATGCGGGCGCCGATATGCTCGATGTGAATGTCGGCTTGCCGGAGATCAACGAGCCGGACATGATGGAGACCGTGATGACCAGACTCCAGGGCGTCACGGCACTGCCGCTCCAGCTCGACACGACCAATTTGGAGGCGCTGGAGCGCGGCCTTCGCCTTTATCACGGCAAGGCCATGATCAACTCCGTCAACGGCAAGGAGGAGAGTCTTGAGACCGTGCTCCCGCTTGTCGCCAAGTACGGCGGCGTGGTTGTCGGCCTCGCGCTCGACGAAGGCGGCATCCCCGAGGATGCGGAGGGGCGCATCCGCATCGCAAGGAAGATTTATGCGCGCGCGGCGGAGTACGGCATTCCGCCGGAGGACATCATCATCGACGGCCTCGCGATGACCATTTCGACCGACGACAATTCGGCGAATGTGACGCTCGAAGTGCTGCGCCGCGTCCGCGACGAATTACACGGGCACTCGATTCTCGGCGTCAGCAATATTTCTTTCGGCCTGCCGCAGCGCGAATTAATCAACAGCTTCTTCTTTGCGCTCGCGATGAAGAGCGGCCTCTCCTGCGCCATCATCAACCCGAACAACGAGGCTATGATGGCGGCTTACCGCTCCTACCTCGCGCTCTCGGGATTCGACCGGCAGTGCCAGGGCTATATCGCGGAATATGCGGGCAAGGCCAATGTGTTTGCGGGAAAGGGAAAAGTTGTTGTCGCGGCGGAAGGCGGCGAGAAGGCAAAAATCGGCAGTGCGGAACTCCCGGAGGGCATGCAGGGTTCTCCGCTCATTGACGCGATTCGCTTCGGTCTCGGCGAGAAGGCGACCGAGGAGACAAAGCGCCGCATCGCAGAGGGAGAAGCGCCGCTTGACATTGTGAACCGGGAGCTGATTCCGGCACTCGATGTGGTGGGTAAGGGCTTTGAAAAGGGCACGCTCTTCCTGCCACAGCTTCTCATGTCGGCAGAGGCAGCCAAGGCGGCTTTCGAGGTCATCAAGAGTGCGATGAGCGGCACTGCGCGGAAAGAGCGCGGCAGCGTGATTCTCGCGACCGTGAAGGGCGATATTCACGACATCGGCAAGAACATCGTGAAAGTGCTCATGGAGAACTACGGCTACAAAGTCTACGATCTCGGCCGCGATGTGCCGGCGGAAACCATAGTCGAGACCGCAGTCGCGCATGACGTGAAGCTGATCGGCTTAAGCGCGCTGATGACGACAACCGTTGTCAACATGGAAGATGCAATCAAGCTGATTCGCGAGAAGAAACCGGACGCAAAGGTCGTGGTCGGCGGCGCCGTCATGACCAAGGAGTACGCGGACGATATCGGCGCGGACTGCTACGCCAAGGAAGCCATGGATACCGTGCGCTACGCGGATACGCTATTCCCGGAGGCATAACGAAAGAGCGAGACAGCAAGAGCTGTCTCGCTTTTTGCCGGAGAAGCGGAAAGCAGTTGCTGCGGAGTTGAACAGAACGGATTTGAGAAGAAAAGGAGAGGCTATGTCTTTATTGCATCCGAGGGGAGAGAAACTCGCATTCAATCATAAGAGAGCCTGCGGCCTTTGGTTGATTGCGGTGTCCCTGGTCATTTTTGCGGCCGCGCTGATTGGCGGAAAGCAACGCATCAATATGACGGTGTTCAGCCTGGGCTATATCGCAGTGTTTCTTTCGATCAATGCCAATCAAAGTTTGCAGCGGCGTTATTCCGAGGGTCCCTCGAGTCCGTTTCAAAGGAAAGCGGGGTTTTACGCAGTCATTTTGCTGTTTGTGCTGATGTCTTTGTTCGGCGGACCGTATTTCGCAGACGAGAACTGGAGACGCATCTGGCTCGGCGCCTTTCTGGCCACCGCGCTTCATTTTCTGCCCTTTTATTATGTGCACGGAAAATCGATGCTTGTTCTGAGTCTTGTTTCCACCGTGAATGTCGCGCTCGGCTATGCCTTTCCGGAACTTCCGCTGGTCTGTACCGCCTATGCGGATGCTGCAATCAAGCTCGGTTTCGGCGTGTATCTCTTTTGCTTCTCGAAGCCATCGAAGCAAAACTAAAGTGACGGGACCAAAAGAGTCGGTAAAGAGGAAAGGGCGAATCAAAGGAAGGGAATACAAAAAGGCAGAGCGAATTCGCCCTGCCTTTTTTCGTTTGGTGCACCGAATTTACTTCGTGCCGAAGATGCGGTCGCCCGCGTCGCCGAGACCCGGGAGAATGTAGGCGTGCTCGTTCAGCTGACGGTCTAAGTGGCCCACATAAATCTGAATATCGGGGTGCTCTTTCCGAAGGCGTTCCAACCCCTCCGGTGCTGCGATGATGCACATGAACTTAATCTTCTTGCCGCCGTGCTGCTTAATCATGCGGATGGCGTCGCAGGCGGAACCGCCGGTCGC
>ERZ773069.1862-NODE-1862-length-11548-cov-14.068476_pt1 | contig 11548 bp, 10 predicted proteins | sample MGYA00580619_ERZ773069 | MGnify/ENA primary metagenome ERZ773069 (study PRJEB29015, sample SAMEA2738007) | human oral metagenome | biome: human oral; feature: human-associated habitat; material: dental | place: China | collected 2108 ...
TGGTGCTGGATGTGCCGGAGATGCACGGCGGGATCGTCTATGAGGAGACCACCACGCTCATCGTGGTGGAGCACCGTCAGTGGCGCGGCACGGTGGAGCACTACCGGCTGGCCAACATGGCCGGCGAGCTGGACTTCGTCACGATCTCGCGCTCCTACCCCGCCCATGTCACGGCGCAGCCGAGCGGGGAGTTCAGCGTCAACAGCCGTGCTGTCGAAGGGGCTGGGTGGAATGACCACTTCTGGCACATCGACCCGGCCACCGGCAGGCGCACGCCGATGCACGACGCCACGCGCTACGACCTCGCCTTCCGGGCCGAGCCGTTGCCGGGAGAGGAGCCCACCACGCCGATCTCGCTGGCCAGCCGGGCCTTCCATGCCCGCTCGCTGCTGGCCACCATCCAGGTGCGCTTCATTGGGGAGGTACCGTCCAGCATCTGGCAGTTCACCGGGGCCAGCCCCTTCGCCCGCCCCCAGGCAGCCAACCAGTACAACCGCACCAGGCTGGACGCCCAGCAGCGCGCCACCCTCACCCAGCGCGACGTGCATGGCGGGCTGTTTGGTGGGTTTGGGTGGGAGTGGTGACGCCGGCGATCTCACCAAGTGAGACGGCCGCACATCAGTAGAACACTCCCCCGTTGGAGGCATCCTCAAACATCGCTTGGCAGCGATAGACCACCGAGCGGCCAGAAACCGCATAGTCCACAATGACAACGCAGCAAAATTCTTGACAGGACAATCACCTCCAGCATTGGCACTTGCCGAGAACCGCCAGAAACAATCTTGTGAAGTTGCCAGCCAGTTGGCAGGCTAAATCACGAACACATCACCGGCGACTTCCGCGATGCGCTCATCTCCCCCAGTATCTCTGTGGCTCAATTCGAGGTGAAACCAATGACGGTTAATAATGCGAGCGCTCTGATAAGCGAGCGATCCCCCTCCATTGAGGCGATGTGCCACGTACCCGACTGCTTAGTCATCAGCGCACTGATCAGCAGATTCTTCCCTCAAACATAGTCGTCCCAGGCTTCTCTCCGATACAGCATATCACCAAACGCCCAACAACGCCGTATAACAACGTGCCACGAGGCTCCTCCCCGCCCTCTATCGGACGCACACACCCACGTTGCGCAACGCATCAGAATCCTGGGTGCGGCATGTCTACTCGGGTATCACACTGTGCACGACTGACTACACACAGCGACTTCTCTCAGCCTTCATATCCCTCACACCCCGACAGGAGTATGAAAAAATGTCAGACATCAACTGGGGAGACTGGCCAGAACCAGACCCAGAACGCAGCAATGACCGTGGAATGGTAACTATCCTCCTCGATCTATCTGGCTCGATGAACAACGAGCTGAAAGACGAAGACCCGTCACGAGACGCACGAATCACCACCCGTATTGCTGCGCTCGAAGACGGACTAGAACACCTCGTATCTCCGACCGATCCAAGCAGTATGCATCACGCCACCGGATTCGACGGTAGCGTTGAGTTCGCCCTCGGCTCCTTCCCGAGTCGTCACTCCGCGGGGCATGTCGACTGGTGCCAGTTCCCAAATGCACGCGCGACAGGAGGGCCATTCTACTACGGCGTGGATATCACGGAGCCACCCGAACTACCGACGCCAGCTGGCCTGACGCCACTTGGTGAGGCAATTGTCGAGGCGTTAGGCGTCATCGAAAAGCGGCGTCTGGAGATTCGAGACGTCGAACACCGCACCGTCACACGCCCCTCACTGTTTGTCATCACTGACGGTGTAACGACAACCCCAGAATTCATCCCAGAAGCAACCCGACAACTGCGTGCCGCCGAGCAAGCAAAGCGCATCCTCTTTTTCGCGCTTGGCACGTACGACGCCGATATCGATCGGCTCATGGAGCTCGCACCACGCTCATCGTATGACCTTCACAAACTATCGGCTGCTCGCCTTATCGAGTTCCTCAGCACCAGCATGACGAACTCCATCAACGTGGACTCAGATGCGAACGCCAACTCGATATACGAGAGAATGAACCATGACTATCAGCAATGGACTCTCGCCCGAGAAAACCTCAAGAGATGATAGGCCGTCAACACGATGTCATGGACGACTTTCAGCACCGCAATTAAAGGTAGAAACAAAACTCAGTGCCAGGATGCGACATACGCCGCAAAAACCGGCCGTCACATCATCCTGGCTGTTGCAGACGGTGTCGGGTCGCACCGGCATTCCGCGCTTGGCTCCCACCGCGCGATTCAGCTCGTTCGCTCGTTGTCGCCACGGCTGCTTGAGTCGTCGCTACCGCCCCAAGACATATGCCGACGCCTATTCGGCCAGGTGGTGCACCAGTGGAGCCGCTGGGCACATTCGCTACCCGCTGCCGATACGCACGCACCACAGTTCAACAACGTCCAAACAACCTTCGCCATCGCGGTGATTGAGAACGACAATGTCTCGGTGCTATCAATCGGCGACAGCCTGCTCTTTGTACAGGGGCACAGTGGCCCATTTCTCAATCTCCTGCCCGTCCAGCGGTCAGATTCTGGCAGCGTCAACACCGTTGGCGACATCGATAGTGGCGCTCGTCCTCGAGAGCTCGAGATCAACGATCCAACGATATCCAAAGTCGTGCTGACGACCGATGGAGTCGAACGCCTCCTGATGAGGCGACCAACTAGTGACACAGACGAGAAGCCCTTCCACTATGTGCATGGCTCGCTTCTCGCCACCTTCGATGGCACCGACTTTCGAGATGGCGAGTCGAAACAGAAATTAATCGACAGTATCTCGCAGGGGCTCATCCACCGGCACGGCGCGAAGGGAGACGACGTTGGAATTGCCGCAGCCTTCCAAGACAGTGATCTACCTGTCCGGCCCTGAACTCAACGGACACCAGAAGGCATACTTGGGGCAAGAAATCGGACATGGAGCAAATGCCAGGGTATACGAAATCGACACCACACCAAGTAGCGATATTGGATCGCCCCTACTAGCCAAACTATATTTCAGCAAGCCGCGCTACGACATAGACCGGTTTATTCAAGCGGTGTACGACACCGAACTTGGGTACATTGGGCCGCATCTCAAACGAGAGTCGCTCGAAGTGATGCGGCAAAAGGCTCACTATGCTGTCGCCGCACCGTTGCACCTCATAACATACAGTCAGGATGGCGAAGTCGTCGGTGTGGCTGTACGGCGCCTCGATACAGACCGCTTCAAGGCAATCAGCACATACTACCGAACCAAAATGGTAGACGAGTTACCAGTCAGTCTGATCGCTGCAATTCGCCTGGTACTTCTGGTAACCGACATTCACAAACGAGGGTTCGTGATTGGCGACTTCTCGGCCTCAAACATCCTTATTGACCGAGAAGGTCATGTCGCTATCATCGACTGCGACTCATTCCTCCTCGCTGGTAGCGGCTCCGACAGGCAGCAAGCCGACATCACCATCAACTGGCGCGCCCCGGAATGCAAGAACACGCAACGCCTCACGTTTGCATCAGATATCTTCGTGCTGGGGCTTCATATCAGCAAGCTTCTCTTCTCAGGCATAGGGGCATTTGACGCCTCCGATCCAAAGAATCCGGACGGCACACCACAGGCCAACATTGATGCTAACCGCAGTTGGCTCTGGGACGATGATATCGAGACGCCAGACATGATTGCGCAGTCACGCGGCTTGAGCGATCTTCCTCCCCGTCTTCAGGCCAGTCTACGAGCCGCACTGTCTCAGAATCCAGACCTACGCCCGTTGGACTGCACCGAGCTTCTCAGCGCACTGAATGACGCTATGGATGGGCTCATCCGAGGAACATGCGGTCATTATCGCATGCATGGCGACCACTGCCGGTATTGCGGATCTTCGACGCAGGCGGTTCGTCCGACGTCAAACACGCCCCCGTCTGCTGCTACTCCAGAATGCGCACCACCACCGCCTTCTCACCGGTCTGAGACGGCTTCTATCGCCGTCAAGCCAGATCCACCAGCGCTTCAGCCAGATCCACCAGCAACCGCAAGTTCAGCCAATGACATGTCAGGTGGCCACAAGTATGGCTGCATTGACTACTTCATCATTTTCATCTTCGTGTGCATTAACATCATATTCCTCATGAATCACTGCTAACCAAACCGCCCAAACCATGAAACGAGCTAACCGGATGTACGCCCTCATTCTCATCATCAGCGCGATCTACGTTGCCGGCATCGTGACCGGCGTGGCTATCGCCTACTGTGCGCCTGGTACGTACCGGCAGCGACATGCACGCGCTCCTTCACGCACACCTCCCGCGCCACAGCCCTTATCGGACTGGGATGTTGCCGCGCCGAGGCAACTCACGAACGACACACCCACCATCGCTTCGCCCACCCCGCCGGGTGAACACCATGTCGTCCATGCCATTGGTAGCGCCCTTCCACCAGGCAGATACATCGGGCGATCCATCACAGACTTCGAGGGCAGTGGCTACGTCACTATAGAGAACCACAACGTCACCGTCCGCGTCACTTCAGACAACACTACCTACGAAGGCGACACGCTGGCCGTCGTCTTTGGCAACTGAGAAAGGAACACCATGACCGAGCAAGTAGAGCGCGAACAGGTCGTCCAGAACCTCGCAAAACAGATCGACCAAGTCAAGCACTTTAGTGTGCGTGGCATCGAAGAAATTTGCCACGATGCCACCATTGGGCTACTGGGGCCACAAGACGCCATCGCCGACGAGTTCGTCGACGACTCGCTATTCCGGCTACTATCGAACAACGAGCTGCTGGCAGCATTCGCCAAAGCTGGCTTCATCCCACCAGGCACGCCTGAGGCCAAGAAAGAACTCCTATCGGTGTTCATCGATGCCATGCAACGTCTCGATGTCTTGCCACACGCCACCCAGCGAGATGTGGCAGAGTGTATTGCCGCAACAAGCAAGTTCCGTCTCGAGCACATCCAGTACGAGACACAGATTGCGATTGCGCAGGCGGTGGCGCCATCAGATATTGAGATCGCCAAGATCAAAGCTGCCACTCAGCTCACTGAGGCACGAGCCGACGCAGCCATGGCGGAAGCCGATGCAAGGAAGCGCCTCAACGATGCAAGCGATCGCCATAGCGAACAAGTCGCCCGCGAGTCTCAGTTTGCTCAGCGAGATCAGCTCAACCTACTCCGAGCCCAAGCCCAGACAGCCGAAGACTACTATAATTTCAACATGGAGCAAGCCAACCTCCGGCTGGAGCAGCAACGGGAAGCACGGCTGCTGAGGATCCGACAAGAGGCGGAAAACCGGCGAGACTTCTGGGAGAAGCATCTACCGAATTGGATCTCACGATGGCACTATGGTGTATGAACTATTCATTATAGTGCAATGCACTTGCATTAACCGGGGTATTATAGTACTTTTAGAATTACCACAATGAACTAAATCCCGGAAAGGAGTATACGTTATGCCAAACAATACAGATAGATCAGCATACGATAAGGTCGTACGCGCCATGCTCGATGAGCCTGTGACGCTTGTGCTAACGAATGAGGAAGTGAGCATGCTGATGTTATTCATCAGTGAGCTGACACTTGGCCCGTATTCGCCCACTGAGGAAGAGTGGAAACAGATGGAAAATGTGCATGGTCTTCGCTCTGCTGATTATTATCGTGATCTGTTCGAAAAGTTGAGACAGTTTCGAGACGCTCCTACTTCGCCTCGCGATAAGTAAAGGACACTTATTAAGTATGTTTTTGGCCCATAGATAAATACTTCCAATATAACTGTCCTTCAAGTCACATCTCTTTCCTTAAGTATCTCATCGGAAGTGAGACATCGGTGGTTAAGTTCAGGAATTCAGGCGACCGGGATCACAAGATCGATCTCGATAACGCCCCTGATAGCCTTATCCCTGATAACTTTGACGACTATTTATCTCGGGTAGCGATTCACGGAACCGCAGGGGGTGTACGGAAGAACGGAAAAATTCACCATCCCCACGACATCGAAGCCAATCTGTCTCAAGAAGAATACATCCAAATGGCCGCAAACGTTGTCACCGCACCGGGCGAGGTGACTCGGTTTTACCAAGATCGAGGATGGGTTAGGTATTACGCAGGAGAGTACGATGGAAAGTATTGTGCCGCAATTGTGCCAGAGAAGATAATCCCCGGCGTGCACGATCCAACATTCTTTGTCATACGAAAAGGCAAGCCCGACATTGAGTACATGCAAGAAAGACTCAATTCTTTGTGGCATCAAGATCCTCAAATTATCTACGACAGCAGCGGAAAGTTACACTATTCAGATAAAACCTTGAATGCATGGAAGGAAGGACGATTAGAGGTTTCGGACGGTAAGAACACTATCAACAATGTGACTACCGCAGAATCGTTAGATTCATCACGTTCAACGCAAGTTACCCAACTATTAACATCGCCAAACCCTGACGCCAAAGCAATGTCTTCCGAGCAAATAGCTACGCAAGGAAGCTCTACGCCAACGCTGGGTGACGTCGAAGTAGATACTGTTAAAGACCATTTTGAGCAGGGAGATGTTTCAGTGGTTTCGACAGCTACGGCCAAAGACACTCTAGCTCCCGCGATTTCACCACAGAGCGATACCCTACCGTCGGTCGAAACCACGAGCGCATCTAGTGTGCAGACTGAGCATGTCGATGCTACAAGCAATGACGTCACGATCTCGCATGACACTTTCATGTCGATATCCATCGAAACTGTCGAATCTTCTAATGCAGATAGCATCGAAGCTATCGAGACGGATACGCCTGGCACAGATGAGCTGTCTGCCGTCGGCGAGGACTCACTCGAGGCGGGAGAACAGCCTGGAGCAGTCGACGTCTCGCCGGCTGAGCAGGCGGAGCATGTGGGCGATGCGGTAGATGTCGATGGCAGCCTGGATCTAGAGACAGGTGCTCCCTCTGAGGAGGACGAGTCCCCTTCCACGCTTGATGTGGTGGCGTATGACGCTGTCGAAAGTGGCGAGATCAGCCTCGATGGCGTGCCGTCTGAGGATGATGTGGGTGCCGAGGATGTAGCCAGCGAGGAAGACAACGGGGAGCTTGGCCCCGATTCTCTTTCTGGCGATGAGTCGGATATGGCTGATCAGACAGCCGCAGCCGAGAGTGTCCACGGTGCCCAAGACGCTCTCGCTGATGCTGAGATGGACGACGGCGATGACGTGGGTGTGGAGAGTGAGGCGGGAGTTGATGGAGAGCTTGGAGCGGAGTCTGATGCGAGCGACGTTCCGTCATCCGATCTATCGCTAGAGAGTTCTGAAGAGAGTGCCGAGGTTGACGACGACTCGCTAGACGTCGACGAACAGGCGGCAGTCGAAGACGTCGCCGCTCTTGAAGACGCTGCTGGCATAGGAGATGAGGGCGATGTCGACTTGGATGCTGTGCTGTCTGCTGAGCCTGCGATGGAAGATCAGTCGGGGGCAGTAGATAGCGAGGATGACGAGCTGGACTTCGTATCCGAGGCCGAGGTCGCGGAACTAGAGGCGTCGCTCTCCGATAGCGATGCGGCACTTGACGATGACTTTCTGTCGCCAGACGAGCACGACGACATGACAGTACAAGACTCACCATCAGCTTTCGATGACACTACCGACCTTCAGGATGATGCCTTGTCCCCGGATGACACTAGTAGCGTCGATGATGATTTCCTCTCCATGGATGACTTGGCGGTAGATGAGGAGGATTTGTCAGACAGCGCTGTAGATGCCGGCGACGAACTAGGTTTCGACGAGCCGGCAGATGTCGGCCTTGACGCCGACAGCGATGGTCTTGATATCGATACAGACGCAACTGACATAGATGCCAATGACGATATCGATGCCGACGACGACGATGACGTCTCAGAGAGCGGAGGCTTCTCGCTATGAATGATCTACTCGTCCTGTCTCGTGCCCTACTCTCGAGCGGCAAGGGTGCTTATCTTGGGGAGGATAGCGACGGCAGCTTGATCTACCTCCCCAAGGAGCAAACACTGGCTGTGTTGGGGGCTCCTCGATCTGGTAAGTCAACGCGAGTTTTCGTCCAGTCCATCGCCGCCTTCCCAGGCCTTGCCGTGTGTACATCGACACGAGCTCCTGGACAGCAGCAGCACCCAGACATCATCGAGGTCACCGAGTCCGCCCGTCAGCAGCTGGCGGACGTATCAGGCGGCAACGTGGTGCACGTCGCGCTTGATCCAGCATCGCCCACCCACTACAAGTCTTGGAACTTCTTGGAGGGATGCAAAGACTGGAAGGTTGCTGAGGAGCGCGCCAGATTCTTCGTGTCAGCTAGCCTGGTGGGCGAACACACCGTCAACAACGCCGACTTCTTCCGTGGTGCAGCCATCCAGGCTTTGGCACCAATCATGATGGCATGTGCATTAAATCGTAAGCCTGCTAGCATGTTCGCAGAATTAGTGCGTAAGATGCGGCTACGTAGTTCGGAATCTGACACTGACGTGTTTGATTCGATGGGCACCCTTAAGAATGCCTTCAAGAGGAAGCGAGGGGCAACACATCCTGCGAGTCTTGCATTGGCGAATTTTCTCTCGAAAGATAAGATCTCCGACGAGACTCGGCAGAATGTGATGTCTGTGATTGGCAACGTCATCCTGCCATCGATCGAACGGTGTTGTCCGGCTGGACGCGAGGAATTCGCACTATCCGAACTCTTCGATGGTGATTCGACGTTGTATCTGCAGGCGCGTTCTAGCGACACACAGGTCGTCGCACCCTTCGTCGCAGCGCTGGTCGGCTCACTGGTGACTCGGTGGCGCACCACGGCGGTAGAAGAGCGCCCAACCGGGTGCATGCTTGCCCTGGACGAGGTGGCAAACATCGCCCCCATCCATACCCTACCCGAACTCATGTCCACAGCCGGCGGCGACGGCATCACGGTCGTCCTCGGCGTGCAAGACATCGAGCGCATTAACGCGATCTGGCCTGGCCAGGGCTACGGCATCGTGGAGGGAGGCAGCCAGTTGCTCCTGGGGGGCTACCGCGACGCTGCCTACCTGCAGCGTGTATCCCAGCTCACTCCCCTGGTCAACCGCTACCACACGAACATCACGGTCGATCACGAAGCGCTCAAAGCCATCCCACATCGCGGCATCACAACGACTGACCTGATCGAGTCGGCAACACGGCGAGCACGGAGCGTCGAGCGTATCGATCCACGCCTCCGTGGCCTGTACGACGAGTACATTCTTCGCATGGAACGCGCCAGCATGCTGGTGAAGGGGCAACACATTGGCGAGATGGGCGACTCATTCGAAGAGTGGGCGCAGCGCTACGACAGTGTCGTGTCGGTCGACCACGTCGGTACCCTGCGGCACGCCCTTGAGCCACACGAGCTCTTCGAGTTGCCAGACGGCCAAGCGCTCGCCATCTCCGGCACAACCATGACCATGCTCAAGCTACCCGGCTGGTGGGAGTCACCCTTGTGGCGGAAGGTGCTTGGGGCGTCCTAACGATTTTCTCGTGCTTTAGACTGCGATACAATAAGCAGTGCGCGGAATACTGCGAACCAATCCAGGCAACAATCACACAAGCTTGCCAAATTCGAATTATTACCACCATTAATCTTTATTGCTTGTCTCATCTCCGCACTTCGACAACAATAGGAGCACTATATTCATGGGAAGCATAGAAAGCGCACTCAGATCAGCACGCATTGCGGCTGTGGAACACATGAGTAAGATGGAGACAATTGATCAAAAATGGGGAGAAACTACGATCACCGACATTCTAATTGCAGAAGTTGCAAGCGCGGTGGTCGTACATAAATTCAATCAGCATGATGAAGCACACACAGGCTCTGATTGGATCTGGTGGTGGGTAGACGACTTCTACTCTTATGGAATGCTAGTTCAGGCCAAAAGAGTCACAATCGGGGAAAGAGGTGGATGGAAATTTGACTTTGGATACCCGAGCGGAAAAGAAAAAGTCTCGCAACGTGATATGTTGATAAAGTCAGCCAATACCCTAGGCTTGTTGCCAGTATATGGTCTTTATCTTGGAACCGGCCATTATCGAAGGTGGGAGAGTTGCGGAGTTAGCCACACAGGCAAAAATTGCCAATCTTGTAACCAGCGGTCGATTTCACTAATGCCAGCATGTGTTGCATTAGAAGGTAAGATCGTCGATGCCGAGACAACCTACTGCGGTTCAAAACCACTAGAAACAGTGACTTCCTCCATGCCACTTTCGCCGACTTCCCTACTGGAAGGCCGCGTCCCTCCGGAACTAGCAACGCTTCTCCAGAAGATGCAAAGCGGTGTACTGACTGTTGTTCAGAATATGGCGAGCGTAGTCGCAGAAAGAAACATGATTGTTGATAGAATACTTGACACATTAAAAGAGCTCGAACGTGAGGAAATAGGTGAAACGAAACTTATTCAGCGACACGATTATCGTCTTAACAAGATCGCACCAGAATACGCCGACCACTTTTCTCGAATATTTGGAGGCCATCCGAGCACCGTATCCGCAAATCACAGGAATAACGATTTAAACCAGCACCTTAGCCCTCTAAGCAGAATACCACCAGAATATGTACGCAACTTGCAGAAGATTCTTCATGTGCCTCATTTCGAGGATAAGCTACGCGATTTGGTTGACTATGACTTCAATGTCATGGCGATGCCAGAGAATATTGCCGGAACTGTCGTCATAGAACTACCACCACAGTAGGTACCTGCGGCCTCTTAACCGTTGCAAAGTTTACGTCGTCGCTCGTGAAATGCTCTTGAAGGCAGGCGAAGTGTAACTTATTCGAGCCATCGAACATTTGAACGACTGATATATAACAGATCGGTTGCGGATATGGGTGCCGACCTCAGCATCGCTTAACGTCCCGTTATACTTCGTCACACTAAAGCGGCTTAGGAGGTAACAGCATGCCAAGTAACGTCGAGACATATAGTGAGGATGGTCGATGGAAAAATCGCATCCAAGGTAACAGCCGGGCTAGCAACACATTCGATACCAAGGCTGAGGCACAAGCCAAGGGACGCGAGATGGCGCAGAAACTCCATAGTGAGCACATCATCAAGAAGCGAGACGGCACCATTGGTGAGCGCAACTCCTATGGCAATGACCCTTACCCACCGAAGGGCTAACTGAAGACTGACCTCACCAAAGTACGACAGTAGCTCTGCGATAAAGCGGGCACATCCTCCTTGGTCAAGGAGGATGTGCCCGCTCTCTCTCGTGGGTTCGAGGCGATGAGTTACAAGTTGATGACGCGACACAGGGGATCTGTTACTGATAGCCTCCACCAACAAAAGGCCTCCGAGTCATAGGTGTGAACTTCGTATTTGAGGCGGTGATTTTTGGCGCGTCGGTTAATAGTTCGCCAGATTAGCACCGGGAGCGATAGTAAAGTGGCGATGGTGCGAAGGTGAAGGTGCCCAGCACTATGCTTGCGAAGGCGTCCGCTTCGGCAGGAACACCGAAGCTTCCAACGTCTCAGCTCGCTGCATATTCAAACTAAATTAGGAGAAAACCATGGCCAACCAGGAACCGCTCTACCGCGCCATCATCCCCGAAGGAACCCACCTCGCACGCTCGAA
>ERZ773069.1864-NODE-1864-length-11547-cov-8.978942_pt1 | contig 11547 bp, 8 predicted proteins | sample MGYA00580619_ERZ773069 | MGnify/ENA primary metagenome ERZ773069 (study PRJEB29015, sample SAMEA2738007) | human oral metagenome | biome: human oral; feature: human-associated habitat; material: dental | place: China | collected 2108 ...
AGCCATACAGGTATTGTCTTTGTAGACACTAATGCTACTGTGACTATGGCTTATGTAGATTATTATCTTAAAGATATTATTTCAGAAGAAGAGTATCAGGCACTTAAACTATCATATAAGGTTGCTATTTCAAAAGAAAAATGGGATCTTATTATTCTAATTCCACCAAAATCAGCATATGTTAATGATGGTTTTCGTGATATGAGTATGGCAAGTCAAGATATTCGAGATGACTTCACAAATCACCTTATTTATTTGCTTGAACGAGATGGATTTAAAGATCAACTTTTAATTCTTGATAGTGATGTAGATACTTTCTTTTTAGATAATTATGAAAAAACGATTAGAGCGATAAAAGATCGTCTTAACATTGAAATTTAAGAAAATATTAAGGGAATAAAAGATAGAATGTGTAGAGTATATTTGATTGTTTGGTATAAAACTGCGCAATAGGAGGAAGTTTTTGGAAAATTTAAAATTTAATGCAACACAATTGAAGTATATTGCTATTATAGCGATGACAATAGATCATTTAGGATGGCTACTATATCCAGGTTTGGTAAAAGGAGCAGTGCCGGTGACTATGCATATAATTGGCAGACTAACAGCACCTATAATGTGGTATTTTATAGCAGAAGGTTGTTATTATACTAAAAATATTAAAAAATATTTATATAAAATAAATTTTTTGTTAATTAAAATAATAATATAAATAATTAGGAGGAAAAATGAGAAAAATACTAAAAATTTCAATTTTTATAGTATTTATAGCGTGCAGTAACAGTAAAAGTGAAGAGTTGAAAGAAAATAGAAATACAAATGAACAAATGGAACAAATTCATACAATTTCCAAAAAAGATAAAAGCTGTACTGAACTAGAAAAATATAATATTGATGCTGAAAAAATAGACTTGAGAAATAAAGGGTTGGAAGAGCTAAATTGCGTTGTAAATTACAAAAATGCAAAAATTATTGATTTACGTTGGAATAGAATAAAGGACATAAAGCCGTTGGAAAATCTAAAAAAAATAGAAGTGTTGAAAATAAATTTTAATCAGATAGAAGATGTAAAGCCGTTATTAAATTTGCCAAATTTAAGGGAATTATGGATACATAACAATAAAATAAGTGATATTAGAGGGATTGGAAAATTAACAAAGCTCGAACATTTGGATGTAAGTTTTAATCCATTAAAAAGTGGGGTTGACGAAATTTCTCGATTAAAAAACTTAAAAAGGCTGGAATTACGTGAAGTTCCAAAAGAAATTGTAGATTATGTATATGAAAATTATCGTGATTTTATGATTCCTAAAAAAATATTTATAGAAGAAAGATACCCAGAACTTACTGCAAAGAGAGAAAATGTGGTAAAATATCCTAATTTTTCAGAATTTGAGAGCAAAATAAACGGTTTTGAAACAGTAAAGATTATAAAAGAGCTTTCTACAAAGGAAATTGCACTGGATAAACTTCCAAAAGAAATTTACAAGATAGTTGATGAATATAATAAAAATTCTAAAGAAGCAGATGATAAAGTGGAGGGGGCAGCTTTTTTTACAAATAATATTTACTCAATATACACTCTTACATATCCTTATGCTTATGCGGGACAATCAAATAGTGAAACTTTGTTTACAAAAAATGGAAAAGTAATAGTAAAAGATATAGTAAATTTAGATTCACAATTGGAAAGTATTGATGGAAATAATCTGTTTTTATCAATAGTTGCAGCAAGTGGAGGGACCAATTATGCAATAACAGATATGAAAAACGAACATATGTGGCGTGAAGAGTTTAGAGATTTTGGGATAGTATCACCTAAGAGAACAGGTAAAATTTTTATAACAGCTTCAAAGGAAAATGTTGTTAATGTAAGAGAAAACCATGATTCAGATAGTTCGATAATTCATAAATTAGTGAATAACGTTACAGTTGAGGAAATTTCAAATGAAGGTGCCTGGAAATATGTGTATTTTTATAATAAAGATGGGGGATATTATATGAAAGGATATATACATAAAAGCCAGTTAAAATAGTTTATGATAAAATTAATTATAAATAAGAATATAGTAAACAAAGAAGGGGTGTAATAATTTTATTTAAATTGATAAAATTAATTTTGTGAAAGTTTTAAGAGTTAAAGGGGGAAATTGATTGTGGTAAATAGAAAATTTAATGGGGTAGATATTGGGGATAGTGCGGTTGCATTTTTTGAAAAATTAGCTAAGCTGGAAAGTGGAGGAAAATATGATTTAGCAGACCAAAAATATTACATTGGAAAATATCAAATAGGAACAGATGTTTTGATGGATATGGGATGGCTTCCAAAAGGATCAACTTGGGCAAATGCCAGATTTATTGGTGAAGGTGCCACAAAATGGAAGTTAACAGGAAAACAAAGTTTTTTGAATACTCCAGCAGCACAAGATGAAGTAATTATGCGTTCTGTAAAAATGAGATGGGCAACTTTGAAAAAACATAAGGACAAAATTTGTAAAAATATAGCAGTTCCTAAAAATGCAGTTTACAAAGCACCAGGAAAAGTAACTGCTTCTGAAACAAAAGTAAAAACAATAATAATGAAAAAAAGAAATCAAGGCTATAAAGCAGAAGATTTGAGAGGAAAAAGTTTTTTGCTTACATCATCTGGAATGCTTGCTGCCTCGCATTTATGTGGACAAGGTGCAATGTCTAATGCTTTGGAAAATAACTTTAAAGGAGTATGGGGGATACCAGTAGATGGAAATTCCATGCCTTCTCTGCTTTATGCTGAAAATTTAGCAGGACATGACTTATCAGTAATTATTGGATTCAAGGATAATTGTGAAGTTGGACATAAAGTTGTGGAGAAAAATCATACTCAGACTGATAATAAAAATATAAATAAACAGGCTGTAGTTCAGCAGAAACCTAAAAATAATGTTTCAAATAATTCCCAATCAAAACCAGTACAAATGCAAAAACCTGTTTCAAATACAAAAATAGAAAATGTTGAAAATACCAGCAAAGTGGGAGTATTCACATTTAATGGACAGAAATTTGAGGAAGTTTGGGATAGCGAAGAGTATAAAAGAGACAGAGCTGAAAATGGAAAAGCTCCTGAATTAGCCTTTGTAAATCCTGAAGAAGCTATTTTGAAGAGGTTGCAGGCTAAATTTCAAGATGAAAATCTTTATAATCAGGATTATGTAAAATATTTGGAAACTAAGACTGGGAAAAAGGTGCTGGAAGAAAATAATGAAGATATAAATATTATTTTAAAAATGTATGATGAGGCAACCAAAGATAACGGGAATATTGGAAATGTGATAAGACAGCATGGATTTGATGTTTTGAGGGGAAGAGAGGAGAATAATGAAGTTTTACGGATACAGGATATAGTTTATTATATTTATTCGTACCCTATTCCAAATAAAACTAGCATAGAGTCGCTGGAATACGTGCTGAGTCAATATTCAGCAAAATATATTAAATTTCCTGATAAAAAGCCTGTAAATAAATTTAAGAAGCAAAATGATTATGTGGATAAAATACAAGGTGTGATTCAGATACATGTAAAAGATGAGGAAGTTAAGATTGAAAAAAAACAATTACCTGAAAAATATGATAAATATATGCAAGGAATAAAGGATATTGATGAAATTATTATAAAAGTTGCAAAAAGACAGTCTTCAGAATTGAAAAAATCAAGATGTGAAAATTTGATAAGGGAACTTGGAGAAAATATATTAGAATACGAAAAAACTTATTCTATAGATGAAAATGGAGTCAGACAGTTTCCTTTATCAAGAAGGCTGATTGATAATATAATAATTGAATTTTTGAAGGTTCAGACTGGATTTAAGGAAGAAAATGAAATTAAGTATTTTGATAATCATAAATATAGAGATAGTAATATAGTTAGAAATTATTTGTTATGGTATATAAAAAAACACAAGGGAATAGATTTACCTTCAAAAAGTGAAATGGGACTATTTGACAGGCTTCAAAAAATTGGAAAAGATATAAGGGTAACTACTGTTCTTAATGACTGGATAACTTCAAAATCAGCAATAAAAGTACGGAATATCAGACAAATAAGTAATTTGATAGATGAAGTTTATGAAAATTACAGGGATAATTTGGACTTTGAAAAGGATAAAAGCATTATTTTGGGATTATTTAAAGATAGCAAAGAATTACGAGATTATACTGCAAATATTGATTCTATGGACTTGTATTCGTTTTATAAATCATTTTATGATTTACAGAATATTATAAATCCTACTGGAGAATTATTTGTAAATACTAACTGTATGTTAAAGTGTACGCTTGGAAAGGATATAAGCAGGTTAATAATAAATGAAGATAGAGTTATGCTTAGAGGAGCAAAACAGGCAAATATAAATGACACAAATATTGAGCCTTTTAAATCATGTAGTGCTATTGGGATTTGTCAGCCAGCATTAATAGGGACATGGGAGAAAAATACAGATGTAAAAGTAAGAGACAAGCCTGCATTGCTGGATATTTCGACTATACAATGTATGCACGGTGGAATAATAAGTATTGATGATGCTGGACAAAAAGAAGTAGGAACGGCTCTTACCAAAACGGAAGAAGTTAAGGAAGCTGAGAGAGATGCAGATTGTCAATATAAGCTGTTAATAAATATTTGTAGCGATATAAATAATAATTTTATGCAGACACAGTTGAAAAAAGAGGCACAGAAATATGCTAAATGGAAAAAATATAAAGCTGGGGTAATGGACAATATGCGTTCTTACTTTGCAAAAGATGTAAAAAATATGCTTGGAATAAGAAAATTAAGTGAGTCGGAAAAGAAAAATAAAGAAAATTTTATAAAGATAAACAAAGCAAAAATGCAAATTGCAAATCAGGAAGTTACCCCGGAAAAAGAAAAATATCTAAGAAAAAAAATCTATGCCGCATTCAAAGAAGCCTATAAAAGTGTAAAACAAAAGTCAGGGCCTAAATTTGATACAAAAGGAGTAGTAAAAAATCACGGATTAAGCCTGTGTGATTATGAAAGGAAAAATTTCTATTCTGCAAAAATGCTTCCAGTAATAACTTATGGATATTTAATGCGAGCTGGAAATCTAACTATAACAGAAAATGCAAAAAAATTGATTGAATCAGAATTAAATAGTGATATAAACACTACAAATACAGGACAAATAAAATTACAAAACTACAAAATACAAAATAATGTAAAACAGGCAAAAGCAGTTCCAAAACAAAGAATAAAATCATCAGATGTATCAAACTGGATTGGAATAGGGAAAATGCTTTATACTTCTACAAAACATGTTCCAACCGCGAGAGATATATTAAATGCTATAAGAAAAAATGGAAAAAGTGTAGCAGTGTGTCCGTTCAGTCAAGGGGTGTGGGATGAGACTCATAGTTCGTCGAGTAGGATAAATGTAAATTCTAATAATGTTGCACAAAAAAATATACCAAAAAAAGCTGATAATAGTTCTGAAAAGGAAGTTAAGATAGATACAAAGAGAAATAATTCGGCAATTCAAAATAAAAATAATAAAAATAAAACAATAATAAATAAAATAATTCCTTCAATAGAACAAACTCAAAATTCAAATAACAATTTGAATAAAAATATAAAAGAACAAAAACAAATTATTCAAAATGTTCCGCAAAAAAAACAAGAAACTAATGTATGTAAAATAAATAATTGTCCGCACAAAGAAATTGGAGAACTAGCACCCTGGATAAAAATTGCGGAAGAAGAAATGAAAAAATATAGAGGACAAAAAGAATCAAGTAAAAGTTTATACAGCAGAATACAGAAAACATATTTTTCCATGGCAAATTTTGGGATAGATAAAAATCCTACTAAAGTTGCATGGTGTGCAGCATTTATAACATACTGCATAAAAACATCGGGATATAAAAACTCATCAAATCCTTCTGTTGGAGGATATGACTGGGGAGTTGCACCAAGACCAGGATTGCCAAAAAGAGGTTGGTTTGAAGGAGAAAAAACACAACCTTTTGTGGGAGCTATAGGAATTTTTAAATTTCGAAATGGGTATAGCCATGTAGCTATATTAGTTGGAAAAAGAAAAAATGGAATGTATGTATTTTTAGGTGGAAATCAAAACAATGAAATTAATAAAACTGCTTTTGAGCCAAGTAGAATTGATTATTTTATGAAGCCTAAAAGTTATATAGTAAAACCAGAAGAACGAGAATTGCCAATAATTACAGATTCACAAAATACAGGTACCATAGGATAAAGGAGATAAAATGATAAAATTATTAATTAAAATAATAGTACTGACTTTGATTTCATGTTGTGGAAAAAATAATGAAAATTTGTTTAATAATGTTAAATATAATGAAAATACAGAAAAAAAACCACAAAAAATATTAAAAAAAGTAAGTTTTGATAATAAAAAAATGGATGATAAAACAATGAGCGTATCACTTAAAAGAATTCTTGACATTATTATTAAAGCTCGAAAAAGTAAAAATTATATATTAGAAAAATATGATAATGACATTTTTAAAAAATATAGAGAATATTTTGATGATAATAAAAATAAGAATGAATTTTTTGAAAAAACATCAAATATACTTTTAAAATTAGAAAATAAATTGGATAGCTTGGGTTATAATAAAAAAATTGAAGAAACTATTAAAGTTAAAGATGTTGAATATAGCTGTTCAATTCAGATAACAAAAAATCCTAAAAAATTAGGATATGTTAACGGAGATATATATGGAATCGTTATTTGTTCATCTGAAGATAATGATTCAATGGGTAGGTTTGAAGAAATTTATTTGACAAAAATAGGGACACAGTATTATATATTAGATTTATTAATTTCATAATTTTGTAAAAAAATAAAAATTATTTAATCTTAAAATTAAAATATAAAACTTAATTTAAGCAATATAAAACACAAAAATTGAAAATAATAATATTGACAAAATAAAAATTTTATTGTATCATTATATTAATTAAAAAATAATTAAAAATATAAAGAAGGGGGAAAATAAAGTTATTTGAAAATTTGTATAAAATTAGTTTAAATGGATTGCAAAAAGTTGATTTACAGTAATTAATTTTTATATGATACTAAGAATAACTTTAAAGGAAAAATGGGGAATAAGAATGTTATAAATCAGACTAATCGAACTATTTTATTTGAGGAAATTAATCCAGAGAAAATGGACATCTTGACGCTTATTAATGATGCGAGGGATATGGATTCACTGGATGATGAGAATGTTATTGAGATTAACAGGCATCTTTTGGTTGGAAGTTTTGAAGAATTTTTGGAAAAATTTGATCCAAAGGTGTACAGTTATTTTGATGCAGAGAGTCAGAGTATTAAGTATATTTTGAAAAAGCCGGAAGGAGTGCCTGAGGATCTTGTGACAGAAATTAAGATTAATGATGGGAATACGTTTTTTAAGATGCTTAGTACTTTGATTGAGGCTAGAAAGTCACAAGGTAACAGGAATGTGGATTTTAAGTTTGAAAATATTTTGGAGTTAATTTCACCGAAAAAGGTTATCGAAGATATTAAGCAAACGAGAAAAGAAATTGCGTATATTTATCAGAAATATGAAGAATTGGATGATGAGAATCCTAAAAAACTGGAACTAGGGGATAAGCTTAACTCGAAATTTGAAGAAGCTTCAGAAAATTACAGTAATGTGCTTGGAATGTTACCACTTGCGATTGAAGACATAAAAACTCGGCTTTTAATCGGAAGTGATACGAATAATTTTAAGTCAGAGAAAATAAAGCTTGGAATGTTACAAGTGGGAGAAAAAGGGGAACTTGAAGTAATTGAGTATAAGCAGGAAAATCAAACGACTCTTGCAATGATTGAAGAAAAAAATACAACAGCTTTAGTTGAGGCTTTTAGAGATGACTATGAAAATGTGACCGATGAGCCAAATAAATATATTGGCGATTTGGTTGTCAGAACATTTGTACCGCTTGCAAAGACATTTGTGGATGTTGATCCTGAGCAGGAAGTTGAAAATTATAACAATTATTTGGCATTTTATAAATCAGCACAGGAGGATTTTATAAAAATTGCAAAACCTCTGATTGAAAAAATATTGGGTGTGAAAATGTTTTTTGAACAGTATGATGTGAGAATGGGGCTTATGAAACCAACGCTTTTGATTACAAATGTAAAGCCTGAAATGATTGTAAAAGCTGGAAATAAAGAGAAATTGAGAGCATTTTTGAACACAACTAATGAAAAGAATGATTTTGACAATACAGTATGGTTTGGTATTTATCCAAATGTTGATTTGGAGATGAAAAAATCTGAGAAAAAAGTTCGTGAAAGATTTATGGGGAGTAAAAAAGATGAAAAAACTGAGAAAAATACAGTTGAAGTTTTGACAAATTTAATGACTGTGCTGGCAGAATATAGAGTTCAAGTATTTTTTAATTTTGAAGGAAAGCCTGAAACTTCGTTTGACAATCTAGCTACAATGGGTGTGGATAAATATATTGAAAAGACCCAAGTGTTGGAAAATCAGAAATATTCTGAATATTTAATACCAGTAATTCCTAATTTTACTATAATTCCGAAGGATAAATCAGGTGTTATGCTGGATTATAAAATGAAATTTGAAGAAGAAACAGGAGTATCACTTTCAAAAGAACAGGAAGATTTGTTAAAATTCTGGATAGAAGGAGTGTATGTTGATGCATCGTATGTCGCAGCTGGAATAATCGGAGCTACGCAATGTCCAAATTACCTAAAGGAAAGGTTTGCAAACGTATCGCCGCAATATCCGGGAGTACGTTTTGACATTGAGGAAAAAGATAATTCTTATCATGCAAAAACAACAATGTCTAAGGAAATATCAGGATTTACAAATACAATAAAGGATAGAATAAATCAATTTAACTATGGATTTGTATTTTCGTCGGATAATGCAAATGTGGCACGTGAAAAAATACGGAATATAGTTGTATATAAAGCAAGAACTTTGTTAAAAAATCTGGATGGAGGTTATGAGCCACTTTATAAGACGCTTACAACAACATATATCGAAAGAACATTAAGATTTACAACGACAGACTTCAAGGAAGATAAGTTGAATATGTTTTTTAGCACAAATCCTGAAAGTCAGAAATCAGTCTGGTTAAAAGATACAAAATTTGTAAATGGAATAATGCAAAAAGGGGATGACTTATCCCATATAATTGATGTGGATAATGGTATTTGCCAGTTAAATATAACTTTTGCAGGAAATTTGAAAAATTTGCAAGTTGAAATTAATAAAAATTAGTAAGATAAAAAAATGGGGGAAAGATGATTGAGAATAAATATCCAATATTTGGGCATGGGCAGGTGATAAGTAAAGAGGCACTTGATTTATTGAGAGATAATCCAGCAGAATTAACAGAACTATTATATCTGGATAGAAAAGACGGGATAATTTCGGGATTTAATCTTGTTACAGATGCAAAAAGCAAACAAGTGATAGTAACAAAAGGAATTGTGAAATGTGGCGGTAAAATTTTTTGGATGAATGAGGATTATAAATTTGATATGCCTGAGATTGAGAATAGATATATTTTAAAATTAAAACTATTTTCAGATTTTGAGGAAAGAAAATTTTATGTTAGAAGTGCTGATTTTTTGTTAGAAATTTTAAATAATGAAGAAAATATTGAAATAAAAAATGAAGGTGATGTTGAAAATGGATTTGATTTAGACAATCAATTAGAAATAAACTATGAGAATTTTGAAAATACTGGTAGAAAAAAAATCGGAGAAATTGAGATAACGAGATTTATTACAAGAGTTGGAGCAGAACTTAGAAATGATTATAATAGTTTTATAGATTTAAGACGTGATTTTAATTTGCTGGAACTGATAAATACAAAATATTCTTCAAGACATGAATTAGGAACACTTCACCCTGAAATTTTGAAATTGTTTGGGAAAGAGGCTTCTAAAAAGGCAAATTTGGATATTTATGATGTCAATTTCTATGTAAATTGCTTAAATGGAAATGTAGAAAGAGATGTTATAATAGCTTATATTAATTTAAAGTTACAGATGGAAAATGAAAATTATAGTAATGAAGAGCTTTACCAATATCTAGTTAAAATTTTAGAAAATTTAGGAAAAGATAGGGAAATTTCTCAGAAAAAAAGAGTAATTCCTAGAAAAATTACAATTGAATAAAAAATTGAAATTTATTAATTTTCTAATTTCGTATATTCATTATTTAATACGATTCCTTAGTTAAAAAGCGAAAATTATATTTTAATTATTTGGAAATACAGATTGTTATTCCGCTATGAAAAAATTTATAATAAATTCGTTATTTAAACGGATTTTAGTATAAATAGTTGAAACCAATTATAACTACTTTTTAAGAGAATTACATAAATATTAGATTTTAATACTTTGATAAAAAGATTTTTAATATCTTCATTATTTAAATGAGATTTATTATTTAGTATAAAAACTCAAGCAGTTATAAAAAATATATAATTTCACTGCTTGAGTGTATTCTTATGTATTAATTAATGTGATTAATCAACTGTAAATAGAAATTGATTTCCAGCATATAAACCTAATTTATTTTTGTTTAGCTTAAACGTATAAGTTCCATCTGTTAAACTGTCATTTTTTTCATTGAAAGTTAAGTTTTTTGTGTTAACTTGCATTCCATTTTCAGATTCGCCTTTGTAAGTTATTTTATATTGGTTATTTTCTTTAGAAAATACTAAAATTCTATCTTCCATTGAGATTTCTTTACCAATAAGTCTATCTACATGTTGTAAAGTCTGGCTAGATTTTATTTCTTCTGGTTTTACTTGAGAAGCGGGTTGATTAGTTGTATTTTCATTAATATTTTCAGAAGATTCTACAACTGGCTGTGCTTCTTGTGGGTTGGATTGCGAATTATTATTTGTAGTATCAGCACTTTGTTGTTCAATTTGAATTTCATCTTGATCTTCATTTTGAGTTGCTTCTTTTTTTCCACAGCTCATTATTGTTAATATTACAAATGTACTAATTAACATTTGTTTTTTCAAATTCATAAATTACCACATCCTTTTAAGTTTATTCTTAGTATATATTTTATATTGTTTTTTAGGAAATTACAAGAGTTTTATTATAATAAAAGTTTTAAAATTTTCATTTTTATAATAAATCCTTAAAAATAATTAAAGTTTTAAGAAAAAAGGCTATTCTTTTTTAGAAAAGTGTGATATAATAAATACAGATAACCAAAAGCAAGTAAGTGTAACAAAAAATATATATTTGTAACAGTAACAGTTGTTTGAGGTGTAAAATTTTAGGAGGTAATACTTTGTTAGGTAAAGTAAAATGGTTTAACGACAAAAAAGGATTCGGATTTATTTCAGGAGAAGATGGAAATGATTATTTCTTACATTTCTCAAAAATCAATAAAGAAGGATTCAAAACAGTTAACGAAGGTGAAGAAGTAAGCTTTGATGTAGAAGAAGGACCAAAAGGACCTCAAGCAACAAATGTAATTTCTCAATAATCGATTAATTAA
>ERZ773069.1865-NODE-1865-length-11546-cov-49.601166_pt1 | contig 11546 bp, 6 predicted proteins | sample MGYA00580619_ERZ773069 | MGnify/ENA primary metagenome ERZ773069 (study PRJEB29015, sample SAMEA2738007) | human oral metagenome | biome: human oral; feature: human-associated habitat; material: dental | place: China | collected 2108 ...
GCCCGTCGGGGCGCACCACGAGACGGGTGGGCGCCGGCGGCAGTTTACAAGGAGCTCGGGTCTCAGCCCTCAGGCCATGGCCCGACGACGCTGATAGGCAGCCATCCTGCGACGGTTGATCGCCACGAGCACCGACAGCACGACCAGGATCACACTCAGCCCAAGGACGAAAGCACCGATGATTGGGAAACCGGACGACTCACCACCGGGCCCCGCGGCTTGGATGCCGGCGGCGGCGCCGTTGGCCCGGCCCGAGGCCGCGACCTGACGGGGCGGCGGGGTGGGAGCCGGTGGAACGGTGGGAGGGGAGGACCCACCTATGACCGTGACACCCGATACCGTGAAGTAGGGGCTCTTGTTGGTGTAGTCCGCCGCGTTGCCCTCCTGGCCGCTCTCCCCCTGGGCCCCGAAGACCCGGAATCGCAGCCAGTGGTTTCCCTGCTCAACGTACTCCGGAAGCTCGAAGGAGCCTGCGGCGGTGCCGTCCTTCTTGACGGTGATCGTGGTGACTACCTCGGACTCCGAGGAGTGCGAGGTGACCAGCACTCCGTCGTCGACGAGGACCTGGACTGTCACGCCACTGGGAAATCCCGAGAGCGTGTACATGACTGTTCCTCCGACGGCAACCGTCGAGGGACTGACCGTTGAGGCCGTTCCTGTGGTGGAGGGACCGGTCTTGGTGTCCGCCCTGGCAACGGGGCTCGTGGAGACCAGCGCCGTCAGGGAGGCGAGGAGGATAGAGAAGACGATGATAAGCATCCGCGGTGATCCCTGGAGGTACCGGAAGCCGCTCCGATGCCCAGCCGGCGCAGGACGCCGATCACGCCGTAGGCGCTCGGTCGTCCGGGACGTCCGAATCATCTGCTCCCACCTCCTTTCCACGGCCGTGTGCTCTGGCCACTTGACGATGTCATTGACGCGCTCCTATCACACCGTCTCAGCGCCTGCGCGGGAGCCGCAGCTGCGGGAAGGTCCGTGGTGCGTGGAGCGGCATTCCTGAGAACGCAGCGACCAGCAGGCTCACGGCTCCGACAACCAGCAGTCCTCCAGCGCCCCCCAGGAGCATGTCGTTGGCACTGAGCCCCTTGGTGGGCCCAACCGCCTTGTCCGGGAAGGTCAGCAGCTGAGCCTGTGCCGGGTTGCGAGGATCGAAGGAAGCAGAGGAGATCTCCAGCTTCGCCCACCCCAGGAGGCTGTTGTCGCGATCGGCCACCGCCAGCTCGTAAGAGCCGGAGTCGAATGTGGAGATATCAATGGAGACGCTATTGGCATCGTTGACCTGCACCCAGCCCTTGGTAGTGGCTCCGGGGAAGACGAACACCGAGACCCACTCGCCCGCCTGCACCTTGGACTTAGGCAGTACGAGGTTGACGATGTTGCCCTGGCGGGACCCAGACAGGGAACCGGCGTTGTCCGCACTCAGGTGCGCCGCGCTGGCCACCGGGGCCACCGGGCTCCGGTCAGGGCGGACGGTGCGCTGAGAGGACGCGTCAGCCTCGGGCAAGGCATGAGCAGCGGCCGCGGAGTCTTCCGGGGCATGTGCTCGTTCATCTCCTGAGCCGCCGGTGTTCGGGGCGGGTACGGCCTCTGCGTTCGCCTGCTGTCGGGCGGAGCCGTCCTGCGAGGTCAGGGAGCGGGAGTCCGATCCGGTGTCGGGTGCCTGCGGCGCGGAGGAGTCGTCCTGGCTGCCAATGCCCATGTCTGCGCCCGTACCTGAACCTGAACCGGAGCCTGTGTCGCCCGAGTTACTACCAGGGTTGTTGTCCGGGACGTTATTCGTTCCTGAGCGCCCGCCGTCGCCCGGGTTCGGTTTGTGAGCGTTCTGATCGGGTTCGGTCGTGCGCGGTGAGGGAACCGGAGACCCGGTCTCGGAGGGGCGGGCCGAGGGGACGGCCGAGGCGGAGGGCTTCGACGACGGTTCGGCCGAGGGCGTGGGAGCAGGGCTGGTAGGTGAATCAGTCGGCTCCGGTGCTGGTTCGCTGGTGGGCTCCGCGGTCGCAGTAGGAGCCGGGCTCGGCACGGGGGACGGCTCCGGCTTGGGCTGCGGAGCGACGGCCTTGTTGAGGACGAAGATGTTGGTGCCGGCCGTCAGCCCGGTGTCGATGGGCGAGAGCTGAAGGTAGTAGCGTCCCTTGTCAACGTTCCCCGCGGAGTAGAGGGCCGACAGGTTGAGCTGGGCGTCGAAGGATCCGTGGTGGAAGGTGACGGGAACCGAGAGCGTTCCCGGAACCACGTACCCGCCATAGGCCGCGACCTTGATCTCGACCGGCTTCTCGCCGTCGAGCATCGTCCCCTGTGAGCACCAGCCCGTCCCCCGGACCCTGACGACGTTCTCCGGGTCGTAAGCGGGTTCGTTCCCCTGGAGGTCGGAGCCATTGGAGCCGAGCACCTGGACGGCGGGCTTGGCCTGACACGTCCCAGCGGTAGCACTCGGCTGAGCGGACGCAGTCGGCTCAGGCTCGGGAGACCTGGAGGGCGAGGGCGATGAGCTGGGCGAGGCAGTCATGGAAGGGCCGGCCGAGGCGCTGGGGGCCGCGGTGGGGCTCGGCGCGGGGGACGCGGGCGACACTGACGGGCTGGGCTCCGTGGAAGGAGCCGGCGACGGCTCAGCCGTGGCTTGAGGAGCCGGTTGAATGGTGGGTGCGGTTGACGGCTCGGGAGTCGGTTCCGGTGCGGGTGCAACGCTCGGCTCTGCCGTGGGCTCCGCCGACGGTTCAGGAGTCGGCTCCGGTGTGGGCTCGGGGGCCGGGGGGTTGATGGCATCCGGGTCCTGCTTGACGAAGGAGAACAGGTCCGTCGTCGCGCTCTCTGTTCCACTGGTGTAGGTGAGGCTGAAGACCTTCGTGCCGACCTCCCAGCCGCTGTCACCGGTGGCCTGACGCATACCCTTGACGAGGTAGTCCGTTGGGATGAACACCTCCTGCTGGCCGTTGGCGGGAGCGGGACGCTCGAGCTCGGCCTTGATGCCGGGGAGCAGGTAGGGAGTGACGGCCTTCCCCTCGACGACATTGAGCGTGATGGTGGGGTCCTCCAGGACTTCCCCTGCGACACTGCACCAGCTCAGCAGGATCGAGTCGACCCCCACGCCGAATCCAGTCTCATAGACCGGCATCACGTACTCGGGCGCCGACTGGCCCTCGGGGTAGACCATTCTGGCGATGGGGTGGCAGGCCGAGCCGCTCTCGTAGTCCTCAACGGCATTGCCTGCATTCAGGAGGGGCATGGCGGCCACACCGGCGGTGGCCAGGACAATGCCGAAGGCTGTCAGAACAGCAAGAATCGCGCGCAGGCCCACCCTGGTCACAGGAAGGGCGGCAAGCAGCCGCTGAGCATATTTCATGACGTGGTCTCGTTCATGGGCGGGGGGGGCAGATGGACTTACTCGTACAGCACATGGCGGACAACCGAGATGCACGAGGAAAGGACGCACCGTGAAGCAGGCGCGACTGCCTTTCGCGAACGATGATAGACGGACGCCTCCCTTCTAAGAATCCGCTATCACCCGAAAACATCGTCCGCGTTGTCGATTCCGGGTTAAGTATACACAGCGGTAACCCGTCAATCGGTCGGGTTGAGACCATTCAGAACCGGGAGTCCTGACGAAACTCGAGCATTGGTAACGATAAATTGGGATGCGTGATCCCTTTGTTGTCAAGATTTCTTTTATGTCACGGTTTTATTTGCGCAGTGGATCGGGGCCACGCCACACGTCTTTCTCCGAAGCCAGCCGCACGCGGGAGCGCGCTCAGGTGGGCCGGCTGTTGAACCCCAGGTCTTGCTCATGGGCATCAAGACCCCACGACAGACCATGACGCCACCAGGCGTAGTCGTGCCCACCGCGCTCCTCGCGGTACTCAAGCAACGCTCCTTCAGCAGCAAGAAGCTCAGACATCGCGCGAGACCCCTGTCGCAGACCGTTCTCATGAACGCCGCACTGAATCACCAGTCGCGCCTTCAGTCTGTCACCATCCTGTGGATACCGACCGTTTCTCGAGTGCTGCAGGCTCCGGGCCTCGGAGCGGTGACGCAACCAGGTCAGCAGTTCCCCCTCCCCCTCACCACGACGCCCCGAGCCGAGCCAGAAGGAGCCGGACTGGACAACCGCGCGGGTGGCCAGCTCGGGACAGTGCAGAACGAGGTCGGCTGCGGCAACCCCTCCCAACGACTGCCCAGCCACCACGATGCGCTGCGCAGGCCATGGAGACTCACCAGTACCGACCGAAGGTGGGCTGACCGTGCAGCGCTGGTTGCGGATCGCCCGTCGTGCCGCCTGCAGGCAACTGCGGAGCAGGTCCCTGCTGCGTCGCGGGTCCGCCAGATCGCGTGAGCGCATCGTCAGACTGCCGGCGTCGATGAGCAGCAGATCCCATCGGCAGGATCTGGGGGCCAGGTGGTCGACGACGTCGTTACGACGCCAGATATTTCCGTCGAGTAGGACCAGCAGGCCTCGCTCACACCACCCGCCGGAGGATTGCGGGACACGGCACCCGCGCCACAGGGTGACTCGGCGTCTGGGATCGCGCGGCTCATCAAAGTCTCTGAGCACCTCGTCCTCCAGGTCGAACCGGACGCAGTACCCATCATGCTCATTCCGGGGACGGATCAGTGCCTGCTGATCCGCTGGAGCGCCTGCGCTGCCCCTCCAGTCCGGGTGCAGCGTAGCCCTGGGCCCCTGCCACATCGATGAGACGAAACCGAAGCCGTCGTGCAGACTGTCGGAGTTGAAGTGGTCCGGCCGCCCCAGTGCGTGAACGCGCTTCCAGGACTCGCGCTGGACGCCGGCGTTGTCAGGGAGCGGGTCACGGGTCACGACGGTCCGGTAGCCCAGAAGAGCATCCTGAGGCAGCAGGACGTGAAGCGCCCACCAGCGGGTCCCGGGAACCCGCGTGGCGAGCGCCGGGGCGATGTGGGTGCGATGGTTGTCCGTCAGGGTGTTGAGATGGATGAGAACGCTGGGACTAGCGCCGTGCTGTTGGTCATCGCACCACAGGAAGGTCGCCTCCACCATGTCGACCCCGTCGACGGCGTACGATCCTCCTAGGACGGGCGTACCAGAGGCTGCAACGGCAGCCAGGTCGGCATCGCTGGGAGCAGGCGGCCACCACGCCGGGGTGATGCGAAGCGGACCACCGTCCTGGGCCACAGGAGTTGGAACCAGCTGCCTCCACCGTGCCTGCGGCGCATGCGGTTCATCGCCACGCACGTCACTCACGCCGTCGACTCTACAGCGCGCCGATATCGGTTCGGCAGTGATCCGGCGATGGGCCGCTCCCATTATGAGACGGATGGCAGGCTTGCATTGTTTCGGGGAGGGTGGCGTAGGGTAACGGTCATGAGGCACATCGTTCTTACGGCCACAACCGCCCCCGGCGCACAGGCGCTCGCGGTCATGTGTGGTGCGCGGATGTGTTGTTGTCAAGCCTGTTGATTCCCTTCCCTCACCCAGTGCTGGACAGGGCCCGGGAAACGCGACGACGCCTCGAAGCAGTGCTGACAACGGCCGAGAATGACGATCGGCCATAACTTCCTGGGTTCCCGTGTCGCCACATTCCACTCGTCACAGTACAGGGACGCCTTTCTGCGGGCCCTGATGGGCTGAGGTCGCGTCGCACCTGCCCCGCTCACTGTGCACGGGCCTCTCTTGCCCCTCCTCTACCGTTTTCACGGGGACGCTTCCATCGTGCACATTGAGGCTCGTTCCCACCGCCACAGGAGAAACCATGTCCACATCCTCCTCATCCTCCCACCGGCCCCAGTCCTCCGACTCCTCGTCCTCCGTTCCATCGGACGGCGAGGTCGTGGAGTCTCAGGAGGTCACGGCTGAGAACGCCGCCGCGATCCTGGCAGCCGATGACGGCATCGATGACCCTGACACCAATGAGACGGACCAGTCGCATCGCGCTAAGCCCTCACGGCGCACGCTGTTCACGATTGGGGGGATTGCAGCCGCTGCCGTGGTCGGTACCGGTGCGTTCCTGACGATTCGACGCACCAACCAGGGAGTGATCGGGGCCCACGAGGCACTCCCCCTGGTGATCGGTGGCGACATCTGCGCCGCACCGCTCTACGCCGCCTACCACCAGGGCTTCTTCGACGACGCGGGGCTGAAGGTCACGCTGGCACGCACCCAGCAGACCGAGGACACCAAGGACGGCGTAGGCGCCGGTAAGTACATCGGCGCTCCTGGAATCTTCTTCTCCTGGCTGGAGCCGATCTACAACGGCCTCAACGCCAGACTCACCGCAGGACTCCACGCCGGCTGCCTGCGCCTGGTGGTGGGCAAGGACTCCCCGTATCAGAAGCTGACTGATCTGAAAGGCGCCACCATCGGCGTGCCGTCACTGTCGTCATCCGCCTTCGCCTACTTCGCGATCGGACTGTCCGAGGCCGGCATCAACGTCAACCCGGACGGAGGTGACATCACGTGGCGCACGATCGATGCGGACTCCTTGGGGACCGCACTGACTGACGGCCAGGTGGACGCCGTCATGGGTTCTGACCCCGGGCCGCTGCTTCCCGTCTTCAAGGGGACAGCCCGAGAGCTGGCCAACAACGACACTGAGGAGTTCTGCTGCTCGGTGGCGCTCAACGGGGACTTCGTACGTCAGCAGCCCAAGAAGGCCAAGGCTCTGACGGAGGCATGGTTGAAGGGCTCGGCCTACGTGCCCGACCACATCGAGGAGATCGCCAAGATCGAGGTCGACAACGACTACGTTGCCGCGGACCAGGACGTCGTCGTCCGGGTGCTCAAGACATACGGGTTCAAGGCCTCGGCCTCCAGGTTCCGGGCCGCGATCGAGCCCGGCATCGAGAAGTTCAAGGGAACCGGCTTCATCTCATCCGACGTCTCCGCCCAGAAGCTGACCGACACCGTCATCGCCGACCTCGGCATCAAGGACTGACTGACTATGCCCACTGAGGTGAGACCCACGACCACATCGGCCACATCCGTCAAGCCCATCGACGACGGGCATCAACAACCGCACTCCTCCACATTCGGGCGGAGCGCACCAGACGATCACCGTTCCAGCACAGGCTCTCTTGCGAGCACCACAGCACCGTTCCTGTGGCTGGCTTACCTGGTCATCGTCGTTGCCCTGCCGGAGGCAGACCTTCTCCGCAAGGAGTCCACCACTCCAGTCACAGTCCTTGCCGGGACATGGCTGATCACCCTGATCGCGTGGACATTCACGGCACGGGTCCGACCGGCCTCCTCAGCCGCGACGTCGCTGACGCACTTCCTGCCCTGGATCAACGCCGCCGGCGCATGGTTCATCGTCTGGCAGCTGACGACATCCAAGCTCGGACTGCTCACACCCCCATACTTCGCCGCCCCAGAAGTACTCATCGCCTCCTTCCTCAGTGACTGGAGGCTGCTACTCAGCTGCCTGGGCGCCTCGGCGGTGCTCTTCATCATCGGGTACACGGCTGGATCGGTGCTGGGGTTCTTCACCGGACTGCTCATGGGCTGGTCGAGGCACGCCGACTACTGGCTTCATCCGCTCCTTCAGACCATTGGCCCGGTTCCTGCGGCCTCGCTCCTTCCGCTGGCGCTGCTGCTGCTTCCGACGACGTACGCCTCAGCGGCCTTCATCGTCGGCTTCGGAGCCTGGTTCCCCATGGCGACCATGACCCGCGCGGGCGTTCGCTCCGTGCGCCGCGACTACATCGACATGGCCCGCACACTGGGAGCAGATGAGCTCTTCCTCATCAGACGGGTGGCCGTGCCCTCGGCGCTACCGGACATGCTCACCGGCCTGTTCACAGGCCTGGGCACCTCGCTCGCCGCCCTCATGACCGCCGAGCTGACCGGCGTCGACAAGGGCCTGGCCTGGTACATCAACTGGGTCAAGGGCTGGGCGGACTACCCCCGGATGTACGTGGGTCTCATCATTCTGGTGACCTTCTGCCGCACGCTCATGGTCCTGCTGTTCAAGATCCGCTCCTCGCTGCTGGCATGGCAGCAGAACCTTGTGAGGTGGTGAACCGATGTCCGCTGGTTCTACAACGGCTGCAGTCACGCCGCAGGCCTTGCCGCCGTCAGTCCCCCGAGGCGCACAGGTCGAGCTCACTGGTGTGTCCCACAGCTACCCCTTGTCCCACGACCTGGAGCACGGATGGCTCCATCTGCTGCTGCGCCAGATCTCCCCCGCTGCGAGGGCTCGCTATGAGGCAGAGACCGCCAAGCCGAATCAGCTCCCCGTGCTCGACGACATCGACCTGACGGTCGCCCCCGGCGACTTCGTCTCGCTGGTGGGACCATCCGGGTGCGGCAAGTCCACGATCCTCAGACTGCTGGCCGGGCTGGAGCAGCCTGTCCAGGGCCGCGTCATCGTCGACTCCAAGCAGGTCACCGGACCTTCGCCCCTGCGCGCGCTCGCGTTCCAGGACGCCACGTTGCTGCCTTGGAGGACCGTGCGGGACAATGTCGCCCTGGGCCCTGAGGCGAGAAACCGTAGGGAGCGCGACCAGCGCCGAGTGGAGGCCGCCCTGCAGATCGTGGGGCTGCGGGACTTCGCCGAGGCCTACCCCGCCACGCTCTCAGGCGGTATGGCTCAACGGGCCTCGCTGGCCCGGGCCCTGGTCAACCGGCCCCGGCTGTTCCTCCTGGATGAGCCCCTGGGCAAGCTCGACGCCCTGACACGCCTCCAGCTCCAGGACGAGATCCTCAAGCTGTGGGAGTCCCAACGCTTCACCGCCGTCCTGGTCACCCACGACGTGGACGAGGCTCTACGCCTGTCCAACCGAGTGGTCGTCCTGTCAGAGCGCCCTGCGCGCGTCGTCGCCGACATCGAGGTGCCCGAGCACGACGAGTCGAGTGACGAGGTCCGCGAGCTGCGTCGGAGAATCCTCAGCCTGCTGGGGCGATGAACGGGCCACGAGACCGACCTCACCTGTGATCCAGCCCGTGGAGCGCGGAGTTCCGCCGATTCTCCCGTAGCCTGGACACAGGAGCGATCCGTGCCCTGTTGACCCCGTTCGGGTCCTGCCGCACCCGGTGTGCGGCACGAGTATCCCGTGAGTCTGTGCGTGTTAGCCCATGAGTCACCCGGCCAGTCCGGGTGCGGGCGAGTGTGGTGGGCCAGGTACGGCAAAGAGCGGAGGACAAAAGGTCCTCCCCCACACTCCGCCGCGGTCCCCACCATCTTCATGGGGACAGATATGGGAAAACTTCATGACTCACTCCAGCAGCAGTACTGTGCCCGGCGCCTCCGACGCTCCCAGCCAGGACGGCAACGGCCCCCTCAGCCTCGATGCGCTCTTCTCCGCCGAGATCTCCGGCGGCGAGCAGACCGGCCCGGCCAAGAACGACGAGGAGAGCGGTGTCGCCGCGCCGCACCACCGCGACGGCACTGCCTCCTCCCCCGAGGACTTCGCCACTCCTGCCTCCTCCGACTCCCCTGAGGACCCAGAGGACGTCGACCACGAGGAGGAGGCGGACGACGTCGACCGAGACCTCCCCGAGGCCGACCCGGAGGACGGGATCGACGACTCCGATGAGGACGACGGCGTCGACATTGATGAGGACGAGGTTGACGGCCACACCCCCTTCATCGACACCGATACTGATTCCGACACCGATTCCAACACCGGTTCCGACACTGTCTCCGACGGCCACCAGCGCAGCGTCGAGCGCACCGCCTCACCGCGCAACCGGGACAAGAGCGAGGTGAGGACCGCTCAAGAGGATGAGGAGATCACCTTCGCCGACCTGGGTCTTCCCGGTGACCTGCTCAAGGCCGTCACCGACATGGGCTTCGTGACCCCCACCGCCATCCAGAAGGAGGCGATCCCGGTTCTGCTGGCCGGCCGCGACGTCGTCGGCGTCGCCCAGACCGGAACCGGCAAGACGGCGGCCTTCGGGCTTCCGCTGCTCGACGCCGTCGACTCGCGCGACAACGTCGTTCAGGCACTCGTTCTGGCCCCCACCCGCGAGCTCGCGCTCCAGAGCGCCGAGGCCATCACCGACATGGCCGCCCGCTCCCGCGGACTGGAGGTAGTGGCCGTCTACGGCGGCACCCCCTACGGCCCCCAGATCGGCGCGCTCAAGGGCGGCGCCCAGGTCGTCGTCGGCACTCCCGGGCGCGTCATCGACCTCATTGACAAGGGTGCGCTTCAGCTCGACGACGTGCGCTACTTCGTCCTGGACGAGGCCGACGAGATGCTGCGGATGGGCTTCGCCGAGGACGTGGAGACGATTGCGGAGTCTCTTCCCACCGATCGGCGCACCGCCCTGTTCTCCGCGACGATGCCGCCGGCCATCCAGGCCGTGGCCCGCCAGCACCTTCACGAGCCCGTTCAGGTCGAGGTCTCCAGGCCGGCCTCCACCGTCGCCACCGTCCACCAGACCTACGCAGTGGTTCCCTTCCGTCACAAGATCGGTGCCGTCTCCCGGGTCCTGGCGGTCACCGACGCCGAGGCCGCCATCGTCTTCGTACGGACCAAGTCCACGGCCGAGGACGTCGCCATCGAGCTGGCGGGCCGGGGCATCCAGGCCGCCGCGATCTCCGGTGACGTGCCTCAGCGCGAGCGCGAGCGTCTGGTGGAGCGTCTGCGCGCCGGCACCCTCGACGTGCTGGTGGCCACGGATGTCGCCGCCCGGGGACTGGACGTGGACCGGATCGGTCTGGTCGTCAACTTCGATGTGCCACGTGAGGCCGAGGCCTACGTTCACCGCATCGGCCGTACGGGGCGCGCCGGTCGCCACGGCGAGGCCGTCACCTTCCTGACCCCCAAGGAGAAGGGCAAGCTCCGTCAGATCGAGCGCCTCACCGGCAGCCGGCTGGAGGAGATCACCCTGCCCTCCCCCGCCGACGTCTCCGAGCACCGTGCCCGGAAGCTCCTGTCCAAGGCCGCCACCCGCCACGAGCGCGGCCGCCTGGACATGTACCTGCCACTGGTCAGTGACTCTGCCCGGGATCTGGACATCGACGTCGAGGAGCTGGCGGCCACGCTGCTAGCGCTCGCCGTGGGTGACGAGGGACCGCGCAGGAGAGAGGACCGTGGCGGTGAGCGCCCCCAGCGAGCACGCCGGGAGGAGAACCTCGACTCCGAGGGGACCTTCCTGTCGGCCTCCTTCGAGGGTGGGCGCGAGAAGAACCGTCACGGTGAGCGGGGAGACCGTGGCGAGGGACGCCGCTCGGCCACGCGTTCCGGACGCCGCGAGCACGAGGGCCCCGGGACCGTCTACCGCATCGAGGTGGGCCACCGAGACCGGGTCCTTCCGGGCGCGATCGTCGGTGCCCTGGCCAACGAGGGCGGTATCGAGGGCTCCGACATCGGCAAGATCGATATCCTTCAGTCCTTCTCCCTGGTCACGATCTACGCCGACCTCAGTCCTGAGCAGCTGAGCGTCATGGGACGGGCCACCTTTGCCGGCCGCGAGCTGCGGATCCGCCCCGATGAGGGACCGGGCCACGGCTGGTCCGGCCCCAACAGTGGAGAGCGTCGTCCCAAGCGGCGCGACTGGGACGACCGGGGTGAGCGCGGGGAGCGCAGAGACCGTTCCGAGCGCGGCTTCCGGCCGCGCCGTGATGACGGTGACC
>ERZ773069.1870-NODE-1870-length-11531-cov-9.239718_pt1 | contig 11531 bp, 9 predicted proteins | sample MGYA00580619_ERZ773069 | MGnify/ENA primary metagenome ERZ773069 (study PRJEB29015, sample SAMEA2738007) | human oral metagenome | biome: human oral; feature: human-associated habitat; material: dental | place: China | collected 2108 ...
GTCGGCGAACGTGCGCACGACGTCGGACAGACCGAGGTGCACACCGAGCGGCAGCATGCTGGCTCAGCGCGGCGCACGATTGCCTTCGGAAAGCCGTCGCGGGAGAATGCGCCGAACGCTGAGCCAGCGACAGTTGAAGCCGCTGTGCCCGGCACCGCCCCAGCCACTTCCCTTGCGCCGTCTGTGCCGCCCGCAGCACTCGCCGCGCCGCCCGCTTCCGTGCGCTCGATGACGGCGGACGCGGCGATTCTCATGAACGCGCGTACGGGCGAGGTGCTCTACGAGAAGAACGGCGACAAGCGCGAGTACCCCGCGAGCATGACGAAGATGATGACGTGCATCCTCTCGGTCGAGAGCGGCAGAGCCGACCTCGCCGTGACGATCACGCCGTTTGCCGCCGACGTCGAGACGACGCGCGTGCGCCCCGGCGAGCAGGCGCGGCTTCGAGATCTCACGCGCCAGATGATGCTGATTTCCGACAACGGCGCGGCGCTCGCCATCGCCGAGACGCTCGGCGGCTCGGAGGCGCAGTTCGCGGCGATGATGAATCGGAAGGCGCGGGAGATCGGCGCTTTTCATACGCATTTCGTCAACCCGAACGGCATGCCCGATGCGAACCATTATTCGACGGCGCATGACATCGCCCTCATTGCCGCCTATGGCCTCCGAAATCCTGAGTTCCGCAAGATCGTCGGCACGAAGGCGAGCACGATCTACTACCTGCAGCCTGCAGGCTACAAGACGTACTGCGAGAACACGAACGCGCTGCTCTACTCCTACCCGGGCTGCACGGGACTCAAGACGGGCTGGACGCGTGCGGCAGGGGGCTGCCTCGCAGCATCCGCCATGCGCGGCGATACGGAGCTAATCGCCGTCGTCATGCACTCGAACGATGAGGAGACGCGTGCATCAGAGGCCGCCGCGCTCCTCGACTACGGCTTCAGCGCCTTGGCAGAGGGGCGCCCATGATGAAGGGCGAGGTTCAGGAGGGAAGCCTTGAGGAGTGCCGCGAACTGCAAGAGCATGTGCGCGTCCTGCGCGACGCTTTGGAGCACGGCGATTTTGGGCGGGTCTATCAAGAGGCCTTGCAGAAGCTCGACGAAAAGGCGCCCGAGCAGTCGGAAACATTTTTCTTCTTCGCCGCTTTCGCCGCCTCTCGCGGCGAGTGGCGCGAGGCTCTGACGCTTGCTGAGGATGCGTACCGCAGGCGCAAGATGAGCCGTGCAGTCTGGCGGTTGCTCTATATGTGCTGCATGGCGCTGGGCGAAAAGAAAACGGCGCTCAAGTATCGCTTTCTGCTCATGCGGACGGGTGAGGAAGAGACTGCGGATATTACGCGGGAAGAGCTGGACGGGGCGCGGGGGATTCTTCGCTCCATCTTTGCGCTGCCTTATGCGCCGCCTTTCGTCGAAGATCTTGAAGAAAAAGATGGAATCATGGCTTTTGCCTGTGCACCGCTTTTGGGGGAGGCGCTTCCCAATGCGTTTGAGGCGCGAGAGCAGGAGTTCCATTATCATGCGGGATTATTCAATGAAGAAGGAAGCTTCGGGCTCCAGGCGTATCTCGCCTCTTGTCTGGTGGCGCAGGGGAAAAACGAGGATGGTATCGTCGGCTACTTCAATGAGTTTTTCTTCGACATCCTGCGTGCGACGGAAAAGAAGAAGGTGGTGTTTCTTCATACGGATCTGCCTTGCATCGTGCCGCTCATGGGAAAGGGCGAGGTACAGACGATCCGTATGCGGACAGGGGAGCAGCAGATTGGCGTAGTGCTCGCTCCTAGGGAGACGTCTTTCGTTCGTTTGGAAAAGCCATGCTGCTTGACTTCGAAAGAGCCGTTCCTCATGGGACGACCCGTGAAGCTTGGACACAGTCCGAAGCGTAGGAAGCTCGTGCTGAACATACTGGCGGACGGGCTGTCGTGGCCGGCGCAGAGGCTCGACGGCTACAAAAACATCCCGAACATCATGCGATTCTTCTCCAAGGGCGTCATCTTTGAAAATTGCTGGTCGGCAGCGGAGTATACTTATCCATCGCTCGCGGCTATTGAGACGGGGCTTCATCTGCACAAGTCACAGATCTTTGAGCGCGATATCTTCATGCGTTTGGAGCAGGAATATCTGACGATTTCGGAGAAGATGCGCGGGCTTGGCTACTATACGGTCAACCTCATGGGGGCGGGGGAAGGCGTGGTCAATGGTGCGACGCGTGGCTTCGAGCGTCTGCTCGTGAATTTTGGAATAAAGCAGCAGGCATCTGTCGGCGTCGTGCGCACGATGACGCATCTCGACGCTTTTCGTGAAACGGACAATTTCGTTTTTCTTCATCTTGCCGATTCGCATCCTTGCGCCTCCGACATCGCTCTGCCAGGGAACATGCGGGCGAAGTTCCCGCCCGAAACATTTCCCCCTGAGGAGGGCGTGGCCTCGGTATTCCTTCAGCCATCTCCCGTAATGCGCGAGGCAAATCGCTGGAAGGTTCGCGTTCTCGATCGGGAGTTGGGCATTCTCTTTGACTACCTTGAAGAGAATTATGCGCCCGAGGATTACGTTGTTCATCTTTATTCCGACCATGGCGTCAGCGTCTACGACGATGATTGGCTGCTCGCCGATACGCATGTCGGCGCCTCCTTGATGGCGCGCGGCGCAGGCGTGCCGCAGCTGGGGCAAGTCGAGGAACTCGCCTCTTCGCTCGACCTCTACAAGATCATGGCGAGAACCTGCGGCTTTTCCGCCGATGAGCCTTGGCTCGACAGCAATTTGCCCGAGGCGTTCGGCGGCAGACGGCGCGAGCATGTCGTGTCGAATTCGATCTATCCGGGGCAGACGTACAAGCTTGCCATACGCACGGAAGAGCATGAGTTCCGCTTGGAAACGGAAGCGCCGACCGCGCCCGACGGCACAGCGGATATGGCGCATTTTGCCTATCAGATCCGCACGCGTGAGGAAATGCCGCGCGTCATTGCATCGCCGGAGCTTGCGAGGTATTTTCTGGAACTTGCTTACAGGCATACGAAGCCGTTTTGGAATCTCGGCATGTAGGTCTTGCGATCCGGGCTTTGCAGAAAAGCCGGTACAGCATGGTGAAGTACATGAAGCTTGCAGAGGAGGCAACGGCGTATGAATGGAAGACGCTTGCAGGAAAAGCCGCTGGTTTCCATCGTTTTGCCCGTCTATAACGGAGAGAAGTATCTGCGTGAATCTTTGGATAGCATCTTGGCGCAGACGATGCAGGATTGGGAACTCATCGCTGTCGACGACTGCTCGCAGGATACGACGCCACAGATCCTTGCCGAATATGCTGCGCACGACAGCCGCATTCGCATCGTGCGCAACAAGGAGAATCAACGTTTGCCGCGCTCTTTGAATATCGGCTTTGCCGAAGCGCACGGCATGTTTTTCACATGGACGAGCGATGATAATGCGTACGCACCCGAAGCGCTTCGCGAGATGGTTTCTTATCTGCAGCGTTTTCCCGAGTATATGATGGTCAATGCGGCGATGGAGCTTCTGTTTGAAGATGTGTCTGGAAAACAGCATCTTGTGGATACGGATCGTTTTGATGCTGATCCGTGGAAAATGTTTGTTCAGAATCGCATTGGTGCGTGTTTCCTTTACCGTCGCAGCGTTCCGCAGGAAATTGGCGGTTATGATCCCGAGATGTTTCTTCTGGAAGATTATGACTATTGGCTGCGCATCCTCATTCGTTATGGAAGGATCGGGCATATCAAAAAAGTTCTCTACCGATACCGTATTCATGAGGGAAGCCTTTCGGCGACGAAAGAAAAGGAGCGGGATAAGCAGGAGGTTCGCCTCATGCATAAGTGTTTGCCCGACATAACGTACCGTTTGCGCCATCATCCCGAAATCTTTCGCAAATATTTCTTGTTAGGCGTGCAGTCGGGAGAATGGAGCGAAGAGGAGATGGCGCTCTTCCGTCGCCATTTGCCCGCGCTTGTCGAAGAGGCGGACTTGTAGGCAGGCGTCTTTGCATCTCGCCTGCCCGATGTTTGAGGGGGCATAAGCATGACAACGTACGATCCGAAGTCCGCGCGTGCCGAGGAGTTCATCAACCATGAGGAAATCCTCGCCTCGCTCGCTTGGGCGGAGGAGAATAAAGACAATCGCGCGCTTGTAGAGGCACTTTTGACGCGTGCGCGCGACTGCAAGGGTCTGACGCACCGCGAGGCGGCGCTGCTGCTCGCCGTCGACGCGCCCGATCTCGTCGAGCGGATGCTCGCGCTCGCCAAGGAGATCAAGGAGGAGCTTTACGGCAAGCGCATCGTGCTCTTTGCACCGCTCTATTTGTCGAATTATTGCGTGAACGGCTGTGTTTACTGTCCCTACCATGCGAAGAACAAGCACATCCATCGCAAGAAGCTCACACAGGACGAGATTCGCCGTGAGGTCATCGCGCTGCAGGATATGGGGCACAAGAGGCTTGCGCTGGAGACGGGAGAAGACCCGCTGCATAATCCTTTAGAATACGTCCTGGAAAGCATCAAGACGATTTACTCGATCAAGCATAAGAACGGCGCGATCCGCCGCGTGAATGTCAACATCGCGGCGACGACGGTCGAAGACTACCGAAAGCTCAAGGAAGCGGGTATCGGCACTTACATCCTTTTTCAGGAGACGTACCACAAGGAAAATTACGAAAAGCTCCATCCGACAGGCCCGAAGCACGACTACGCATGGCACACGGAGGCGATGGACCGCGCGATGGAGGGCGGTATCGACGACGTGGGCTGCGGCGTGCTCTTCGGTCTCAATATGTACCGCTACGACTTTGTCGGCCTGCTGATGCACGCCGAGCACTTGGAAGCGCGTTTCGGCGTCGGCCCGCATACAATCAGCGTGCCGCGCATCCGGCCGGCGGACGACATCGATCCGGGCGCGTTCTCCAATGCCATCGACGACGATACCTTCGCAAAGATCGTTGCCGTCATCCGCATCGCCGTGCCCTATACGGGCATGATCGTCTCGACGAGAGAATCCGAGGAGAGCCGCAGGCGCGTCCTCGATCTCGGCATCTCGCAGATTTCGGGAGCATCCTCGACGAGCGTCGGCGGCTATGAGAAGAGGGAGAGTCCCGAGGAAAATTCGGCGCAGTTCGACGTCAACGACACGCGCACGCTGGATGAAGTCATCGAATGGCTCTTAGACCTCGGCTATGTGCCGAGCTTCTGCACCGCGTGCTACCGCGCGGGACGCACGGGCGACCGCTTCATGAGCCTGTGTAAGAGCGGGCAGATCAAGAACTGCTGTCTGCCGAACGCCCTGATGACCTTGAAGGAATACTTGGAGGACTACGCGAAGAAGACGACGCAGGAAAAGGGCGAGCGCGTCATACAGGAGCAGTGGCAGGACATCCCGAATCCCGCCGTCAAGAAGAAGGCGGCGCTCTACCTCAAGGAACTCGGCGACGGCATGAGGGACTTCCGCTTTTGAAGGGGGAAGGAATGTAAAGGCGGTGCATGGCGCGTAGAAGGCGGTGCAATCTGCAAAATACGGAAAAGGAGCTGTCGCGTGTGTTTGCGACCGCTCCTTTTCGTATTTTGCATTTCGTACGCTATGCCTGCCAGTAGTGGGCGTGCGACTGACGATAGGCGGCGGAATCCTTGCCCTTGATCTGCGCGTCCAACTGGCGCAGCTGCTGCTGAAGCGCCGTCTTCTCATCGGGCGAGGCTGCTTCGGCGAGCTGCGCCTGTATCTGCTGCTTCTTGGCCTTGAGCTTCTGAATCTCGTCGTCCACGTTCTTGTCGGAGGACATCGTCACCTCTTGACCGTCCTCTGCGTCTTTCGCCGCAGGAGCAGCGCTCGCGTTCGCATCTGCGTCCTCGACAGGGGCAGGGGCGTCGGATGCCGGCGCGTTGGCTGTTTGGACTCCGTACGCCTGCGCGGCTCGCATCTGGTTGATGCCGAGCTGCAGCGAGGCGATTTCCTTCTGCCTGTTTTGCATGGCCTCCGGATTCGTCAGCCGAAGCGCTTCTATGGGATGGTTTGTCGCATAGTCAAGCTCGCGCTCCATGCGCTGTGCTGCAGACTGCGCCTTTGCTGCGAACGCGCCGCTCTCTTTCGACTGCTGCAGCGATGCTCCTGCAGAAAGCAGATCGGCGAGGCGTGCATCTTCCCGGCTCTTCTTGTCGACCTTTTTGTCCTGCACGCTCGCCGTGCCGAAGCGGTCACGAGCGCTGCCGGACGCATCGCTTTCGTCCTCGCTCTTCTTGTCCGCCCGCGTCGCTTCCGCCATTTGCTTCTGCAAATCGGCAAGCTGCTGCATCATCGTTTTCAGCAGGGCGTCCTTCGCCTCCGGGCGCATCTCGTCGTTGCCCTTGACTTCTTCGATGCGTGCCTGCAAGCGTGAAATGTTTTCCTGCAAGGGATTGGCTTTTTTCGAGCCGGCAGGATTTGCAGCAGGAGCACCGTTGGACGACTGCACGAGATTTTCCGTTTTGTTCTGCATGGCTGCAGCAGTCATGCCGCCTGCAGCACGGCGATGCAGGACGGGCGACATCAAAAATCTGGATATCTGCATGATGACCCTCCTCATTAAAAAAAGATTAGACTTCTTCCCTTGATTTATTCGTTTATTTGGGAGAAAAACTTAAGTGCTTGCTGCCTTAGGGAGAATTTTCCTTGCATTTTTCCACAACTGCGCTATAATGAATACTGCAAAAGGGGAGTCCACGAATGGGCTGAGAGGGAGCTTTTCGCTCCGACCCGAAACCTGATTTGGATCATGCCAACGTAGGGAATAGAGGGCGATTTTGACCGCATACACCACTTTGGCGTGTGCGGTTTTCTTTTTGGGAGGGATGAAGATGGTGAAGGTCAACGGCGAGGACGCTGCGGCGGACGGCAGGATGCTCTTGGACTATCTGCGAGAAGCCGGCTATGTGCCCGCACGCATCGCCGTCGAGAGAAACGGCGAGATCGTGCCGCGGGCGACGTATGAATCGGTGCGGCTTGCGGCGGGCGACGTCGTGGAGATCGTGAGCTTCGTCGGCGGCGGCTGAGGCGATGCGGCGCGGGCGCACAGCATTTCTGCGTGGGTGCGCTGTTGATGGAGGGAAGGCTTCTCCCAAAGGGAGGGCGAAGGGGGAAATCGTATGGAAAAGAAGCAAGGGGAAGACATGTTGAAGCTTGGCGGCAAAATGTTCCGCTCGCGCTTCATCCTCGGCTCGGGCAAGTATTCGCTCGAACTCATCCGCGCCGCCGTGGAGAATGCGGGCGCGGAGATGGTGACGCTCGCCGTGCGGCGCACGAATACGCGCGAAGGGCAGAGTATTCTTGACTACATTCCTGAGCATGTGACGCTCTTGCCGAACACGTCGGGCGCACGCACGGCAGAGGAAGCCGTGCGCATCGCACGCATGGCGCGCGAGCTTGGCTGCGGCGACTTCATCAAGGTGGAAATCATGCGCGATGCGAAGTATCTTCTGCCGGACAACGAGGAGACGGTTCGCGCGACGAAATTGCTTGCCGCCGAGGGCTTTACCGTCCTGCCGTACATGTTTCCCGACCTCTATGCGGCGCGTGCTCTTGAGGCGGCGGGAGCGGCGGCGGTCATGCCGCTCGCCGCTCCCATCGGCTCGAATCAGGGACTGCAGGCGAAGGCGTTCATCAAGATTCTCGTCGAGGAGATCGACGTGCCGATCATCGTCGATGCGGGCATCGGCAGGCCGTCGGAAGCGTGCGAGGCGATGGAACTCGGCGCTGCCGCCGTCATGGCGAACACGGCGATCGCGACGGCGGGCGACGTGGCGCGGATGGCGGGGGCGTTCAAGTCGGCGATCGAGGCGGGACGCGCGGCGTATCTTGCGGGACTTGGGAGAGTCCTGGAGCGCGGCGCGTCTGCTTCCGATCCGCTGACGGGCTTTCTGCACGAGGGAGAGGCGACGAGATGAGAGAAGATGCAAGCTACTTCATAGATTCGGCGCGCTTGAGCGGCGCGGCGCTCGAAAGGAAGCATCGGCTCGAAAACGATCCGGCGAGCCGCACGGACGTCATGGCGTATGCGAGCGATATGGAGCGGATTGATTCCGATGTGCGCGAAAAGGTGCTTTCTGCGGCAGCGGAGTACGATCCTGCCGCTTACAGCGCCGCCGACGTCGAGCGTGCTCTCGCGCACGAGCGGTGCAGCATCGAGGACTTCGCGGCGCTCCTTTCTCCTGCCGCCGCGCCCTTTTTGGAACGCATGGCGAGGCGTGCCCAGCGGGAGACGGGGCGTCACTTCGGCAACACGGTCTACGTCTTCACGCCGCTTTACATCGCGAATTACTGCGACAATTACTGTATTTACTGCGGCTTCAACCGCTACAACGACATCGTGCGCCGCAGGCTCACAGAGGCGGAGATCGCGCGCGAGATGGAGGTCATCGCGGCGTCGGGCATCGAGGAGATCTTGCTGTTGACGGGCGAAAGCCCCGCGATGAGCGACATCGCCTACATCGGCGAGGCGTGCCGTCTGGCGCGGCGGCATTTCCGCAATGTCGGACTCGAAATCTATCCCGTGAATACGGCGGACTATCGCTATCTGCACGAGTGCGGCGCGGACTATGTGACGGTGTTTCAGGAGACGTATGACGCCGTGCGCTACGAGGAGCTTCACCTCGCGGGCCGAAAGCGCGTCTTTCCCTATCGCTTCGAGGCGCAGGAACGCGCCATCCTCGGCGGCATGAGGGGCGTCGGCTTCTCGGCTCTTCTGGGACTCGCCGACTTTCGGCGCGACGCCCTGGCGACGGCGCTGCACGTCTACTTCCTGCAGCGCAAATATCCGCACGTCGAATACTCGCTCTCCTGTCCAAGGCTTCGCCCCATCGTCAACAACGCGGGAATCAATCCGCGCGACGTGCATGAAAGGGAGCTTTGCCAGGTGCTATGCGCCTACCGCATCTTCCTGCCCTACGTCGGCGTCACGGTCTCCTCGCGCGAGTCGGCGAGCTTTCGCGACGGCATCGTGAAGATCGCGGCGACGAAGGTGTCGGCGGGCGTCTCGACGGGCATCGGCGACCACGAGGAGAAGTACGAGGGAAAGGAAGCGCGGGCGGCGGGCGACGAGCAGTTTGAAATCGCCGACGCTCGCTCGCTCGCTGAGATGTACGCAGGACTCTCGCGCGGCGGTCTGCAGCCCGTGCTGAACGATTACGTCTATGTATAGGGGAAGAATCATCGCGTGCATCACGAATCGCCGTCTGGTCGAGGGCGATTTCCTCGCGCAGATCGAGCGCGTCGCCGCGATGGAGATGGTGGACTGGCTCATCGTGCGCGAAAAGGATTTGCGCGCGAAGGAGTATCGGATACTTTTCGCAAAGGTCGCACGCATCGCGCATAAGGGCGGCAAGAAGTGTCTCGCGCACGGTCGGATTGCGCTCGGCATGATGTCGGAACTGGGCGCGGACGGCATCCATCTGCCGCTCGACGTCCTGCGCGAATGGCGAGCGGCGAGCGGGCGGCGGTCAGCGCCGCAAGCGGGCGCTGTGCAGCTCGTCGGCGCATCGGCGCACTCCGCCTCCGAGCTTGCCGAAGCCGCCGCCCTTGGCGCAGACTACGCGACGCTCAGTCCCATCTTCGCCACGGCGTGCAAGCCGGGTGTTGCCCCTCTCGGCACGGCCGCCCTCGCCGCCGCCTGCAAGGCGTCGCCGCTCCCCGTATTCGCGCTCGGCGGCATCGGCATGGACAAGCTCGACGCTTGTATCGAAGCCGGCGCGGCGGGCTGCTGCATGATGTCGGAGCTGATGCGGTGCATTTGTTCGATCTGCTCTGTACCTTTGGGGCTTGAGTTCTTGAAGGTTCATGGTACAATAAAATAGAAGGGCGGGAGAGGACGATGTCCTTTCCCGCCGTATCCTTTTGTGCTGCTTTCAAGGAGGTGAAAGCGGCGCCTTGCCTGTGCGATGCGTCGCGAAGTGTATGGGAATCTTATTTATCGGAGGAATTGTTGGCGCCGTTGTGTTGGTCGTCGTGCTCTTGGCGATTTTAGTGGGCGGCTATGTGAAGGCTTCGCCGTCGACGGCACTCATTATTTCCGGCATCAAGAAGCGCCCGCGTATCCTCATCGGGCGGGGCGGGGCGCGCATCCCTTTCTTTGAGCGCATGGACAAGCTTTTCCTCGGGCAGATTTCTGTGGACATCAAGACGGAGACGCCCGTGCCGACGAACGATTACATCAATGTGAATGTCGATGCTGTTGCCAAGGTCATGGTCGGACGCGACGAGGAGAGCGTGCAGCTTGCAGCACGGAACTTCCTGAACTTCACGGGGGAACAGATCGCGAAGGATCTGCAGGATTCCCTTGAGGGCAACATGCGCGAGATCATCGGCACGTTGACGCTGGAAGCCATCAATACGGATCGTGACAGCTTCTCCGATCAGGTGGTCAACAAGGCGGCGCAGGATATGAAGAAGCTCGGCATCGAGATCATTTCCTGCAACATACAGAATGTCACGGACAACAATGGTCTCATCGTCGACCTCGGTGCGGACAACACGGCGCGAATCAAGAAACGCGCGGCCATCTCACGTGCCGAGGCGGAGCGCGATGTCGCTGTGGCCAAGGCGCAGGCACAGAAGGAAGCGAACGATGCGCAGGTCGAGGCGGATCTTGAGATTGCCCAGAGGCAGACCGATCTTGCCATCCGGCAGGCGGAGCTTAAGCGGGCGTCCGATATCAAGCGCGCGGAGGCGGATGCAGCCTACGAAATTCAGGCGCAGGAGCAGCAGAAATCCGTTCAGGCCGCTACGGTCAACGCGCAGATCGCGAAGGCGGAGCGTGAGCAGGAGCTGAAGAAGCAGCAGGTGTCCGTGCGTGAGCAGGAGCTTGCGGCGCAGATTCAGAAGCAGGCGGACGCAGAAAAGTATGCCGTCGAGCAGAAGGCGGCTGCCGATCTTGCCAAGCGTCAGCGTGAAGCGGAAGCCGCGCTCTACGAAACGCAGCGCAAGGCGGAGGCGAAGAAGGCTGAGGCGGAGGCCTCGCGCTATGCGGCAGAGCAGGAAGCGGCAGGAATCAAGGCGCAGGGCGAGGCTGAAGCTGCCGCAATCCAGGCGAAAGGCGAGGCGGAAGCCGCTGCGATGGATCGCAAGGCGGAAGCGCTGAAGAAATACGGCAAGGCGGCTATGGCGCAGATGATCGTTGAGATTCTGCCGCAGATCGCTTCGGAAGTGGCAAAGCCGCTTGAGCGCATCGGCAATGTATCCATCATCGGCGGCAGCAGCGCCTCTGCGGTCGAGCCGATGGCAGACAATGTGCCGCTCGTCATGGCGAAGACGTTTCAGACGGTCAAGGCGGCGACGGGCATCGACCTCGCGGACATCGTGCGCGGCGAGAGCTACGAGGCGAAGGTCACGAAGAATGTCAACGTCACGGGGGCGGATGCTGATGCCATAAAGGCGGCTGCCGTCAAGGCGGCGACGATTGCCAATGCGATTCGCGACTAAAGGAGGATAAGCGAATGACAAACTACACGCACAAACGTCCGCTTTGTGGACATTGTGCGCCGCCCTTACAGAAGCCTAGCCAATCGGTCTGCGCCT
>ERZ773069.1871-NODE-1871-length-11530-cov-3.135599_pt1 | contig 11530 bp, 15 predicted proteins | sample MGYA00580619_ERZ773069 | MGnify/ENA primary metagenome ERZ773069 (study PRJEB29015, sample SAMEA2738007) | human oral metagenome | biome: human oral; feature: human-associated habitat; material: dental | place: China | collected 2108 ...
GACATCCATCGAATTAAGGAGGATCTTTGGCAGTGCACGTTTGAGCAGGTCGATATTCAACTGACAGAAATCGGGACAATCATGTTCCTGAAGGAGAAACTGAGGAGGAAGCATGCGGCTGCCGATCATTAGCCCATTGCTCCAGAACTTCATCTCGTTCCACAGTGCGAACGTCTACTATGTGTCGACAACGTCTGCGACAGTGGTCCTGTACGGGGTCAAGTACTACATCACGGTCTTCGAGCCGGGAGAGTGGCTGCTGGGCACGTCCAGGGACTACAGCGCGGTCCTGCACAAGGGCGCCGGTATCAGCCATGTGAGGCGCCTCCACAACGTGCGCGTGGACGACGTCGGCATCATCAGGGTCATGAAGGCCATCTACCACGACATGTACGGAAGGGAGAGTGATGGAAGTGCGTCACGGGAAGAGACCGCTGGCTGAGGACATCGAGGCGATGGGGATGCTGTTCCTGGGCGGGGCGCTGGCCGGGCTGCTGGCCGGGCTGGCCGTCTTCGCCGCAGGGGTTGCGACGACGTGGATCCCGGTGGCATACTAGGACGTGCCGCCTAGTGTCCTCCTTACAGGCGGATGCCCCGGCCGGGGTGGGACTCCCCCGGCCGGGGCATCTTCATGTGCGCTCAGACGGTGTCACTGTGGTCGTAGAGCCACTGCCACCTGGCCTGTGTGACAGGACCCCACACGCCGTCGTCGTCGACCCCCAGGGCGCGCTGGATGGCCTCAACGGTGCGGTCGTGGGCCTCCATGCTGGCGTCACCCCAGATACCGTCCTGCTCGGTCCCTACGACGCCCTGCGTGTACTCCACGCCGAAGGGGAAGGTGTTGCCACCCCACTCGGAGGCGGACACGACGGCCAGGAGACGCTTGCTCGTGTCCTTCCCGATGACGTGGTCAGGGTAGGCACCCACGGCCCGCTGCACGTTCTCCAGCATGGCCTCGGTGGCATCGGTACTGGAGACGCCCGAGTCGGTGAAGGGGATGCGGATGCAGTGGTAGAGATGGGCCCAGGGGCGGTGCTGGCGCATGACCAGTCCGCCGTCGTCCCACGAGTACTCGCTGGTGTTGAACTCGATGGTGTTGACGCCCGTATCATCGGTGGACTCCACGATGGCGATATGGTCGTCCACGCCGTCGTCGTTCCAGTCGAAGGTCACGAGGTCGCCCATGCGGGCAGCACCGGCGGGAACGAGCCAGCCCCTACCCCGTGCGTCGTTGACCCGGCCGGGGACGTAGGCACTGTCGAAGTCGGTGATGCCGATCCTGCGTAGGCAGTAGGTGATGCCCATGTCGCAGAACGGGACGCCGGACTCGCCGAACTGGGCGCCGTGGCGTGTGGCGTAGTCTCGCCCGTACTTGGTGCCCGCGGCCTCATCATCCCACCGGCTGTAGCCGATCTCGGCTCGGGCGGTGTTGATGAGATCGATCGCTGTTGCCATGTCAGTTCTCCTTCTCGTGCTTGCCGGGCTTGTCGACGTTGGCCGAGGCGACGGCGAAGAGTGCGGCGGCTACAGCATTGAGTGCTGCTGCCTTGTTGCCGTCGAGCACTCCCCAGATGGTGAGTGCGGCCATGACGGCGACCATGATGTTGTAGGCCCACATGCGCGTGACGGGGGCGGTGATGAAGTCAAGCATCCTTGTTGTCCATTCTCTCAAGAATCTGGTTCAGTAGGCGGGTGTGCTCATCAAAAGCACTAGACCCGTGATTAGGGCGAGAATTAAAAGCGGCGCTGTTAACTTTCCTCTCAATGTTGTCGAGCCTTTCCATGACACCCAGACGTCCGGGGACGCCGGGTCGATCGGGTTCACCGTGCCAGTCATCAAGTAGGGCATCGAGTGAGCGAAACTGTTTGTAGAGCCATCTGGCGAAACCGGCGAGGGCCCCGATGATGGAAATGATGGTGAGGACTAGTCCTGCTTCTAGATGGGGCATTACTTAAACACTTCCGTGAACGTGTTCCGGGACTTTGGGGAGTCAAACATCATTAACCCCCTCCTCCACTTGTTACGGAGTATCTGCATGATCCTGTCATTAGTCTTGACATAGATGTCACCCTCTCGCATTGACTTATGGTCAATACAGTATATGACCTCCCTCTTCGGCCTGTACGCCTGGACCGTGACCATGGGCAGGTCCATCCACACAGAGAAGCACCCGTTTTTCGTCCGAACCGTACAATAATACTCGGCTCTGCCACTCTTTTTGCCGATGAAGTCGTCAGTGTTGTCCTTGAACTGATTGTCGATCGCGTATGACGCATACTCCTCATCCGTGTCCATGACGAACTTACCGAAGCGCGTGCGTGCAACATCATTCCTGAACTGTGTGTCGTCCGCGAAGTGACAGACGATGAACCCGTCCCCTGCCTTGACGAACTCTGACGTGGGCCAGATACCCCACTTGAGCATGTACGGGTTCATGATGGACGCTGAGTTGGAGAGCATGAAGACCGTGGTCTTGTCCTTGTACCGGTCAACGGTCAGGTAGAAGTTGTTGAAGACACGTACCTCATCATCCAGGTATCGAATCTGTGGGTTCTCGATAATGAACTCATCGAAGATCACCGTGGTGACGAACGGGTATGCCACTGACTTCTGGGCCTGTGAGATCGACAGAGTGCAGAAGTAGCCAATGGTCTGCCACTCCTTATCGCCCTCCAATCGCATCACAGCGTCGTTCCCGTGTACCGCGAACTCGTATCCAGGGAATTCCTGTTTGATGTCGTCGAAGAATGTGAATCGACCCTTCTGCTCAACTCTGTGGCGGCGCAGGTAGATGAACTGCTCACCTTTCTTGATGGCGTTTGAGATAGCGATTTTCTTCGCACCATACGTCTTCCCGGTACCGCGTGAGCCGACAACCATTAGATATCGGGCCCCGTATGAGCGAACTCGACTGAAGTCGTAGTAGTGGGAAATTCCCGCCATGATCTCCTCCTAGTTAATATGCCTACGCACCGTCCACCACGCGGCGCCAGCAAGCATTCCGATCGAGTTAATGTGCGGTCCCCGTCGAGGACCTCCATGTCCAATAGTATGCGCACCGTCACCCATGTACATCTCCACGTGATCCGTGTTCGGATACGGGTCATCCCAGGATATGACAATCAGGTCCGCCGCCTTCATCGCCGCGATCTGGGCCGACGACGGCATCCCCGAACCACGAGCCACCTGAGTGCCCCGGAAGTACATGTCACCCGTCCAGGTACCAGGATTGATGCCACACACGTCCATGTACGCGCGATAACAGGTAGAACTACAGTCCCCGAAACCGGATGAGTCAGGGTTGAGGCGCCCCGGAGCCTGCAGGTAGGCGAACTTGTACTGACGGTCAGTCATCCACTTCACCACCGCGGCACGCTTCGCATCGGCGCCCGTCCCACCGCCACCAGGGGTGCCACCACCCCCACCACCAGCATTCCCCGGCGTCGGAGCACTACCACCGCTGGAGACCTTGTTCGGGGCCGTCAACCACACCCTGGAGTTCGGCGTCGGGTACCCCGTCACCCATCCCGACGTAGTCTTCAGGTGCAGCATGCCGGAACCGTCGGTCCACGCGGACTGCAGGGAACCGGCGTTGGATCCACCGTTGTTCGCACCGCCTGAACCGCCGTTACCGGGGTTCTGCCTGCCGGGGGCGCCCGGCGTGGAGACACCTGAGGTGTCCCCGCTCTTGATGATTGAGTAGGCGGATCATCCCCGCTCGCGCGGGGTTTACGGCGGCGTCAACCTGCAGACCATCGAGACCGACGGATCATCCCCGCTCGCGCGGGGTTTACGTCGTCGCCGGGCTCGGCCCAGATGGTGTCGTCGGATCATCCCCGCTCGCGCGGGGTTTACGGCACGAGGTCGTGTACCGTGGCGCGGTGACGGGGATCATCCCCGCTCGCGCGGGGTTTACCTTCATGCCCGCGTCTGCACAGTTTACGACGGCGGATCATCCCCGCTCGCGCGGGGTTTACACGGCCCTGCGGAGGGCGAGGGCCTCGCACACCGGATCATCCCCGCTCGCGCGGGGTTTACTCCACCCGCAGCCAGCGGATGGTGGGCGCCCAGGGATCATCCCCGCTCGCGCGGGGTTTACCGTCCGGGCAGGTCGCCCTGTCCCCGGATGATCGGATCATCCCCGCTCGCGCGGGGTTTACTTCGGTGACGACGGTGTGGTCGTCCAGCGACTCGGATCATCCCCGCTCGCGCGGGGTTTACGGCTGCGGTGCGGCCGCCTCGGACGCCCCAGGCGGATCATCCCCGCTCGCGCGGGGTTTACCGATATGCGATGGCGTCAGCAGTGCCGAAACAGGGATCATCCCCGCTCGCGCGGGGTTTACTTCTTCTGGCGCCTGTGAAGGCCTGACAATGCGGGGATCATCCCCGCTCGCGCGGGGTTTACTTCGGTTACCTCTTTCGTTCGGTTGCTCAGAACGGATCATCCCCGCTCGCGCGAGGTTTACCATTTCGTTTCCTTCCGTTCGGTTGCTCGGAACTGGATCATCCCCGCTCGCGCGGGGTTTACACGTCCTGCTCCACCCAGGCGCCGTTCACCTTCTGGATCATCCCCGCTCGCGCGGGGTTTACAGAAGCGTCTCGGCGTCGCGGCGGCTCATGCACGGATCATCCCCGCTCGCGCGGGGTTTACGGGATCATCAGGCCCCGGAGGTTCTCGGTGCGGGGATCATCCCCGCTCGCGCGGGGTTTACACCCACGAACGGCGAACCGGAGACGACCCGACCTGGATCATCCCCGCTCGCGCGGGGTTTACCCAGGTCCACCCGCACGATCTCGCCGGCTGCCAGGATCATCCCCGCTCGCGCGGGGTTTACCTCGAGCAGATCGCCCGCGACGTCGAGAAGTCCGGATCATCCCCGCTCGCGCGGGGTTTACCCGTGGACGTTCTCCCACACGACCATGCTGGGGGGATCATCCCCGCTCGCGCGGGGTTTACTATTTTTCGCCCGGGGAGGCTGACAGCCGCGCGGGATCATCCCCGCTCGCGCGGGGTTTACGTCATCGTCTACGACTGGCAGGATGGGGGGCAGGGATCATCCCCGCTCGCGCGGGGTTTACTGGGCAGGATGCGCAGATGCGGAGGCATCTGGCGGATCATCCCCGCTCGCGCGGGGTTTACCTCCAGTGGCGCCGCCGCCCTGTGGCGCCCCAAGGGATCATCCCCGCTCGCGCGGGGTTTACGTCGCCCTCGGGAGCGGTCGGCTCGGGCTCGGGGGATCATCCCCGCTCGCGCGGGGTTTACGGTACAGTTTCCCATCGTGGACTGTCACGGATGCGGATCATCCCCGCTCGCGCGGGGTTTACGCCTCTCCAGGCTGGGACGTCGTGCCGCGCCAAGGATCATCCCCGCTCGCGCGGGGTTTACGGCGACCTTACCCGGCCGTTGGGCGGGAACTGCGGATCATCCCCGCTCGCGCGGGGTTTACCCAGAGGTAAGGCGGTCGCCTCCGGCGCGAAGGGGATCATCCCCGCTCGCGCGGGGTTTACTGGCGAGGTACTGCTGGGCTTCGGCGAGGATGCGGATCATCCCCGCTCGCGCGGGGTTTACGGGTGCATCCGACGAATCAGGGGTCTGAGGCGCGGATCATCCCCGCTCGCGCGGGGTTTACCTTCGATCCAGGATCGGATGCTTGTGTCGGCCAGGATCATCCCCGCTCGCGCGGGGTTTACAGACCGACGCGCAGACCCGCGTCCTTCAGACCCGGATCATCCCCGCTCGCGCGGGGTTTACGCGATCTTCAGCTTGTGCTCCATGAGGTCCGCCGGATCATCCCCGCTCGCGCGGGGTTTACATTCACCGCATGACCGATGTCTGCCACGATCTGGGATCATCCCCGCTCGCGCGGGGTTTACCAGTGCTCGCTGTCGGTCGCCGCGAGGTAGCGCGGATCATCCCCGCTCGCGCGGGGTTTACCAGGCCAGCAGCTGATCAACCGCTCCAAGCCAGGGATCATCCCCGCTCGCGCGGGGTTTACCGCACCCGGGTGTGTGCTGCCACCCCTGATCCGGGATCATCCCCGCTCGCGCGGGGTTTACCTGACGAGGCTGAACAATGTGATTAGGACGTCCGGATCATCCCCGCTCGCGCGGGGTTTACGAATCCACTGGAAAAAGGGTGCGACGGGTGCTAGGATCATCCCCGCTCGCGCGGGGTTTACGTGATGACTGGCGTGTACATGGTGATCCCTTTCGGATCATCCCCGCTCGCGCGGGGTTTACTCCGCGACTGCTTCACCTACGGCGCCGGCTACCGGATCATCCCCGCTCGCGCGGGGTTTACGTCTGATCCTCGAACTCGCCGCGCCGGCCGGCGGGATCATCCCCGCTCGCGCGGGGTTTACCACTCCCCGGGCAGCGGGGCCCCGTACCGGTCCGGATCATCCCCGCTCGCGCGGGGTTTACGGCTGGGTCGATCTCGACCGTATCGCCGCGGACGGATCATCCCCGCTCGCGCGGGGTTTACGGTTTCGATGCTTGTGTCGGTCATGTCGGGTCCGGATCATCCCCGCTCGCGCGGGGTTTACCCGAGGCGGCTGGCGCCCCCGTGGCCGTGACCGGGATCATCCCCGCTCGCGCGGGGTTTACCTGTCTGGTGAGCCTGACCGGGCCGAGGCGCTGGGATCATCCCCGCTCGCGCGGGGTTTACGACGACGACGCATCCTGGGTCCGCTCCACCGCCGGATCATCCCCGCTCGCGCGGGGTTTACCCGCGTGAAGGCGCGCCGGCCGCCATACAAGTAGGATCATCCCCGCTCGCGCGGGGTTTACTGCGCCAGCACACGGTGCTGTTCAGGTGGGTGCGGATCATCCCCGCTCGCGCGGGGTTTACAGCCGCAGACTATGATGCGCCAGTCGTCGGGGGCGGATCATCCCCGCTCGCGCGGGGTTTACCTATGATCGAGCCATGATCAGTCGAGACAAAAAGGATCATCCCCGCTCGCGCGGGGTTTACTGCCAGATACTGTAGTTACGGGAGAGCATGACCGGATCATCCCCGCTCGCGCGGGGTTTACCGCACGGGGGGCTTCTGTCGCATGTGGATGCGCGGATCATCCCCGCTCGCGCGGGGTTTACTCTTCCGCGACGTCCGGCACGTCCGGGCTACAGGGATCATCCCCGCTCGCGCGGGGTTTACGCGCTGACGCAGGCCGTGTCCGGGGCGGCCCAGGGATCATCCCCGCTCGCGCGGGGTTTACATGCTCCAGCTCACCTCGTCCGGCATCCCCGTCGGATCATCCCCGCTCGCGCGGGGTTTACGGCGTGGACCTGCTGATCGACCAGGAGAAGGCGGGATCATCCCCGCTCGCGCGGGGTTTACCCTGTCCGCCCCAGACGCGCCCGAAGTCGAACCAGGATCATCCCCGCTCGCGCGGGGTTTACGGCACCTGGGATTTGCAGCATCAGACGGTCCGTGGATCATCCCCGCTCGCGCGGGGTTTACCCGAACTGGATGCCCGAGGAGTTGTCCTCCTGCGGATCATCCCCGCTCGCGCGGGGTTTACTTCTTGTTGGTGTTGAACTGGATGTCAACACCCGGATCATCCCCGCTCGCGCGGGGTTTACCGATGAGTCCAAGCTACACGCCTCGAGTGCCCGGGATCATCCCCGCTCGCGCGGGGTTTACTCCTCGGTGCCCGCAGAATGCCCGACAATGCGGGGATCATCCCCGCTCGCGCGGGGTTTACGGGCGCTCCCGCCCCACCTCGTGGAGTCTGCGCGGATCATCCCCGCTCGCGCGGGGTTTACGGAGCATCTTCGGCTCCTTTCGTTCGGGGTTCGGGATCATCCCCGCTCGCGCGGGGTTTACCCTTCCTCACTAGGGAAGATACGCCTAGCTGGTGTCGTGCTCCTTCATTGCTTACCTAACGAACGCTCAGCTGAATTACGGAAGCGTCTGCGCCGTGCTGCGATGGACCAAGTTTCTCTCGGGGGCTTGACGGCACCTGGGATGGGTGATGTGCCGCCTTTCTTCTTTCCATAGGGAGTCCTCATGACAAGGCACCCCTCAAGGTCTGTCGGTATTCGCTCGTGGCCCAATGTTTTGATCTGATAATGCTGTTCAGATCGTGCTGAATAAACTAGCAGACCCCTTCCGTTGCCAATATATTTCTTGACTAGCTCCCATAGTTGTTCCCTGACTCGAGCTGATACGTGACCGACGTAAATACCGGAGTCGACTTCCAGTAGCCATCGTGTCAAAGCTCCGCGTAGACCAGCTGGTGCGGCTGAGAGGATGATGACTACCATGGCGGATCATCATCCATGGTGAAAGCATAATTTGATCCTCCTGCGACCTGCTGGTGCTGGTAGTCCCATAGCGATACGACGTTCACGCTCAGGTCTTCCGTCTCCTCCGTGCCGAGGAGTTGGTGGATGTCGCGAACCGCGGTTTCTATGATCTTCAGTTCGAAGACCTTGTCGCGGACGCGGCGTCTTGTTGTCCCCGTCAGGTCTTCCATCTCTTCAGCGGCGACATCGAATGCGATCGGTATGGTGATGTCTGCCTTGTAAAGATCTGCGATGTCATATACGAAGGAGCGCTCGTGTCCCGTGTGGACGAAACCGAGTCCGGGTGAGCATCCCAGGGCGACGATGACGGAGTGCACGACGCCGTACAGTGCTGCATGTGCGGCAGACAGTGCCTTGTTGATGGGGTCGGATGCATCGAAATCATCGGGATGATAGTCTCTGCGTCCCCATGGGATTCCGGTTCGTTTCGAATTATCGCGGTAGACAGCCCGAATCCTTGCCCCCTCTCGGCCGCGTAGCTGTTGCATTGTCAGCCCGCTGACATCTTCGTTCTTGAACCGCATACAGTACATCTGTCTGGCGACCCGCAGTCGTTTCTGTGGAGAGGAAACTCTGGAGGCCTGCTCCAAGAGAAGACGTGTCGACGATGCAAGGGATCGACCATGTGCGTAGTATCTAACACTATTTTCGCCCACCCAGATGGCCGTTGTCCCACATTCGCCCAGAAGGCTCATTGCCTGATGGCTGATCGAGGTCCCGGGGCCAAGGAGCACGGTGAGAAGCGAGGCTGCAGGTACATGGATGATTCCCCTCTCGTCCTTCGCTGTCAGTGCGCCATCCTCTCTGTGAACGACACAGTGCTCCAAGTACAGAAAGGTCATTCTATCCTGTACCCTGGGAAGGGTTGTCACTGGAACAGGTAGGAGTTTGGTCATGTCAGGCTCGTCGTTCCCTGGCAAGCGTCATGAGCCCGCAACCGTAAGCCTTTGAGGGGCCAATGCCATTGGTGAGGATATGGCGAAGGGTTTGTGTGTTGGTGATTTGCAAAATTCCTTCGTAAACCGTTCGATTGATCGTGACTCTGTCTCTACCCGGCTGGTCGGGGCGGTTACGGCTGAAAACTGGACGTTCCCGACGGGCCACCAGCACCGAAACTGTCTCCAACTTTCCAATGGGGCTATTCAGCTTTCTTTTCCCCTCATCTTGGTCGATGATGGTGAAGCCGTTCTTCGTGCTCCTGCTTAGAAGCCATCCGATCTGCTGCTCTGCTGTGACGTGTCCGAAACGCTTCCCGCGCGCCCCTGGGCCCATTGATGCGGAGTAAGCCGGATTTGCCGTTAGGCGGAACGCCCAAATCTGCTCATCCGCGAGGCGATTGAGGAATGGCTGATAGTCGAGCGTGCGAGCCTTGGTACCGGCCACGGCAGCTTCTTCCTCCAGCTGGGTGGCATCAGGTTTTCTTGGTGAAAGGATATACAGCGTGGTGCCAAATGCACCTCCGTCAACACGCCACAGAACGCGCTCCGAATCATGATTGTGGTGAAATTCCTCCGTGTCGTCACCAATGACCTCGATCGAAGTCGCCTTCATGATGACGGCATGCATCACCTGAGGCGAACCCAAATATTTTCTGGTTTGTCGCCTGTGTGGGTCAAGCTCGATTTTTGTCAGGAACATGCGTCCGCCTCCTCCAGCGCCGACATGGGGTCGAGGTCATCAACCGGGCGTTTTTCGATGGGGATCATTATGCGTTCAACGTCGCGGAAACTATAGTCACGGCGACGCGAGTCATAGGAAAGGGGGACATCGCGGTAGCCTCGCACGTCCCCGGTGCGGTCCTTCGGAGAAATTGCATCTTGGTCGACGAGTAGTTCCATCTGGAACGTTTCTTCGGGATGACGGCGACGGAACCAGTCCGAGGCCAACCATGGTTCGTCGCGAAGAGCGTCTACAAGTGGCTTTTCCCGCAGCCCTAGAGACACCGGTTGCCCGGGAGGACAGGAGCGCCGGCCAAGGTACAACGGGAAAGCAGGGTTGTGCACGGCTTCGCCGATACCTTCAAGAAGCGCTCGATCACCTTCGATCCCAGCTAGGAAGACGGCGTCTGCGAGATAATAACGCTTCGACAGGGGCATGGAGTTCTTGCCGTCAAGAGTTCGAGCGGTGTGGAAATCACGGATCACTGTGCCCGGTTGGTCCTTGCGCACGCCGAATCGCAGCGCGAGCAGGTCCTCGATCGGGTCGATGCGGCGCCGACCGACCGCAGCAGCCAGCATACCAACCACCCCGCTCTTCGTGGGTGCCAGTTCGGTGGCTCTGACGGTGAACCGAGACTTCGCTCCCCAAGCCTGCAACGGCCCCGCGAGCCGTAGGAGCAGAGCAGTCATCAGGCCTGCTCCTGCCCGGTGATGCGGTGCGAAACGATTTGATGTACCTGGATGACAAGGTCGTTGAACGAGATAGGCTCGCCGAGGGAACCGACAGCGGCGGACTTCTCCAAACTCACGACAAAACTGTGAAGGGGCTTCGTTCCGTAGTTCTTCTCAACAGCCTCTGCGTGCGCTGAGAGCGCTTCAACCGAGCGGGTTATGTAACCTCGATCCGAGTCAGTGTGGATCGGCTTCTCGAAAGCGCCGACGAGGGAGACTGGCTGGTCCCCACGTACGCACACGACGACGGTATCAGGCAGGGTCCGGTTGGCGAACGTGTTCTGCTTGCCAGTGGGCATGGACAGGCAGAATCCGTTGATGAAGACCTCTAATGCGCGCAAGGCCGCTTCATTGTCACCGATGTTCTTTCGCAACATGTCGATGTTGATCGTGGCATAACGATAGATGGTGGCGGAGGAGAATTCAACCGTTCCCATCATGCCTGCGCCGGCATCTTCCCCGTCCTCGGACTCCTGCTTTGCGTCATCGACGGCAGTGAAGAAGTCATACTCGTTCTCGGCCGCATGTGTGGAGATTGCATGAGCGACTTGACAAGCGGCGTCGACGTTGAGGTCCGTGTCGTCTGCGACCATGCGACCGAACAGCGACACATCGATTGCTTGCTCCTCCTTGAAGATCTTCTTCGTGGCCTTTGCATCCAGGGCTTCACCGCTGCGAGCTGAGGAGATCGCGAGCTTCGCGAGACGGCTCACTTGGCTGCGAGAGAGGAACAGGAGGTAGCCGGACTCCTGGGGGGAACCTTTTTTCCCGCGTGGAGTCGAGAGCTTGATCTTGGCGGCCTTGAACACGTCCTCCGCGAGAGAAGGTG
>ERZ773069.1874-NODE-1874-length-11518-cov-14.733403_pt1 | contig 11518 bp, 9 predicted proteins | sample MGYA00580619_ERZ773069 | MGnify/ENA primary metagenome ERZ773069 (study PRJEB29015, sample SAMEA2738007) | human oral metagenome | biome: human oral; feature: human-associated habitat; material: dental | place: China | collected 2108 ...
GGGTCGGGCCCTAGATCGGTTGTTGCTATTGAAGCTTATTCGGCCGCGAAGAAATAGGGTTTGACTTCCCATATGTGGCTGCTTTTTGGGAAATGTGATTCAGATCCATGACAGACTGTTGTCTTATACCAGGAAATCTTCTTGTCCTTGGGAAAGTATTTCCTGTACTTCAATGTCAGTGGTGTTTCCCCACCAGCAAATTGTACTGGGAGCGTTCTCATACACGTAGAATCCCATGCGTTCCTTGGGCCACCACACGTTATCGCTTTCCACAATAGGTGTGGAACCGATCTTTGCTAGCTCTTGGGCGAAAGATTCAGCGGACATATTGGTGAGGTCAATGCCTTCGAATGTGTCGCCATGAAAGAGTATGGCTACCTCAACGCATTCTACTTCTCCAGTGATTTCATTTTGGTCTACTCCGATAAGGTAATTATTTCCGTCTAGGACCAGGTCGCCTCGGATGGATCCAAAACCAATGGTTGTGACATTATCTAATGATTCCTGGAACTTGCGAAACGAATCATTGATGGAATACTGGGGGATCCCGGTTATTTTAAAATCCATTAGTTCATTCTATTCCTTGGAAGATGTTCCACATTGTTTCATCATTTGTTCGAATATGCCGGTCCGCCATTCCTGGGAATCCACTAGCGCTTCTGCCTTCGGGTTTAGTAGAGCTCGTCACGGGAGTCGTTGCCACCTGTATCGAGGTAAGCGTGTGATACCAGGCCAGTCGGATATCCTGGTATTCTGTACCAAATGGTACTTGCGGGCTGTCCAGAGAACGGGCTGGGGACGGCGCTTCCACTAATCCAGCACATCGGCCATACGAAGGAGCCAGCACTGATAGTATCGATGATATTCTCGTTACTACTGGTGTCGGCAGTATTGTGCACATTGATGTATTGGACTTCGGGCGTATCAAACACCTTCACAACAGCATAGTTTGCACTTGCCGTTGGTGCTACAAATACTGCTCCAGCGGCTAACGGTACGCTAAGGCAGATTGTCATCAGTTGTTTTGCTTTGCTCGTCTTGCTCATCGTGATCCTCCTCGGGGATGAGGGCGATGGAGCTGTTGACTCCAGCAGACGTCCTTGCCTGCACTTTTAGGCTATACCGCCTAGACGATTAGTAGTGGCACACGTCACCAACTGTGATGAAACCGTAATAAATAGTGTGGTGGCAGCCAATGCAGCTGAGTGAACGTTGGAGGAACGGCGCAAAAGCCGCCCTGGGAGCTGGCATCTGTGGGTGCCAACTTCCCAGGGCGAGTCGATATGGTGAGCATGCTAAAGCGCTGGCGGCGTGTACCTGTCCGTACCTGTGCCGCAGTGGGGACAGGTCAGGATCCGGTGCCCGCTAGCACCAGACGACAACACAACGAGCAGCCGAGAGCAACCGTCACCCGGTGCCCGTTTAGCAGCGGACAACGACGTTGCCAGCGGACGTGTCACCGCTTTCGGGACTGAGCTCGAACAAGTGTGGGTTGACGCGACTGGAGAAGCGCAGCGAGGCACGGCACGACTGTTGATAACTCAACGTATTCTGTCGGCGGCATTGTGCTGATTTGCTGTTGCGGCTCCCGCAGTAGATCTCGCTGCATTACTGTCATTAGTACTGCTATTCTTCATCGTAGGAAGAGAAAGCGGTGCTACGTCTAGAGCCTCACACATTGCCGTGTAGTGGTCTTGGTCAAGTTTTCGAATGGTTTTAAAAATGTGTTCCACAACCACTGGTGTTTCGAGCATTTGAATTGGCTTAGCCATGTCGCATTGTTCGTTATGCGAGTACTCGTGCATCAAGCGGAGCATGTGGTTCCTGCTTGCACTGTCTTCAAGTTGGTCAATAGCGACACTCATCTGGTTCCGAAAACTGCCGATATACTGTGGGTATCGAAAACTTAAGAAGCCTTCAAGTAGCCTTCGACATACATTGGGGAGCATGGCTGTATCGTAGGAGTCAATAATTCCTGTGTTCGGATTTTTCGAATTTGCTAGTGCTTCTGCTGCCCGCCAGAATAGATAATGATACTCGGACCTCAATTGTGCGTAACGCGTTGGGTCGTCCCAGAGAACGAAATAAGGCGCCCTAGTTTGTTCGCCTTCATCATTTCGCGAACAACTTGCTCGCAGTTCGCGAATAGAGTACTCACTCTGCTTTTTCTTGCTTTTGAATGCACTATCTAGCCCATTAATCCAGCGTCGAAAGAAGTCGAAATTATGAGTTAATACGAATAGTTGTGCGATACCTTTGTCGTCCAATCCTATACACTTATCCCAAATGTATGCAAACGCACCCGTCGCAGCACCGTCGTCAACACTAGATACCGGATCATCGAAAACAACGATGCGCTCCCGTAGGTTGGCTCCATTCGATTCAATGTCCCGCAGGAAGTATAGTAGCGCGATAGATCGCTGCTCCCCCTCACTGAGATGCTCTGCTTTCTGTCCATTGCGCCGAATTGAGTACGCGTCTCCGTCAGACAGCTCGAACGTCAGCTCATCCCGTCCAAAGTAGCGCTGTAAGTCAGTTGTGAGGAGCTGAGCAAAATGAGCACGATCTTGCTGGCTGTTCTTTAGTTGCTTCAGCTCTGCTTTGTTAGCTTCGAGCTGTTCTTGGGTAGAACTGAGTTGGCTCTCAGCTTCTTGCGCGACCTCTTTGCTTGCGGTATATGCTTCTCGCACCTGCTCCACGTAATACTGGACAACGTCGCTGCAAACCTGTTCCTTGAGCTGGTCGTAGTTGTCGATATCGTTGTTGTGCTCGCGGATGATTGCGTTGAGAGCCTCAACATCTACTTTGCCAGACAACGAACTGCCCGTGCTCGATTCTTCAAGCGTCAATGGCTGGAATAGCTCTCCCTGCTTACAGGCAAGCTGCTGACGAAGGAATATCAAGCGTTCCTTCACTGCTACGATGAGGTCACGAATGGCGTTAGTGCGGCCTAGCCAGCGTTTTGTCCTAGCCTCGTCAAGAGACCTCGGTGGCTCCAAACCTCTTACAAACCGCTCGCACTGCTCTTCATATGTAGCGAGTTGCGTATCAAGTGTCTCAATCGTCTTCTGCACTCTCTTCAGTGACTCATCGAAATGCCGGTTCAGTCGGTCGACACGTTCCTCTGTGTAGACACCGTCGCAGAAGAGGCACCGATCTCCTGCGCGATGCAGCTGCATGCCTTCTTGAACCCACGTGGCTGCATTGTGGTTGCTTTTGAGCGCGTCAATGGCTTCTGACGTCACTGTCCGTGCTATAACTCTACTCACTTGAGTAGCTATGTCTGTTAGTGGGATGCTTAGGTTCGACAGTTCAGTGATTCTGTCTGTAGTCGGTGAGGTGATGCGTTTGATTTGTTGATCGACGTCAAAGTCTGACATATCTCGAGAAGGCGATTGCAACGCATCATCTAGTGCCTTTATGAACTTTGGGCGCTTGTATCTGCGTCCGTCATAACTGACATCGACGCCTTGTAACTTACCGGCTACTTTTGCGGCTCCCTTTGTTCCAATTTCATTGCACTTATCTCCAGCTGCTTCGAGCTGCTTTTTAAGTTGAGGAATAGTTGAACTACTTGCTTTGTCGATAGCTGCCTCAAGTTCTTCGCGTCTATTTTGGTTGTCAATGTTCTCTTTACCAAGGTAGAGTAGCGACTCGGTTTTGCCGCTGTCCAGTTTAAGATTCGTGTTTATGTAATCAGCGTTGAATATACAGAGTCGTGTTGCGAGCGCTTCGTCTTGACTCCTGATATCTCGGGCGTGTTGGTTGTCATCCTTGACTGTCAGTACTGTGCCGTCACTCCAATCTCCCTTTGTAATTTCAGTCAGGAGTGCTGCAAGTGTCGATTTACCGCTGCCATTGCCGCCGTAAATGACGTTAAAGCGCGCGAAGTCAGTATTGCTTTGTTGGTGCCAGTTTTGAAAAATGCGGTAGTCCTTGATTTGCTTGATCCGAGAGATTTGCATCGATGTTTCCTTGTTGCTCTTTGATTATAAATGATGTATTTGTATTTGGTTCAAATAGACAGGTATTTTTGTGAAATGTTGCTACGCCACCACTCCCACCCCTCGCTCCATCACTCTCTCTACATCCACTCGTGCCTTCGCCAGTATCGTGCTGGCGTCACTACCAAGAATCTTTTCTATCTCCCAGGTTCTGACCGTCGCTTGGCGTGGCAACCAGATACCAATGCACTTGGCTTGGTAGTCGTTGTCGAGATCGAGGATGAGGTAGCCTAGGAGCTGCATGAGGACTTTCCGCACCCACGGCGCTGTGATGGTGTCCTTGACCTTGAAGTCGAAGAGCGTGTCGTCAATGAACCAGTCGCCGTCGGCGCCACCAACCAAGGAGGCACCGGTAAAGTGCGGATTTTCCGTGTACTCGACGCCCTTGCGGATCATCGTGCGCCACTGCTCGACTTGCCCCTGATTGGCGGCGCGCAGATTGGAGACGTCGGCGAGCATGGCAGGTGGAATCGAAGCGAACAGATCATCGACGGTTTTGCTCGCGTGCAGCCGTTCTCCCAAGGAACTGAAGAGTGCGCGAAGGCCCGCCCGATATAACGCCTCACACCAGGTGAAGATGATACTAGCGCGATCTTTGTCTTCTTCGGTGCCTTGGATCGTCAGATTCTCGGCTTCGCGGAAGCTGTCTGCCAGCATTTCTGTGATACGCTCACCATCCTTCATGCGCCGCGCATACCAGAAACTGAACGCCCTGACGCCAAGGGCAGATGCGCTGTAGGTGGGTTCAAACTGGCCGAGCATCATCCTGGTGCGGATATCGAAAGCGGTGCCGACGGTCGGTGAGTGCCGTCGTTTGTCGTGTACTTTCTCCGGCAGCGGGACGACCAGTGGAGCCTTGGCCAGGTCATAGAAGCCGAGCTGCCTGGCGAACCCCTTGCCTGCCTTGGATTGGCCTGCGGCAGTCGCCAGGGCCGGGGCACAGTCCTCCACCAGCTTGCGAAAGGGAGATTGCTTGTCGTTGAGATGGGTCGTCAGGCTCATGGGAGGCTCCACCGCAGGATTGAGAGGGATATACAGCAGCGCAGAGCCGAGCGACGCCGGTGTCGCCATGGGTGACAGAGGCTGGAGGATGACTCCAACGGGGACTGGGCTGCGTTGCCGCAATCGATAGTAAAGCGCCGCACGGTGAGCCAGTAGCCGTCTCCCGTCCTGGCGGGCTGTTTGCGGCTGAATCGTGATCTGATTGCGGGCAAGACGCGGTGCACTTCGCTGTGCGAGTCCACATCCTGCTACCAGGGGCAACCCGAGCGTCCTTGGGGTTACCCGTGCCAGTGCCTGAGCGCGGGGGAGGACTCTTCGCGTCTCTCTTAGCGCCCGAGGGCGCCAGAACCGCAGTACGGAAGAGCAGCAGACGCCAGTGAGCCGGCATGCAAAGTGGAGATCGAGGCACCTGATCCGCTACGCCGCCTGCAACCTACTCTCAACAACTGCTACCCGGCCGGCGAGGTCCTCATGCTGCGTGGTGAGTAGCCGTAGTGCGCCTTGGGCTTGGAGGGCGTCTTCTCGCTGAGCTTCGATGTCTTTACTGAGTGTGTCGATCCGCTCGGTTACTTCCTGATGGTTGCGATCGATCTTCTCATCCAGTTCTGCAAACCGTTTGTCAATCTCATTAAATTGCGCACCAATGGCATCGAAACTCTCTTCCATGCTGCTGCGTACGTCTTTTATCTCATCACGTACGCCTTTAATTTCGCCACGTACGTCCTTTATCTCGCGCTCGAGTTTGCCAATGCGATCATTGATTCGTCCCTCGACAGCATTGAGGTTAGTGGTTAATAATTCTTGTATGCGTTGGAAATCTTTTTCGGTCATACTTCTATTTAAGCATGGTGGGCTGGGAGTGTAAAGGCGCACAGCTAGAATATAGGCTTGATACTGCTTGGTGATATTTTATAGTATGTAGAAACCGCGAGAGAAAATGGCAAGTATAGTAAAGAGAATGACGTACGAACTCGTTAACGCCCCATACATCAATCCAGCAAGTAGTGTAATCCGCAATCGATATGACCTTCGCGATGCAGCTAACTTAGCGTGAACCGAGCAAAATACGTGGCGCTCATGGCAGGAAGGTAATCTAGGAGTGGTAGCCAACTCGCCAGCATCTTTTCGTAATGTTATGGAGTCTTGAAGTCTGGTGACGTCGCAATCCGAGCTGATCTTAGTACCTGCATCAAGATACTTAGCGCTTCAAACGCTCCGAAAGTCTCTTCGAGGAAGCGGAGGTAGGTGACACCCTGAGGGTCCTTGTCGGTGTAGACACGACCTTTCAGTAAATCGTGTCGCGCTGTCCCGTGGCCGATCGCATTCCGTTTTTCACTGGAAAGGAGCTTAGGCAGAACTTCCCAGCCAGGCACCATCTCGACATACGCCAGTTTGTGGGCATTAGATAGCCTGTTATACTGCGCGATAGAAGACACTCGCCGTGTTGTAGGAACCATGTCAGGATGCGTGTTGCCAAAGTTGTTTGGATCGGCCTGTTTGACTGAATTTTGTGTCGCCATTAAAATCCAAAGACACTTGCAAGACGCCTCGAATCCTTGTTGGTAGAGATCGCGAGCGGTCGTGAACTCATCGCGGAATAGTGTTAGATCCTCCAGATCTCGCTTTGCGTTGTCGTCGACCCAACGCGGCAAACGCCCCATCGCCCACACTTTGTACTTGGTAATGAAGTGGTCGAGCGCAAGAAATGCGTCTCGCTCGAGTTGTCTAATCGTCGCGGCCTGCTCGCGAAGAAAATCGATATAGTTAGCGCTACGAACTGCCCGTCGATACTTTCGGTGAAATCGTTCGAGAAGATAATCGGTACCAGTAAGTGATGTGCCAAGGATGCTAACTGTTGCCGTCAGTACAGCCTGATATGCGATAGTCGTTCGTTGGTGCATAGTTGACCCAACAGACTTGACGCCGAACTTGTTGATGGCAGTCTTCTCGAACATAGCCCAGTTCTGCTGCAGGAAGTACTCGAATAGCATACGCACCGTCGGCCACAGTTCCTGAGCCACCTCACGCCCTTGGCCATGCTCGCCTTGGAACGCCAGAAAACGTTCGCCTCCCAGTAGACTGTGCAAGGTCATCGTCGGAAATGCACCGAGTCCATCGAAGGAGTCGGCGTCGTAGCGTGAAGGAACAAATGGATTGATGGTGATAATGGGTGAGTCATTGCTCAGGTCGTCTTCTTGAATAACCTCGCATTCAAAGTTGATGCGGTGGCTCGCTAAATCGTCGCCATCCATCTGGCCACGAATGGATACCTTGCAGATTGGACAAGGGAGATAAAAGCGGGTGTTGTCGGCTGTGTCAATGCCGATTCGTGCTGTAAAGGGCTTGTCGCAGCCCGGGCATCTAAGGAAATAGCGAGAAATCATAGAATTCAAATCTTGTGATGTGGCAGGTAGAACAGATGTGTCTTCTCGGTCGTTCAAGGACACAGTCCAATCATGCTTCTACTTCCTTTCCTGGGCTCTAAGTTACAAGTCACAAGTTGATGAAGCGGCACAAGGAATCTGCTACTGATAGGCTCCACAAACAAAAGACCTCCGAGATATAGGTGTGAACTCAGTATTTGAAGCGGCGACTTTTGGCGCATCGGTTAATAATTCGCCAGATTACCACCAAAAGCGACAGTAAAGTGGCGATGGTGCGAAGGCGAAGGTACCCAGCGCTATGCTTGCGAAGGCGCCAGCATCGGTAGGAAGGCCGAACCTTCCGACGTCTCAGCTCGCTGCTTATTCAAACTAAATTAGGAGAAAATCATGGCCAACGAGGAACCGCTCTACCGCGCCATCATCCCCGAAGGAACCCACCTCGCACGCTCGAACAACACCGAAGGTGCGTTCAGAGGTGCCGTTCTTGACGATGAGACCAACCAGGTAAGCGGGCAGGCTGAGCTGGTTGAAGTTGATCGTGATGAGGATGATGAATCGAATGAGTCCCCCGATTTGAGCACTGCAGTTGCTATGTTGGCAGTCGCGGGAGTGTCCATCGCAGGCACTATTTTTGTCTCAGCGGTTGCGCCCAAGATTAAGACTTGGTGGGGCGACACGGCGTATCCGTCATTGAAGGCAAGGCTCGGATCGCTGCTCACTCAGAAGACTCAAGAGGAGCAGAAGGAGATTGAAGCGGCGTTCAATAGTACAGCTCTGGCGAAAATTTCATCTGGCGATGCGTTGACTGAACTATCCACCGTGACGGCTGATCCTGAGTTTGTAATGAGCAATGAGGAAGCACAACAACGCTTTGCCACGCTTCTATATGCTGCCACCCTTGCCGCCCATGAGCTTCGCACGCTTAAGAACGCATCGATTGTCGATGAGCCCGAACGGCAGCAAATTCAGGACGTACTCGACAGGTTCGCCGATGAGTCGGTAGTCAGTCTCGCCAATAGAGTGTTTGAGAATAATACTGCGTTGGCTACGATAGTGAATGCAGCGCTACAGAGAAATCTCGGTCAAAGCAGTCAAGACGATGGAGCGTATCTGCCACTGCAACATGAGCAGTTCCACGAGCTGCTGCAGCTGTCGTAGGAGACGCAGTTACTCACTCATCCCTCCCACCAGCTCCTCCACCCGCATGTCCAGCGCCGTTGCCAGGGCGATGAGCGTGCGCAGGCGCGGGTTCATTGGGGTGCCGGGGCGGGACTCGCCCTTTTCGAACTTTTGGTAGGTGTAGGTGGAGATGCCGGCGGCGTGGGCCAGGGCTTCCTGGCTCAGGCCCTTAGCGATGCGGGCGCGCTGCAGCCGCAGACCGAGCTGGCGGGCGATGGGCCACCACTGCTCGTCTTGGCTGGTGGAGGAGGAAGCGCGCACGACCACCAGCGTCAAGCGGGCACCAACTTGGCACCACCATATATGTATGGCAATCTAGAGATGTCAGCCGAGATGGAGGGAGGTGAGCAGCATGGGTGGCTGCTGAATGAAGGCCCCGTACAGCGGGGCCTCTACCCGATCGTGGTCGCACCTGTGAGCCACGCGGCGTCCGTCAAGCGGCCTGCGCTGGGCGGGCGTCGTCATTGCCAGCGCTGACCGACGACTTGGCTGTGCCGGTGCGCTGGCCGGCTGAAGTTCTTTGAGAAGCGTTGGCTTGCGGCTGCGCGTCGGCTGCTTGGTCGAGTTGGGCCGCTTGCTCATTGTGGAGCGTCCAGGCGAAGACAAGCCCTGCCCTGGGGAAGAGCCAGCCGTCGTAGCGGTAGCGCACGACTGCTGACTGAGGTTCCTCAGAGACGCGCCCACCATCACCACGCGACGCGAAGTCCATCAGGCGGACACGCTCGATCGCGTCGGTGTCGTAGGACAGCTCCACGTCCAGGCCCTTGGTCGGGCGGTCGATGTTGAGATGGAAGACATGGCCGTTGCGCGGCACCAGTGAACGGAACCGGAATGCAATGACGACCGGCTTGGCGTCTGCGATGACCTCGGAGCCCAGGTCGACGACATAGATCTGCCCTGCATCCTCCACCCGCCGTGTGAACGGTACCGGCATGCCGTTGACGGTGAACTGCTCCAGGGCGAAGACCTCTGGACCGGAGACGGCCAGGCCAGGCACTGGCCGGCGGTACCACACACTCGTCTCCCCACGCTCGGCCACTAGCTGGTCGTAGCGCTGGCGGTCGGAGACGACGGCGAACTTGCGGAAGCGGTGCCGCGGCGTGACGGTGTACTCCCAGCGGACACGTAAGTCGAAGAACGGGGTAGGAGCAATGCTCCTACCCCTTGGTATACCAAGGGTCGCGTCGACGCGGGCGTCGTACCAGCGCTCCTCGGCAGCCATGGCTTGGTGGCGGATGTCGGCATAGACCTCACGGCCGAAGGCTGGGTCACCGAAGCGCAGACCCAGGCTGGTAGTGGCCAAGTCATCCAGCAACGTGGGTGTGGCTATACGCGCAACATCTTGGCGGTCAAAGCGGAAGGCCTCGATGACCGCATCGCGTAAGGCCGGTGCTTCCTCACGGATCGTTTGGCGGAAGCGCTCTGCCACCGCCCGCTCCTGATCGCGCCGGAAGGCGTACTCAAAGAACGTTGACAGCAGCCCCGCACCAAACAATGTCCCACCCAGCTCGCCCAATGGCAGCGCGTGCAGCCACTGCCAGTCACCCAACTGCAGCGGGGACAGCCAGGCGTTGAGCATCATGAGGAGGATGCCGGCTAGGGTGAAGGAGACGGCCAGGAGGGCGGCCTTCAGGCGACGGAGGCGGTGGTGGAGAGGTGGATCTATGTTGGGCATTACTTTAATAATTCTATCATTAAGTAACTACGCTTGAAAGATTGACGCCAGGGCAGAGCCCCCATGTCACCCAGCACGATTTTACTGTATACTTTAGGTGGGTCATTAAATCGGACACCCACCCCACTTGTATTACCGTAAATTGGAAAGACATGAAAGATAGCGAACTCGACCAGTACTCAAAGAATGATATCGCACGGATTGCCGATGTCATTAATGTCGTGGCCGCCGAAGCGAATCAGCCGTGGGTGATTCTTCAGAAACTCGGAGAACGAGCTCATGCTGAACCAGACTTCGAAGACAATCCAGGGCTTCCATACGCTGAGACCGCGCTTGCCTACAGTTTTGTTGAGGACAAGAAGAATCCTGGGGCCGTGGTGCTTGGCGTACGTCTATCCGGCGCAAGCGATGAGTGGCCGCTAGCATTTAAAGATGTTTCCTCAATCGAAAAACAAGTGTGGTGCGAAATTGCAGAACAGTGCACACATCATCTAGCGAAGGCACACATGCTGGATGTAGCACTATCATGTGGCGCAATCCGTGGGCGCGACGCCGCTAAGGAGATCGCTGAGCTCTATCTCACCGTTGCTCAAGATGTCAACATAGAAATATACTATCGAGGCGGCTGCCTACGTCGTTGTTGGAGTATTGCTCGTTCATATGGCTTGCATACATTAGAAGCGCAGGCAAGGAGTGCGTCCTACCAGATGGCGCAACTTTTGTTCAAACTACCTGAAATCCCTACAGGAATCCTGCTGCAGCCGTTTGAAATAACTACTGTTAATCCGCGCTATGGCGATTTTAGCGACCCTAGTCGGCAAGAAGTGCGAGATCTGCTGAAGCAGATTCGCTTCCGATCGGCAACTAACGTGTCGACCCTTGAAGGTGTATCCGAATTGCTTGTCAGAGTGGCGAGTACAGATTCTGAGCGCGACAAGGCACGCCGCTCGCTGATAGAGAGCTACCTTGCTTTAGGTGAAAGTGCGAAAGGGATGATCGCTTCCTCATATTTTGAGGAAGCGGCCGGGAAAGCCAGCAAGTATGGATTCACCGATTTAAGAGATCGCGCAGTGCAGTTGTTGCAGGCCGTACCGTATGAAGAACTCGGCATGCAAACACTTCCAATTGAGTTACGACTCCCCTGTTATGTCATTGATGCAACACTGGCTCGCTATAGACATGCGCGAGACGTGCTTTCCGCGCTTGACATCTGGCTAGGTGGCACATGCCCCACCGGATCTTACGAAAGTAACATCAACTTTGCCAAGGAAAGA
>ERZ773069.1879-NODE-1879-length-11493-cov-5.388180_pt1 | contig 11493 bp, 9 predicted proteins | sample MGYA00580619_ERZ773069 | MGnify/ENA primary metagenome ERZ773069 (study PRJEB29015, sample SAMEA2738007) | human oral metagenome | biome: human oral; feature: human-associated habitat; material: dental | place: China | collected 2108 ...
ACTTTATTAACAGTACTGCGAGTATGATTGAAATAGGGAGTGTTTCTGTTTAATTCTTGCCGTGCAATCATTTCTGACTATTGTTTATGTTAATAACTCCCCTGTCAATCATTATTTTGCTAAAGATACATTAGTTTATTCTATCTTTATATCAGCAACTTATTTTTATAATCTGCACAAAACTCTTTCCTTAGTTTCTATCGCTTTTTCCACCAGTTTATCTATATCTTCAAGAGCTTTTTCCGATTCTTTTATGTCTTCTAATTTGGGCTTGGTTACCGGATGTTTTGCCACAAATATGGTACAGCAGTCCTCATAAGGCTCTATTGAAGTCTCATAAGTGCCTATTTGCTGCGAAAGTTCTACTATATCCTGCTTATCAAAGCCTATAAGCGGTCTAAATACCGGTAAGGTGCAGACTTCATTGGTTACAAGTAAAGACTCTATGGTCTGACTTGCCACCTGTCCTATGCTTTCTCCGGTTATCAAAGCCTTATCATCATGCTCTTTTGCTATGATTTGGGCTATCTTCATCATGTATCTTCTCATGATTATGGTAAGTTCATCATGTGGGCATTTATCGTAAATATAAAGCTGTATATCAGTAAAATTGATTATATGCAGGTTAATATCTCCGGTATACCTTGATACTAATTTAGCAAGGTTTATAACCTTTTCCTTGGCTCTTTCTGATGTGTATGGCGGAGCATGGAAGTATACCGCCTCCAGTCTTACGCCTCGTTTTGCAATCATATATCCGGCTACGGGAGAATCTATTCCTCCGGATAGTAAAAGCATGGCTCTGCCGTTAGTACCTACCGGCATACCTCCAAGACCTTTTATACTGCTTGAGTATATATTTACATGGTTTCTTATTTCCACCTTTATATAAACTTCCGGATTTCTTACATCCACCTTCATTTGAGGATAGGTATTAAGTATATGCTCTCCAAGTGCCGCATTGATGGTCTCGGAAGTGCCGGGGTAGGACTTATCAGCCCTTTTTGTATCCACTTTAAAAGTTATATTCTTATCCTTGTATACCTTGTCTACAAAGGCTGCCACCGCATTTTTAAGGTTTTCAAAATCCTTATCATGCACTCTTACCATAGGGCAGATAGCCACTATTCCAAATACATGGCTTAGAGCTTCTATAACTTCATCTTCATCGTAATTACCTTGGCAGTCTACATATATTCTTCCTATTTCTTTGGATACGCTGAAATCTCCCTCAACATTTCTTAAAGCCCACTTTATTTGCTTTATTAAAGCGTCTTCAAACACATACCTGTTCTTTCCCTTGGTACCTATCTCTCCGTATTTGATTAAAAATGATTCATATTTCATTTGCAAATGTCCTTAAATCTAAATTTTACTTATATCTTCTAAGTTGGGGTATCAATTCTTTTAGATTGGCTAAGAAAAAGTCCAACTCTTCTTTGTTATTATACTTGGAAAATGAGACTCTTACAGTAGAACTTAAGAACTCTTCTTTAAGCCCTATTCCCTTTAATGTGCCTGAAAGTCCGGGGTGGTTAGAGGAACAGGCTGAACCGCTTGCTATATATATTCCTCTTTCTTCCATAGCGTGTAATAAAACTTCCGCCCTTACTCCGCTTATAGAAATGCTCAGTACATGGGGGGCAAATTTTACTCCCTTCTCGGAATTAAGCTTTATGCCCTCATCATTAAGCTTTTTAATTTCATCTATAAGATAGTCTCTTAAACCGCATATATACTCTACTTCTTTGTCAAAATCTTCATAGGCTTCCTTTGCCGCCTCACCAAGTCCTGCTATACCGGGGATATTAAGTGTGCCGCTTCTAAGCCCTCTTTGCTGACCTCCACCGTATATTATAGGCTTAATATTGACCCTTTCATCTATATACAAAAAACCCGATCCTTTAGGACCGTGGAGCTTATGGGCGCTCACACTGAGAAGGTCTATGCCTTCTTTTTTGGGAAATATCTTAAACTTCCCGTAGGCTTGTATTGCATCTGTATGCATATATATGTCTTTGTTGTAGCCATGTACTATATCGGCTATCGCCTTTATATCCTGAACCGCACCTATTTCATTATTAACATACATCACAGACACCAATATGGTATCTGCTCTAAGCAAGAACTTCAATTCTTCAAGTGAGATCTGACCTTTTTCATCTACTTTGAGTATACTGTATTCAAAGCCCAGATCAGCCAAGTGTACCAAAACCTGATGCACTGCGGAGTGTTCTATGGCAGTACTTATAATATGCTTTCCATACCTTTGCCTTGCCATGGCAGCCCCTATAAGCGCCATGTTGTTGGACTCCGTTCCTCCCGAGGTAAATACTATCTCTTTTTCAGATACCTTCATAGTTTTGGCTATTTTTGCCGCCGCCTCTTTTAGGTACTTTTCAGCCTCCATTCCCTTAAGGTGCTTGGCTGACGGATTGGCATAATCCTCATCCATAGCTTTATTCATCAGCTCTATTACAGGCTTTGACACCCTCGTAGACGCTGCATTATCCAAATAAACCTGCATTTTGTTACTCTTCTTTCTATATTGATCCTATATTCATTTTTAATAATTAAAACCTTAAACTTCCCCTATATAAAATTGACTTAGCACATCGGCACTGCGATATTTTTTGAGTGTGTGTATCAAAGACATAGTTGTATCACATGCTATGCTACTACAATGTATTATTGATATTTAATTAATATCTGTAATAGTATGCTAAATCTCAAATTTCTTTATTATTTATCTGCTGCAATCTATTAACAAAGCAGTAATAAAGCCGGATATCAACGATACTATACACTAGCGGTTTTGATATGTGCAATCAGGCAAATACATAAGTTGTCTGCTATGCTTATTTAAAAAACAATGTTACTTAATCAAGCTGTATCATAAAATTGGACAGAACCGCAAAACCTGCGGTTTCTGTCCTAAGTATACGACTTCCGAGCGAAATTATTTCAAAGCCGGCTTCTTTGGCAGCCTCTATCTCTTGTTCCTCAAAACCGCCCTCCGGTCCTATGCATACAGCTATACTTTTATATTGTTTTGCACTTGCAAATGCCTCTCTTGCACTTTCAGTACCTCTTGCCTCTTCATAAGCCAGATAAGCCTTGTCATAGTCGGCTATATCCTGTAACATTTGTTTGAAACTTATAGGAGCTTTAACCTCGGGTATTATACTTCTTTTTGACTGTTTGGCTGCACTTTCTGAAATCCTTTGCCACCTTTTTGTCTTATTTTCCCCCGACTTTTCATCCAACTTTACTATAACTCTTTTACTTATAAAAGGCACTATGGAGTGTACTCCAAGTTCAACCGCCTTTTGTATGATAAGTTCCATCTTATCGGATTTGGGGAGTGCCTGATAAAGTACCAATCTGACCTTAAGTTCTCTTGCCGCTTCATTTTCACTTTTTACCAAAAGCTCGACCTTATCATCATCTATACTTTTTATGGTACACAGATAGTCCCAATCCTCTCCGGTGCTGATTAAAAGCTCCTCGCCTGTCCTCATACGAAGGACATTGGCTATGTGGTGTCTATCTTTCCCTCTTATATAGGCAATACCGCCCTCTATGTCCTCAGGACTGATAAAAAAATGCTGCATTACTTTCTCCTTGCACAGACACTGAGCCATTCACCGTCATGTACTATATCTATAATTTCAAGCTCCGGGTTCGCCTTTATACTCTCAACCACTTCTTTTTCCTTAGTATCTATGATACCGGAACTTATAAATATGCCCCCTCTTTTAAGATACCTTGCCGCTTCCGCCTGTAAGCGTATTATTACCGGAGCAAGTATATTGGCAACTAAGATATCATAGCAGCCAAAACCTACTTCCTTTTGCACCGCCTCATCTTCGAGTATATCTCCGCCGATAAGTTTATAAGCGGACTTTTCTATCTTATTTATAAACATATTTGCCTTCACTGTGGGCAGGGCATACTCATCTATCTCGGTAGCAACTACCTTGGAAGCTCCAAGCTTTAATGCGGCAATACTTAAGATACCGCTTCCGGTTCCCACATCAAGTATTTTTAACTCCTTCTTGCCCTCTTCTAAAAACTTGGAAATATATTTGTTAAGCCCTCTTATGCACAGCCTTGTTGTTTCATGTGAACCTGTACCGAAGGCTGTGCCGGGGTCTATGTCTATACTTATTTTATAGTTTTTAAAATCCTTAGCTTCTTCCCAAGTAGGCTTTATAAGTATATCATCAAGCATAAAAGGCTTAAAAAACTCCTTCCAATTATTGATCCAGTCCTTATCCTCGGTCTCACTTTTTATGATTTCACAGCTTCCAAGCTCAAGGTTTTTACTTAAATCAGCCAAAAGTTCCTTCACATTTGCAAGAACTTCTTGGGATTTATCCTGTTCAAGGTAGAAGCTTATTTTTGCACTGCCGTCATCCTTGGGCAAATCGGGTAATATATCTATAAACATCCCCTTTGTATCCTCTTCACTTAAGGGGATATTGTCTTCAACCTCTATTCCCTCTATGCCGGCTTCAGGCAGGCAGGCGGACAGTATATCGACTGCATCGGTTCTTGTTATCAAAGTATATTTATCCCACTTCATAAATAAGCTCCTTTCTATTATCAAACTTAATAAGCCTAGCAAATCCTATTCTTTTATAAGTTTTATGTAATTCTTCTTTCCTCTTCTAAGCAGCTTAGGCTCGTTAAAATCATCCTCACTGTAGCAAAGCTTTATATCGCTTATCTGCTCCGAGTCTACAGATACTCCGCCCTGCTCGACATTTCTTCTCGCTTCTGAGCGGCTCTTTGCAAGCCCTGATTTTACCAACAGATCAAGTATATCTACCTTACCCTCTGTAAAGTCTTCTTTTTTAAGGCTGTAACTTGGAACATTATCAAGATTTCCGGCACCGGAAAAAAGTGCCTTGCTTGCCTGCTTTGCCTGCTCTGCATCTTCTTCACTGTGCACAAGCTTGGTAAGCTCATAAGCAAGTATTTCCTTAGCTTCGTTTAGCTTAGCCCCTTCCCAGTCCGACATCTGCTCAATTTCTTCTATAGGAAGGAAGGTAAGCATGCGAATACACTTAAGTACATCGGCATCGGCTACATTTCTCCAGTACTGATAAAAATCAAAGGGTGAGGTCTTGTTAGGGTCAAGCCATACCGCTCCGCCTACGGTCTTACCCATCTTTTTACCCTCTGAATTAAGCAAGAGGGTAATAGTCATGGCATGGGCGTCCTTAGAAAGCTTACGCCTGATAAGCTCCGTACCTCCAAGCATATTTGACCACTGGTCATCACCGCCGAACTGCATATTGCAGCCGTACTTTTGATATAACATATAAAAGTCATAGCTTTGCAATATCATGTAGTTAAACTCAAGGAAGGAAAGCCCCTTTTCCATACGCTGCTTATAACACTCGGCTCTAAGCATATTATTAACTGAAAAATGCGGTCCCACCTCACGAATAAACTCCATATAATTAAGGTCTCTTAGCCAGTCGGCATTATTTACCATAATAGCCTTACCCTCGCCGAAGTCTATAAACTTGCTCATCTGTGCTTTAAAAGCTTCGCAGTTTTTATCTATGGTTTCTATGCTCATTACATTTCTAAGGTCGGTTCTTCCTGACGGGTCTCCTATCATACCGGTTCCGCCACCTACTAAGGCTATAGGTTTATTCCCTGCCATCTGTAACCTCTTCATAAGACAAAGTGCCATAAAATGCCCTACATGGAGGCTGTCTGCCGTAGGGTCAAAGCCTATGTAAAATGTAGCCTTCCCTTCGTTGATCATCTTGCTTATTTCTTCTTCATTGGTTGTCTGTGCTATAAGCCCTCTGGCTTTAAGCTCCTCAAAACAATTCATGTTAAGTTCTCCTCATAAAAGTTAGTTTTCATTGTTTATTGTATCGGCATTGTCTGCTATATCAGCATTATCTGCTATATCAGCATTAGCCGCTGTACCAACATCCTTCACGGCATTAGCTGCATCAGAATCATCTGCTGCGCCGTCATTACCTGCTTCATCAGCATTAGCCTCTGTATCAGTATTATCTACTGCATTAACATTGTCTGATATATTATTATTAGCCGATGTATCAGTATTATCTGCTACTTCCGCATTCCCTACAGCATCATCTTTACTCTTATTACCTGCTTCACTACCTTCAGCCTTTACTTCCTGTTTTTTTCTTCTCAGTTCATTATATACCGCCAAGCCGATAAGTAAAAGCCCTGCCGCAAATAAATAAGCAAACCATGAAACTCTTGTCCAGAATGTCCTTGACATAAATACAGCGATAGTTATAGCAAATGAAAAAGCTATCAAAAATTCCTTTCTGTGCTTTCTGATACTGGTGTATACAAGTAATATTAATGCAAATACAAGTACTATGATAGAATCCTCAAGAAGCCCTCCCTGTACGGCTGCCCAAGTGAGCATCAAAAGCACTGCCGCTCTTGCGGACACATTAATAATTCTATACTCTTTATTATTTACCATGCCCTTAAATGCCAATGGGATAAGAAGTAATGAAAATACCTTTACCTCAAAGTCATATACACTTGGTATCGTTACAAAGTCCTGTAGCCATATAAATGCAACAAAACATACCGTAGAGCACAGTTGAGACATTGATTTGTATTTTTTCACCGTAATATATTGTAAGCAGTACAGAGCCAGTAAAAGTATATAGATACTTCTGATATAAGTAGGCCTATACAAGTCTACACTCAGCCCGGTCAACATAGCCGCTATGTGTAAGCCCCATGTAATACTCCACCAGTCACAGCCGGCAAGCGTATCCTTGTCTTCCTTTATTATAGGTGTTTTATACCTTAAGAAGGCAATAGATACCAAGTTTAATATAGTAACCGCCCCAATGGTTAAATACTCTCTTTGCAAATTCATTTCCAGCATGAATTTGGTCATAAGCAAAAACCAAAAAACAGATGAATTTATAAGAATTTGCCTATATTTTTTTTCTATATAAGCTTTTATATTATACACTATACAAAATGCAGTTATAAGTATGAAATAAAGCAAGGCTTTGGCAAAACTCTCCGGAAAATCAACTGTAATATAGCCCCATATAGCAATTACCCCTAAAATAAGAGAAACTATATCCGCTACATCAGATACAATATCTTCTTTAAGTACATACTTATATAAAGCTGAAATCATAAGAGTCGTTGCAGCAAGTATCAGCTCTATTATGATTCTGTCTACCTTAGCAAAGTACAGACTTATAAAAATACCCAAAATCAGATCTGCCAACATAGCTATATGATAAGCCCGATCTTTCTTTTCCTTTCTCATAACAAGATGTGCAAGCAGATACAGCCCCGCAAGAACAAAGTATGGTGCAGGAATATTAAAGTCTGATAGGTGCCCTACACTGTATATAATAGCGAATGCATTCATCCAAAAGCCAAGACCTATGTCACAATCTCTCTTACGCATAAGTTTATATGCGCAGGCAAGCAGAAAGTATATAAATAAAGCCCATTCAAAAGATATATCAAGTGAAGGATTGATATTTACATAGTATACTAAAATATGCACAAGTGCCGCCCAAAGTGCCGGTACAAAGATACCGAATATATAATTCTCTTTAGACAGTACATAGTATACAAAAATACTGAGCAATATGCAAATTATCGTATATGCATCAGAAATTTCATATGTTAAATTTGTATAATAATCCCAAAATGCAAATACAGTAAAAAAGCTCATATTAACAAGAGCGGCAAGCCACACCTTATGATCCAACTTAAACCTGTTTTTAACTATAACAACGATTGAGAATATCACTACATTGATAAGCGAATGCAGCGCATACGGGCTTATGTTAAAATACACGATAGCATAGTTAAGCAGAAACATAAATGCCAAAATGTTAAGTATGGATATCTTCGCTTTTCTATATTTTATGTCATTTATTAAAATGTAGATCCATACCAATGTCAAAGATAAAAGTGATGCAAACTCTGCCTGTCCTCCATCAACTACAAAATAATAGCATACACTGATTATTATGGCTACACAACTTACGGCAGATGCTATATTTGCATAAGTTCTGGTATTCTGTCTGAAAGTACCCATCATATTTACCGAAGTAAATATACTAAGCAACATACAAAGCATATAAAGAATCGAATGTTCAAAGTTACCATAGGCAATTCTATATACTGCAAGTGCGAGGAACACAACAAAACCTGCACTGTTGATTTTATTCTCTCTTTTATCTCCAAGATAAAGATGAACTATCGATAACACTATGGTAACTATACCTTGATGCAGATCTCTTCTAAAGAAAAACATTACCATAATACTGACTGCCAAAAGATTGGTCTGTGCAAATGCCGATATATCCGTTTTAAGCTCCTTGGATATCAGATCGGTTTTACTTTTCTCTATATACAGATCCACTATAACACAGAGTATTGCATATACAGCAAGATAGGTTATTGTAAATGCAAGAGGCATATTAAACGCCATTACTAAAAAGCATATACATACACTTATTCCGTATAAGCATATATCGGTATACCATCTTCTGTTAAACTTCTTTAATGCAAGCAGGAGTGAAATCTCCGTAAAAATCGAAGCTACGAAAAATGTTAAATATCTTGTATCCTCCGAAAGACTTAAATATCTTCCCATAAGTTTAAAGTAAGCTATGGCTATAACTGCCATAAATAAAAGGAAGCTTGCAAGTATATATAGCGATCTGCTTATAAAGGACAGCTTAAACTTTTTTTCTGCAAAAAAGCTTAAGGCATAGACTGATACCACAACAAAAAGTATACATAAAAGCTTTGTAACTCCGGACATGGTATGCCAGTTTGTAGTGGCAAATATAATTCCCGCTAAAAGCACGAAAACAACACCAAGTGTCATAAGCAGTATGTTATAAAAATTCTTATCCGGCATCTTGAACTTGAGTTTTGGCTTTTGAATAATCGGTTTTGGAATATCAGGCTTGACAGTTTCCGCCTGTGCCTCATCTAATTTTTCAGTAACTTTAAGAGGTTCATTATTTGCACTATCTATGACCTTGGCACTTGCTTCTTCCAAGTCTTTATCTGTGCTTGATTCCTTAGAGGAGGCATTAAGCTTATCTTCCTCTTTTAATAAAGCGCTATATTTAAATGAGTATGATCTATTTTTTAAGTCCGCTGTTGCAGCGGTCTTTTCATCTTTTAATTCCTCTTCATCCTCTTTTAATCCCGCTGCTTCTCTTTTCCTCTTAATAGCTTCTTTCTCTTTTCTATCCTTCTCTTCCTTTATTTTTTCTTCAAGAGCGCTTTTATACATTTTTGCTTTACTGTTACTGTCCATTGCAAATATAAGTGCCCCACAAACAAGGCAAAACATTATAAGTCCCAACATAGTTAAACTCTCCTTTTAAGAATCCATTAATGCCTTTTTTCATCTATCATTTCTTGCTCTTTATGAGCTTTTTCGGCAGTGATCCCCTCATATATTTTCATATTATTTTTAAGTCTGTCTCTGCTTATCCTATCTATTATAAAAATAAATACGATATAAATGATAATAGGAATTGCAAGTATACCTAAACCCCACAGTATACTCCTCATAAAAAATACAAAAAGTTCCCCTCCGCCGGGTCCAACCGCAAATGAGTCTTCCACCAATAAATCCTCCATTTAGAAAAGAATGTAATAATAGTTACTATTTTTGATTTGAAGTTTTATCCCCCTGTTTTTAGATTTTTTTGTTGATATTTATATATATTATTTATATATATTGATTAATTATAGCATATAACATAAATTTTTACTATTTTTAGTTTACTTTATAAATGCAGCTTTGTAGATATAGTATAAGTCACTTTTTACATGATTTTTTAATTGAATTTTTATGACTTGCAAAGTGTTATTTATTGTGCTAAATTAAATTGCAGATAACCTGATACAAAATATCAATTTCAAATTTTGTATCTTAACAATATAGTTGTCAGCAATATAGCTTATTGAATTTTGTTTTTGCTTTGACAACAAATTTATTAAAATATAGAAAGGATTTTATTTATTATGAGTAGAGAAAACACAAAGAAGATTTTAAACCAGACATTAGCAGACTTAAGTCAATTCGCAGCAATTATACATCAGGTACATTGGTATGTTCGTGGAGAGCGTTTTTATGGAGTGCATGAGCTTATGGACAAGTTCCTTGATGAAGCTAATGAGGCAGTTGATGAGGTAGCGGAAAGACTTATTATTATAGGAGGCGCTCCTTATTCAAGTCTTAAGGAATTTGCAGAAAACAGCAAGCTTGAGGCTAAAAAGGGTGATTACTCAGTATCAATAGAGTCTCATATCAAGACACTTATATCAGGTTATAAGTATTTGGCTAAGCTTTACAGAGAGGGTATTGAAGTAAGTGATAAGGAAGGAGATGCTGTTACAGCCGACCTTTTCACAGGTTTGTTAAAGGATACCGAAAAGACACTTTGGATGCTTAGTGCTACACTTAACAAAGCTCCTGAGCTTGAGTAATTCAATCTGCAACTTTTAACAGCACTTATAAAAGAAGGGAAGTTAAATATGTTTGAACAAATCAAATTGCCTTATGCATTTGATGCATTAGAGCCTCACTTTGACGCTCTTACTATGGAAACTCATTATTCCAAACACCATGCAGCTTATACTAATAATCTTAATACCTTAGCTCAGGCAGCAGGCATTGATTCTAAGCCTATAGAGGTTATACTTGCACACTGGAAGCGCAAGGGCGAGGGCAAGGCAGATGCTCAAGGCATACGCAATAACGGTGGCGGTTTCTTTAACCACAATCTTTTCTTTGCACATCTTTCAAAGAACGGTGCTCATGAGCCTTCAGGCGAACTTGCCGATAAGATCAATGCTACCTTCGGCAGTGTAGATGCTCTTAAGGAGCAGTTATCTAAGCTCGGTGCAGGTCAGTTCGGTTCAGGTTGGGCATGGTTAAGTACTGATATAGACGGCAATTTAAGTGTATCTTCAAGTCCTAATCAGGATAATCCTATTCTTGAGAGCGAGGGAAAACTCTTCCCGATTCTCGGTATAGATGTATGGGAGCACGCTTATTACTTGAAGTATAAGAATTTAAGAGCTGATTATATCAAGGCTTTCTTTGAAGTAGTTGATTGGAATAAGGTTGCCGAGAATTATGTGGCAGCTAAGGAGACCTTGGCTAAGCTTGCTAAGTAGTTGTTATTTATAGAAATTACTGATTGATAGAGTGCTGCAAAATAGGTGAGTAGTCATCTGCCTTGCAGCACTCTTTTTGTGCAAAAAGAGGCGGTTGCATTTTGAGATTTTGCACAAGTTATATAGCATTTCCTCTCTATTTTGCAACAGCCTCGAGTTTTATAAATTTTAAGTGTGAGCATTTAGTATAGGGCTAGAGCCTTTACCTTCTTATCTTCCACAGCTGCGGTGAGAATATAATCAGCATAGGATAAAGCTCCAGTCTTCCTGCCAGCATACAAAAAG
>ERZ773069.1884-NODE-1884-length-11483-cov-3.147007_pt1 | contig 11483 bp, 7 predicted proteins | sample MGYA00580619_ERZ773069 | MGnify/ENA primary metagenome ERZ773069 (study PRJEB29015, sample SAMEA2738007) | human oral metagenome | biome: human oral; feature: human-associated habitat; material: dental | place: China | collected 2108 ...
TAGGAGAAGCGATGGCAAAGCACAGCGCCCCACACCACGCCGGCAACGTCACCCCGCCGCTCTCGGCAGTGCCCTCGGCTGCACGCCGGCCCCCCGCCTCCCGTAGGCGCCCGGCCTCCCGCGTCGTCTCCAACGTCCTGATCGCCCTCGGCATCATCCTGCTGCTGGTTGCTTTACGACGCCGCTCCGGCCTAACGCATCTTTCCGGCACCACTCAATCTGGGCTTGCGGCTTACGTCCAGCTACCTACGGAGGAACAGTCCTCGGAGGCCCCCGTGGTCGACTGGGCCGGTCTCAAGGCCATCAACGGCGACGTAGTCGGTTGGCTCTACGTGCCGGGAACCACCATCAACTATCCCGTCTACCAAGGCGACGACAACGAGTACTACCTCCGTCACTCGGCCGAGGGCGACTGGATCATCGCTGGCCAGCTCTTCATGGACTACGAGAACAGCACCCCCGGCATGGTAGACAACCAGAGCATCATCTACGGTCATCACCTCAAGAACGGCACGATGTTCGAGCAGGTAGCCGCCATGGACGACCAGTCACGCTTCGACGAGATCACGACCGTCTGGTACGTCACCGAGACGGGATCCTTCGAACTCGAGCCGCTAATGCTCTACTACACCGACCCTGATGACCAGAACGTGCGACAGTTCACCTTCGAGAGCACGGATGCCTTCCATAGCTACCTGGGTGCCCTGCTGTCCAAGGCCGTCACCAGGCGCGGTGATGCCGAGCAGGTCATCCAGGGCGCGGAGCACGTCCTGACGATGTCCACTTGCAACTACTATGACGGCTACGGCCGCACGATCTTGGTCTGCGTTCCCAAGAGCGAGGCCAATGCCTCCGCGTCCAGCTAGGAGAGGCCCTGTGAGAGACCCGTCTGATCTCCCGCGTTCCGTATTTGCTGACGAGGACGGAGACGCGCTGCACGAGGAGTGCGGCGTCTTCGGTGTCTGGGCTCCGGGTCGCGACGTCGCCCGCCTGACCTACTTCGCCCTGCGCGCGCTGCAGCACCGCGGCCAGGAGTCTGCGGGCATCGCCGTGGGCAACGGGCACACCGTGCTGGTCCGCAAGGACTTGGGCCTGGTGAGCACGGTCTTCTCGGACAACGACCTGGCGGCCATGCCCGGGAAGGTCGCCGTAGGTCACGTGCGCTATGGGACCTCGGGCGCCCGCAGCTGGGAGGCCGCCCAGCCTCACTTCTCCACGATCAACGACGTGATCATCGCTCTGGCACACAACGGGACGCTGGTCAACTCGGACATGCTTCGTGGCGAGCTGGTGCGCTTGGGAGTGCCGTTTCGGTCCAATACGGACTCCGAGGTTGCGGCCAAGCTGATTGGCTACTACACCGAGCAGACCAGCCACCTGCGTGACGGCATCCGCCACACCATGTCCCTCATCGAGGGGGGCTATGCCATGGCTCTCGTGCGCGAGAATGCCCTCTATGCCTTCCGTGACCCCAACGGCATCCGACCGCTTGTGCTGGGGCACATCCCCGCCCACCAGGCTTCAGATGCCGTCTGCGATGATGGTGGCCTTGGGGACGTCCCGCTTGGCGAAGGCTGGGTCGTCGCGTCCGAGACCTGCGCCCTGGACATCGTCGGTGCCCGCTACGTGCGCGACGTCCGTCCCGGAGAGCTTATCCGCATCAGCGATGACGGCTTGATGTCCGAGGAGGGGACCGTCCCGCGAGCCTGCGCCAGCTGCATCTTCGAGGAGGTCTACTTCTCGCGTCCCGATTCCATCGTGGGCGGCCATTCGGTCTACTCCATGCGTTATGCCATGGGTCGGCAGCTGGCTCGCGAGGCCCCGGTTGAGGCCGACCTGATCATCGGCGTGCCTGACAGCGGTCTCCCGCCTGCGGAGGGCTTCGCGCATGAGCTGGGCGTGCCGTTTGGGGAGGGGCTCATCAAGAACCGCTATGTGGCGCGTACCTTCATCCAGCCCACGCAGGAACTCCGTCGCCTGGGCGTCCGTCTCAAGCTCAACGCGCTGCGCGATAACGTCGCAGGAAAGCGCATCGTGATGGTGGATGACTCCATCGTCCGCGGCACCACGTCAAAGCAGATCGTCCGCATGCTCAAGGACGCGGGTGCTACCGAGGTCCATGTCCGCATCAACTGTCCCGAGGTCAAGTGGCCGTGCTTCTACGGAATCGACACCGACGTCCAGGAACAGCTGATCTCGGCCACGAGGGGCGTCGAGGAGGTCCGCGAGTTCATCGAGGCGGACTCACTCGCCTTCCTCTCGCTGGCCGGCCTGCATTGCTGCGTCCCGCACGGCGGCCGATGTACCGCCTGCTACGATGGCCATTATCCGGTGCCCATACCCGCGTCCTTCTCGGCGGGGAAGTTCCTGCCCGGCTTCGCTCCCGTCTTTGGGGGCGTGGTGGCCCCGGGATGCGGGGGAGCTTAAGGCGAGGGGATCCTCGTCTCGCGCGCGTCGCACCTCGCACGGTCCGTGTCCATGACAAAGGAGATTCCAGATGGAGAGCTCGCAGGCCAAGCATGTGACATACGCCGATGCAGGCGTCGATGTGGACGAGGGCGCCCGCGCGGTCGACGCCATCAGGGACGCCGTCAGGGCGACGAGCCGCCCTGAGGTCATTGGTGGCTTGGGCGGCTTTGGCTCGTGCTTCTCCATGAAGTCGTTCAAGGGCATGGAGGATCCCGTCCTGGTGTCTGGCACGGACGGCGTGGGCACCAAGCTCGCCGTCGCCCAACTGCTGGGCCGCCATGACACCGTGGGCCAGGACCTGGTCGCCATGTGCGTGGATGACGTGGTGCCCATCGGTGCGGAGCCACTGTTCTTCCTGGACTACATCGCCATCGGCAAACTCAGGGCCGAGCAGGTGGAGGAGATCGTTCGCGGCATCGCCGAGGGCTGCAGGCTCTCTGGCTGCGCGCTCGTGGGTGGTGAGATGGCCGAGCATCCTGGTGTCATGGACCCGGACGACTATGACCTGGCGGGCTTCGTCGTGGGCGTGGTTGACCGCCCTAAGATGATAGGGCCCGACAAGGTCCGCGTGGGCGACGCCATCCTGGGCCTTCCAAGCTCGGGCATCCACTCCAATGGCTACTCGCTGGTACGTAAGGTTGCCATCGAGGGCAGGACCCTCGACGAGCTCAACGCCCCCCTCGACGAGCTGGGAGGCGAGTCCCTGGCAGACGCCGTGCTGCGTCCCACCACCATCTATGCTGGGAAGCTGATGAGAGTTCTTCGAGACGGTGCGCCCATCCATGCGATGGCGCACATTACCGGCGGAGGCATCACCGAGAACCTCAACAGGGCACTGCCCACTGGGGTTGATGCGGCAGTCGATCGCGGCGGTGAGGATGGCCCCGCCTGGGACGTGCCGCCCATCATCGACTACTGCGTGCGCGCGGCCGGACTTACGCCGGACGAGGCTTACAGGACCTTCAACATGGGCGTGGGGATGAGCCTCATCGTCGCCCCCGCTGACGTCGATCGCATTCGGGACATGCTGGCGCTCGAGGGGCTCGATTCCTTCGTGATGGGGTCCTGCGTCCCCGGTGCGGGCAAGGTGATCTACCGATGAGCGCGCAAGGGGCTGGCGCTCGTCGCCCCATCAAGCTGGGTGTCCTCATCTCGGGATCCGGCACCAACCTGCAGGCCATCATCGACCGCATCGCTGCAGGTGCGCTCGATGCCACGATTGAGATGGTGATCTCCTCCCGACCCAGCGCGTATGGCCTGAAACGTGCGGAGGACGCCGGCATACAGACCATGACCCTCTCCAAGGAGATTTACGCCGACCCCATCCAGGCCGACGAGGTCATCGCAACGGCGCTACGGGCTCGTGGCGTGGACTATGTCATCATGGCCGGTTACATGCGCATGGTTCACGCGCCCATCCTGCGAGCATTCGAGAATCATGTGGTCAACTTGCATCCGGCGCTACTGCCCAGCTTCAAGGGGGCGCATGCCATCCAGGACGCCTTCGACCGCGGCGTCAAGGTGACGGGCGTCACGGTCCACTTTGCGGACGATCGCTACGATTGCGGTCCCATCATCGCCCAGAGGGCCTTGTCGGTGGGGGAGGACTGGTCCGTGGACGAGCTCGAGGAGCACATCCACACCCTCGAGCACGAACTCTATCCGGACGTGATCCAGCTCTTGTCCGAGGGTCGCGTGCACGTCGGCGCCGACGGGCGGGTCTCTGTGGACGAATAGGCATCGTCTCGGGTTTGCGTAGGCCCCCGCGGTTCCTGGCCAAAAAACGCAACGAAGCATTGCCTTATATGCATACAATCTTAAAATTGCTTGAAGATGGGGGTTGTCGGGGGACCGTTTCGGATACCCTGGCAGGTTTTTTGCGGACCTTTCGTGGGCCCGCCGTCTTGAGGAGACATGCATGAGGGTAGCAAAGAGCTTCGTTGCTGGACTTCTGGCAGCGGCCGCGTTCGTCGCCGTCATGCTCCCCGGCATGCACGTCGCCTACGCCGACGACACCACCGGTTTGGCATTCGACTCCGTCACGATAGAGGAAGCCGAATCGCACACGCAGGTCGCCGACCTGATGGCAGGCGAAGTCCCCGCACTTAAGGCCGGCGTCACCTACGCCCTCGATGTGAGCTACAAGGTTCCGTCCGGCCTGCAGTTCTCCCCGACGTATCTCAACGTCCGCCTGGGCGACGGCATCTATGTCACGGGCCTTCCCGGCGCGACGTTCACCGAGGGCGATATTTCGAACACGAGCTTCAACAAGCTCCTGAAGACGCCGACGGGTACGGGAACCTCTCCGTACGGGTATCCCGAGGCAGGTTCTGAAAAGAGTCGGAACGGCAATCTCAAATACATGACCAAGAACGGCCTCGTTCGCGTGGACACCAAGTCCGAAATCCGCTTCCGCATCGACGATGCGTACGAAAACCAGGATGCGTCCCAGGTCATTTCCGATGCCATCAAGGTGAGCTTGAGCACGGACGAAACGTCCGAGGTCGACGCGCATTCCTATGCGATCAATCCCGCCGACGAGCTGAAGTACGGCTTCTGGGTGGACCAAGCGACCGAGGTCATCTCCAAGGGCGGCACGACCGGCACCATCGAGGCGTCCAACTCGGGCAGCGGCGCGTCTCTCACCGAGGCCGGCAGCAAGACCACGGTCCAGCTCATCTATCCGAAGGACGTCGAACTCGTGGGTCTCGAGGAGACGGCCCTCTACAAGACGAACGGCACGGTCGTGAGCACCGTGGAAGACGGCGATAACAAAGTCGCCACCATCGAGTGGGACGAGCCCGGCTCGTATTCAGGCGGCCTGACCTTCAAGCCCCATCTGAAAGTCGCTTCCGACAGCACGCGTCCCAACGGCTCGTCTTTCGACGTCACGCTGAAGAACTTCAAGAAGACCATCTGGAACGACGTGCCGAACGCCGACAGGACGTCCGGCACGCAGAGCGCGACCATGAAGGTCACGGTCATCGACGGCGCGGTTCCCGAGAAGATCACGACCCATGCGCTCGTCGACTATGCGCCCAACTGGGCGCTTAAGAAGTACGACACGTACAATACGCGCCTGGGCGCCTATCTCATCAAGAATGAGCTTGCGTCTCCCACCTTGCCGAAGACCCTCGAGATGACCATCGATGAAGGCAACACGGCCATCATCCGCGGCGTCACCATCCCCTATAAAGAGGGCATGGCCTACGGCGCCATCTCGTGGACCGCATCCGACGGCACGAGCGGCACCGCCGATCCGAGCATTCTGAAGAAGTCCGACGTTTCGGCGCTCATCACCAATACGGCGCTGGGGCTCGACATCAATACATCCATCACGTCCATCAAAGTCGATCTGGGACCCATTCCCGGCGGCTACGACGGCATCAAGCCCATGCAGGACATCCTCGACACCTGGGATCCCTCCAACAAGCATGTGACCGATGAGTACTATGGCTGGAGCTACATCTCCAACGGCGTGTACGGATCCTGGAAGCAGGGGACCGATGCCGACGTGAAGACCACGGTCAAGCTCTACACGACCGGAGACGCGCCGGGAGATGGGGAAGCCATCATCGGCAAATCGAACGCACCCGAGGTGCTCAACGGACAGGGTTCCATCAGCAAGACCCAGATCAACGGCGGCGACTCGTTCACGATCCAAGGCGTCATCAACGATGCCAACTGGGATTGGAATCCTCTGCAGGAGCCTGTCCTCTACGCCATCATGCCCGAGGGATTTTCCTATAGCGACCTGAACGTCACGGAAGGCACGCTTGGCGATCCCGAATTCGTAGGGTCGTTCGACAAGAACGGCACCGAAGTCAAGGTCTGGAAATACCCCATCGACATCGGCGATGGAACGCGCGGCCAGTACCAGCCCGATTTTTCCATCAAGAGCATGAAGCTGAGCATGACGGTCAGCACCAACAAGCTCGCTGCGAAGGGCGTGTACCACATCAACGACTTCGTGGGATTCACCACGAAGGACTTCAAGGACATCGGTGCGGTCATCAAGAGCGAGAAGTGGGATCGCAGCAACTGGAACACCGATAAGTACACGGCGCTGTTCGGCGACAAGGTGAACTCCGGCGAGACGATGGTGTCTCTGTCCGAAGGCCGTGGCATCACCGTCGACCAAGCGTCCGAAATCGCTGCCGCCTCGACGTTCTCCGTGAAGGACGGGCAGACCGGCGACGTGACCGATTTCGCGTACGACCCGGCGAACAAGCCGGCCACCACCGCCGTTCTTCAGAAGGGCGATACCGCTACGGTCCGCATTGCCGTGAGGAACAACGCCGACGTCGAGGCCTCTTCCACATCGCTGTTCGTGCCGCTGCTGTCCAAAGCCGCAAACCTGGGAGATTCGTTCACGCCCGAAGGATCGACCGAATTGCCGCTCAAGCTTGCGTCGGTTTCGGCCTCGTCCAACTATGCGGTGAAGTACCTCAAGCTGAACGCCGGCAAAACGTATGACGTGAACCACGCTCCGCAGCCCGGCGATTACACCGAGGTCGACGATCCGTCCGAGGCCGATATGCTGCTTCTGGAATCCACCAGGCCCCTTGAGGCCAACGAGGGCGGCTACGTCGCCGTGTCCTACGCGGTGAACGACACGGTAGGTTCCGCCTGCAATGACAAGCGCGACGTGTTCAATACCGTCCTTGACTACGATATCGAAGGCAATCACTCCACATTGACGCTTGCCACCAATGCGGCGACCTTCGCAGGAACCGATGTGCTCCTGACCAAGGTTTGGAACGACGGCAACGATGCGGGCAAACTGCGCCCGACCCCTGATGCCTTCGCGGCCGCGCTCACGCTTACGTCCGACAAGGGCATCGACCTGAGCACCTTCGCGCCGCAGGTCAAGGACAAGGGCGACGGCACGTATGAGGTGTCGTACCGGGGTCTTCCCAAGTACAAGGGGAATGCGGGCAATGTCGTCGCCTACACGCTGACCGAGGGCGACATCGCGCATTACACGACGGATTCCGCGTCCATCCAGGGCAGCGGCACCACGGTGGAGGGGACCATCACCAACACCTACGCCCCTCGGCCGACCACGCATGATCCTGCGGTGGAGAAGAAGATAGAAGGGCCGAAGCCCTCGAATCCCGACACCTTCTCGTTCGTGCTGAAGCGCACCGATGCGTCGTTCCCCATGCCTGCGGGCAGCGACGGCGATACGAAGACGATTACGGTCGAGGGCGCGGGCAGCCCCGAATTCGGCGACATCGCGTTCACCCTGCCGGGAACCTATACGTACACGATCACCGAAACGAAGGGGGGCGCCGCCTGCACCTACGACGGATCCTCGTATGCGCTGACGTACGAAGTGGCGGACGACGGCCAAGGCAAGCTTCGGGCGAAGCGGTCCATGACGAAGACCGTCGACGGCACGACCACGGTCGTCGACCTGGGTGCCCAGGGCGATGCCATCGGGGTGGTGTTCACCAACGTCTATCCCACGCCCGACATCCCGACGCCTACCCCGAACAACCCGACGTTCCCCGACCGGCCCAAGGCAACGAAGGTCCGAAAGACCGTCGGGACGCAGGCCCTCCCGCAGACCGGTGATGGCACGTCCTCGTCTGTTGGACTGCTTGCCCTATCTGCGCTTGTGCTTGCGTCGGGTTCTGTCGTACGCTGGCATAAAGGTCAGTAGGGCATAATTGGGAGCACGTCTCGATATAGCCCCTACGATGAAGCACGTTCGCGATACCTGAATTGCGTTATGGGGTTCGTGATCCGGCTTTTATCCTATGCCGGCAGGCACATCCACGCGGTCAGCCTCTCGCAGAACTCCTCCGGGTGCAGCGTGAGAGCCATGCGGCCACCTCGTCGGCGACCTGTTCCACGCTCGTGAAGTTCGCCTCCAGCGCGTCCGGGTCGAAGCCGGGGATTGCCGGGATAACGAGGTGATAGTCTTCCCTCAATATCGGTATCACAAAATTGAAGACGTCCCAGCGCACGCCAAGGGGATGGAACAAGACGATGGTCCCCTCGTTCTCCTCGCCGAACTCATTGGATGGTCATTCTTCTTCACACTCCCCACAAGGGCCCTGCCCACGTGCCCATTCTCCCCCATTCCTCGTCATCAGCGCTATCGTCTCCACGTGCTTGGTGTGAGGGAACATGTCCACCAGCTCGACGGTGCTGACGGCGTAGCCCAGCTGCTGGAACTCTTTTAGGTCGCGGGCCTGCGTCGTGGGGTTGCAGCTTATGTAGACCACCCGGTGCGGCGCCAACCCCGCAACGCCGTGTATGAACGCCGGGGTCGACCCCACACGCGGCGGGTCCATGAACACCACGTCAAAGCGCCCCTCCCCACACCCGGCGGCCTCGCGCATAAAGGCCGTGGCGTCTTCCCTCACGAAGGAGCAGCTCCCTCCCAGGCCGTTTGCCGTGGCGTTGCGACGGGCACAGGACACCGCGTCGCCCACCTGCTCAACGCCGATGACACGGACGTCCTGCACCTCGGCGCCCCTGCGTCGCGTCGCCGCTGCGGCACAGATGCCGATGGTGCCGGTGCCGCAGTAGGCGTCAAGCACGCGCTCGCCACCCCGCAGGCCGGCTGCCTCTACGGCGAGCGCGTAGAGGACCTCTGTCTGCCTGGGGTTGGTCTGATAGAAGCTCGTGGGCCCAATCTCGAAGGTGCAGCCCAGCAACTTGTCATGCATGACGCCGGGCCCAAAGAGCGTGCGACACTCCCGTCCCAGGATGGCGTTGGTGCGCCGCTGGTTCACGTTCTGCACGATGGAGGTGACCTCGGGGTGGGAGCGCACGATCCCCTCCACCAGTTCGTTGGAGCGGGGGAGCTGCTGACCGTTGGTCACCAAGGTCAACAGGACGTCGTCCGTGGCGTAGCCACAGCGCACCACCGCGTGTCGCAGGATCCCCCGCCCACGGTCCTCCTGGTAGGCATGGATGCCTATCTGTGCGCAGATGCACGCGACGTCATTCAGGATGGGCCGAGCGCGTGGGTCTTCGACAAGGCAGGCGTCACAATCCACGATACGGTGCGTGCCGGCGGCATAGAAGCCCGAGCGGATGGCCCCTCCCCTCGTGGGCGAGAAGGGCGTTGCGGCCTTGTGGCGAAAGGAGACAGGCTCTTCCATGCCGTGGATTCGTCCCAGCCTTGCACCGTCGCGCTCCGCCACGGGACCCAGGAGCTCCTCCATCATGGACTGCTTGCGCCTCAGTTGGATGGGGTAGGGAACAGCGAGCCACTCGCAGCCTCCGCAATGGCGGGATATGGGACAGGTGTACGTGCGAAAGCTCATGGGTTCCCCTGCAGACGTGGAGTAAGGTTGAGGCACGCCGTCGATGGCGTGTGCCAATCCGGGCATGGCGCACGTTTCGAGAGAGGCGGGATGGGTGCGCCAGCGAGACTGACGTGCGACATTGTAGTTGAGCCCGGGGCAACGTTGATCCTGGGGTCGCGGTCGGCGTCCCCACGGCGGTGGGCCTCAGGGCTCGCGGAGGGAGCGAACATGGGCATGGTCACCAAGATCGGCATCATCGGCATGGGCCACGTTGGCGCGCACGTCGCCAACGCCATCCTCTACCAGGGACTCGCGTCCGAGATCTACTGCGTGGACTCCATCGAGAGCAAGGTCGCCTGCGAGGTCAACGACCTTCAGGACGCCATGCCGTTCTACCCGCGCCAGGCGCGCGTCTACAACTGCCACGAGAACTACGACGAGCTCCTCGCCTGCGATATCGTGGTCAATGCCGCCGGTCACGTGGCCCAGAGCGCTGGCAACCGCGACGGCGAGCTGTTCTGCACAGCTGAGGAGACCAAGAAGTGGGCACCCCATTTCCAAGGCTACGAGGGCGTCGTCGTCACAGTCTCGAACCCCTGCGACGTCATCGCTACCATGATCTGGAAGCTAGCCGGGCTGGACCCACGTCGCGTCATCGGGTCGGGCACCGCTCTTGATTCCGCGCGCTTGCGCCACGCCCTCTGGGCCGAGACGGGGTGCAACCCCAACTCCATCACCTCCTGGATGATGGGGGAGCATGGCGCCAGCCAGTTCGCCGCCTGGTCTCACGTCTCGTTTGGCGCCACGCCCCTCGCAGAGCTCGAAAAGAGCGACCCCGAGCGCTTCTCCCTTGACAAGGACGCGGTGGAGGAGGCCGCCCGTCGCGGGGGCTATGTGACCTACGCCGGCAAGGGCTGCACCGAATACTCCATTGCCAACGCCGCCACCGAGCTGGTGAAGGCCGTGGTCCAGGACTCCAAGCTCATCACCCCCTGTGGCACGCTCCTGGAGGATGTCTACGGGGAAAGCGGCCACTTCACCTCCATCCCCTGCGTCGTGGGGAAGGACGGTGTCGAGAGGACCTTCCCCCTCGCCCTGAGCGAGGTCGAGCAGGCAAGCTTCCACGCCAGCTGTGCCCACATCCAGGAGAACGTCGAGAAGATACGCTGTTGGTAGAAGGCCTATGGCTCTCGTCCCACCGCTCTTCCAGAGGCACCCCTGCGTCCACGCAGGGGTGCCTTCCTCATGTAGCCCCCTTCGTTAAGCACGTTTTAAAAAGAGGTCAAAAAGACGACCTGACGTTCTGCCAAAGGGGTACAGTAGGCTTAGTTTTGAAACGGGGTCAAAACATGGCTTCATGAGAAGGGGTGTGTCGCTATGCAGTCCAAGATCGCGCACGCGGCCGAACGCAAGGCGTTCGGGATGGTCCTCGACCAGATCATCAAGAGCGCCTCGGGCGATGACCGTGAGAAGAACATCGGCCACCTGGTCGATATGGCAGGCAAGTTGCTGAAGGACACCTCCCCCGGGGCCACGCGTGGCATCAAGAAGGGGCTCTACCCTGGGTCCAAGTGGGAGAAGTACCTGTTCAGGATCATCGACGAGACCAATCCGCACGTGCTCAAGACCGCCATACTGAACGGGGGCTACGAGGCCGCGTTCCGTGGACTGCGCACCACCACGGCCAACGCCGAGAGGGAGCAGTGCAACGTTCCCTGGATCATCCTCTTCGACCCCACGAGCGCC
>ERZ773069.1885-NODE-1885-length-11481-cov-5.354542_pt1 | contig 11481 bp, 8 predicted proteins | sample MGYA00580619_ERZ773069 | MGnify/ENA primary metagenome ERZ773069 (study PRJEB29015, sample SAMEA2738007) | human oral metagenome | biome: human oral; feature: human-associated habitat; material: dental | place: China | collected 2108 ...
CATTACGGATGATGCCCATACAGTAGCGTTCAAACCGCCGCTCTCTGTCGCGACACCGTTCCCACGCAAACGCGGCCAGCATCGCCCATAGGAGGAGGGCCGCCGCACCGACAAACGTGCTGTAGCAGAACGTCACGAGCGCAAGCGCAAGCATGACGATCAGATGGATCGTCAGATCGACCCACGCGGATAAGTTCCGCGGCATAGTATCACCTTCTTTACGTTATTTTATCTATATCGAATATGTATTTTCATCGCATATACAGTATATATAAACCATTAGTATTATTGCCGTTCACGAATACGTCTGCGATAGTCGTAGACCATATCGAAAAGCCCCGTCCACGAGATGATCTGTGTCATCACGCCGTTGACGAAAATGAACACGTAGATGAGCGCGCGCACAAAGGGCGAGACACGGAAGCGCAGGAGCAGGAAATGCAGGAGTGCAAGGCCCTGCACGAGCCCTGCGAGAAACGCAATCACATAGCCGTTGAGCGCCACCTGATAGAGCAGCACGATCTCGCGCGTCGAGCCCCAGTAGATACCGATCAGAGAGAAGGCAAAGAGATAGGGGAAAAAGATCGGCAGCCGCCATTGTGCAAAAGGCGGAAAAGCAGCAGCAGGCAGTCCCATACGACGGAGCACCTTGCGCATGACGGCAAAGCAGACGCCTGCCTCAATCAATGCGCTCCCCACAAAAAGGGCCGGCAGCATCAGGAGAAAGAGCTCCAGTACCTGCCCCGCCGCTGTACGCGTCTCGTCAATCTGCGCCTCCGTCATACCGAGGGAGCGATACACGCCGAGGGTCTCATCCATCGCCTGCTGCATCACAGCAGGATCCAGCGCAAAGGGATTGATCCCGAAAAGGAGCAGAATGAGCCCTCCGGCCATCGCCTTCCCGATCAGCGAGGCAATTGTCCCGCCCACGAGAGCACGCAGTGTGCCGCCCTCACGGCGGAACAGAACGCCGAGCGCCAGTCCCGTCGGCGCAAACGAGAGCACAAAGGAGGCTCCCGCCACAGGCGTGGCAAAGAGCATGGTGAGGAGAAGTGATGCCGCCGCCGCAAGCACACCGCAGCGAAGTCCGATGCGCACGGTCACCAATGCGATAAACACCGGCCAGAGCATCCCCATCATCATCGTCAGCACGGGCAGATAGATTGCCGCGAGCGCATAGACCACGGCGGCAGCAGTCATAACCCCCGCCGTTGCAGCAGATCGCGCAGCTTGCTCGTTCATTCTGTATCCTTTCAGCGGAGGGAGCCCCGCACCGCCATTCAGGGAGCACTGATAAATTCAGCACCGCCGTCTTAGCGCATCTTTTTTGCCCGCGATCCTCCACATAGCCTCTGCTATGCGTCCGGGTTGTCTCCTCAATCGGGCGAAAAATCTGCGCCAATCTGACAGACTTCATTTTATCAGCGATTCCTTCATTCTCTTATCGCAGGAAAGTATCCCCCATTATAACAGATTTCCTCCGTGCTGTCACCGTGTCCGCGAATTCTATCCTCTCTCCTCTCCCATAATGCCCGCCATGCGCAGGAGATACTGCGCGTTCGTCGTATGGCAGCGCCCCGCGCGCATCTTGAAATCAAAGAGGATCTTATCTCCCTCGTAGTGCTCCTCAAAATGCGCATTCGTCACGGGAATGCCCTCGCGGCCAAGATCACAGAGCTCAAAGTCGTGCGTCGTCACCACCGTGATCGCGTGCGGGAGCGTCAGACGGCGGATCGCCTCGCGCGCGCCGACAATGCGGTCGGCGGAGTTCGTCCCGCGGAAAATTTCATCGATCAGAATCAGCATGGGCTTGCCGCGCTTGCTGTAGACCATCATCTTCTTGATGCGCAGGAGCTCCGCATAGAACGTCGAGATCCCGCCCGCGAGATCGTCGCTGATCTGAATCGATGTATAGATCGCCATCGGGGTGAGAGTAAAGGAACGCGCGCATACCGGCGCGCCTGCGTATGCAAGAACAGCGTTAGAGCCAAGACAGCGCATATACGTCGTCTTGCCGGACATATTCGACCCCGTGATGACGAGCGTCCCTGCCGTGAGCTGCGCGTCATTCGGCGTCGCCGTCTCCTCCGTCAGGAGCAGCAGCGTCGCATCCTCCGCCATGAGCTGCGGCGCTCCCTCCTCCGCAAAGCGCGGGAACGTATGCACCTCACGCGTATGCCCGACGCGCGCAAGCGAGAGCAGCACCTCCATCTCCGCCCACACCTTCAGCCAGCCGGCCGCCGCCGCACCGTAGCCCTTGCGCCAGTGAGAGAAATATGCCATGCAGTGAAAGTCCCAGAGCAGAATCCCATTGGCAAGGATAAAGAAGAAGAAATTGCGCCGCATCGCCGCACAGTCAGCGAGAATCGTCAGACGGCCCAGCCCGATGGTGGCGCGCACGGGCGCAAAGAGCGGTGCCAGAATCGCGTGAAACGCGGAACTGCGCAGCGGAGCGCGCTCGAGCGCACGAAAGATCCGCCCATAGAGACGCAGCGCGCGCGCCATGCGGCCGAGCGGCGCCAGTTCGCGCTGCGTCCGCGGGAAAAATGCCATCGCCATCGTGAGGTTGAACGTAAAGAGCGCGATCGGGATCGGCCAGCTGCCGTCAAAGAAAACAGCCCAAAAGAACGACCAGACACAGGCATTGGCGAGGACGATGCCAATGCAGGAAATGAGCTTCAGTGACCCCTTGAGCGGCTGCGCAAGCTCCTTGGCAAGCGCGCGCGTATCATGCGCATCGGGCAGGAGTGCGCCGCGCGCCTCCAGCTCCAAGGCAAGGAGCGGATGAGCGAGCAGCTCCGCCACGGCCGCCTGCCGCCGGCGTATCCGTGCGAGATCCTGCGGCGTTGCCGAGAGCGCGGCGGCAAGACGATCACGCCCCATGCGCGTATGCGCCGCACAGAGATACTGATAGAGCGACGCGCCGCCGAAGATGTGGAGATCCCGATCGGGCGGGCACTTCTCCCGCAGGTAGGCACCGCCGTCCACCGGGGACTTCTTCCACTCTCCGCAAAAACGCGCCAAATGCTCTCCCACGACACCAAGATATGCCTGCGTAAAGATGCGGCGCCGCTCGAGCCGCCGATGCCGCAGCACGAGCACGGCAAAGAGCAGGAGCAAAAAGCCGCCGAGCATCAGCTCCTCCACCGAACCGCAGTCATAGCCATGGATCAGGGCGGCCAGCATCAGCGGGAACACCGCCGTACGCGCAAGAATGAACCGCGTTCGCCATGTATCCTGTGTATGCGCGTGTGCAAGGGCATGCTCACGCACATTTTCATAAAAGTCCTTCTTCATGAGGAACTCCTTGAGGGAATCCACGATTCCCGACAACATTCATAACAGTCATATTATATCATAACTATAATACGAATGTAGACAGTTTCTGCCAAAACTGTTAGAATACTTATCAAAGGAGAGATGTACATGGCACAGGATTCATCGGACGCCATACGGCGCATCGAGGCGGACATCCGCACCCTCGACGCACGGATGCTTCACGCATTGGGCGACCTCGACTATGAAACCTGCCGCTCTGAAAAGCGTGCCCTCGAGACCGCACTCCACACCCTCCGAAAACAGAGGGAACATGGCACGGATGCGGCATTCAGTCAAAATTCAGCATCATCGGATAGGATAAAGGGCAAATAGTCAAAGCAGAGAAAGGAAAACACTATGTCACAACGTATGACCATGGACGAAGTCCTCAAAGAATACGGCGTCCCCCAGCTGCGTCTCGACGTACACGCGACGCGCAGCGACCTCCTGAAGCTCCGCGAAAAGCTCATGGCGATCCGCGACCTCTCCGACGGGCGCGAGCAGGGCTACCTCGACATCGAGTGCAAGCTCTACATCGACGTGGACGACATCGACCGCTACCTCTCGGGCGAGCTCGACACCGTCGGCGAGATCTACGCCTTCCCCGAGGACATCAAGTCCTATCAGGAGTAAGGCATCTTCGTGTGCTCCTCGCAGAACACCTCGTTACGCAAGCGGTCGTCAAGGTATAAATCTGCGTTCTTCAATCCGGTTACGAATACCGGGGCTATCCCCGTATCGAATGATATATGAAGGAGAATATGGAATGAAACTAAAGAAACTCATCGCTGCGGCAATGGTCGGCTCGCTGGCCTTTACCGCACCCATCATCGTCCCGAACGCCGTGCAGAGTACGCTCGGTGCACAGGCAGAGGCCGCCAAGGGCGGCGCGCGCATCTCACCGAAGGCGACGCCCAAGGCCGCACCGAAGGCATCCGAGGGACAGAGCAGCAGCGGCAAATCCGTCTCGGGGAACGGCAACAGCTACGCCCCCTCGAAGAACGCGAACCAGCTGGAAAAGAATGCCCCCGCGGCAAACAGCAAGGCGAATGCAGCAAACGCCGCGACCCCCGCTAAGAGCAGCACAGGCTGGGGGAATACCCTGCGCAACATCGGCCTCCTCGCGGGCGGCATGATGCTCGGCGGCCTCCTCGCGAGCCTCCTCGGCGGCATGGGCAGCGGTCTCCTCGCCGATATCCTCGGCGTCCTCGTGAACGTCGCCATCGCCGTCGCCGCCTTCATGGTGCTGCGCTGGCTCTGGAACCGCTTCCGCTCGCGCAAAGAGGAGGAAAACGTCTACCGGAGTGCAGCGCAGCCGCGCGCTGCCGCACCGCAGCCGCCCATCACGGACATCCGTCCGCAGGGCAGCGCACCGCAGAACGCCGCACCGATGGACATCACACCGCCGACCTCGGCACTCGATGCAGACGACAGCCCGCGTGCCATCGCCAACCGCTATCGCAGCCGCTGAAATACACAGAGAAACGTGGGGCGCTGCACGAAGTTTTGACTTCGTGCGGCGTCCCTTCTCTTATGCCCATACGCTTACTCAAGAATCCCATCAGAAAGATTTTCCACCCTGTGAAAATACAACAGTCGATCCATAAAACAATAAAAATAAATTCTATAAAATAAGGATAAATAACCATAAATTAAGATCAATAGGGTCAAAATAGAGCATTTTACACCTCAAAAGGCAGGAATGCATACAGGAAAATACCTCTAACCCCTCGTAATTCCTGTCTCTCCGCGATTCCTTACATCCTGAATGCCCCAGCACACCCACAACATCTCCCACCTTGGACAACCTGCCGCATTTCCCTCCCCTTTCCCTTGAAAAAGACATCATTTTCGTCCATAATAGAAACGAACGGAGCATAAAGGAAGCAGCGTTTTCTTTATCCGCCCTGCGAATACAATGTACACGGTACATTTCTTCACCCCTCGCGCGCAGCTAGGGAATCACTGATAAAATGAGGTCTGCCAGATTGGCGTAGATTTTTTCGTCCGAACGAGGTGGAAAACCGGACGCAGAGTGGTGCTCTGTGGAGGATTTTCCGCCGAAGTGCGGGCAAAAAAGATGCGTTAAGATGGTTGTGCCGAATTTATCAGTGCTTCCCTAACTGTTCGCGTGAGCCTTGCATCAACCGTAACGAAATCACAAAGGAGCAACAACTATGAAATCATCTACTCTCGCCGCCGTTGACACGCTCATCGCACGCTATCCCGCACTCGAGCCCTGCGGCACGGACATCCGCGCTGCCATCAAGGCGCTCTGCACCTCCTACCACGCGGGCGGCAAGCTCATCGTCTGCGGCAACGGCGGCTCCGCAGCAGATGCCGAGCACATCGTCGGTGAGCTGATGAAGGGCTTTCTCCTGCCGCGCCATCTCGACGAGGACATCCTCGCAAAACTCCACGAGGCGTGCGACGCCGCCGACCCCATGACCGTGGACTACTTCATGCGGCATCTGCAGGGCGCTCTCCCCGCCATCTCCCTCCCGTCCCAGCTTGCGATCAGTTCCGCCTTCGCGAACGATCAGGCACCCGACCTCACCTTTGCCCAACAGGTACTCGGACTCGGACGCACAGGCGATGTCCTCCTCGGCATCACCACCTCGGGCAGCTCGAAGAATGTCCTCTACGCCTTCCGCATGGCAAAGGCGCTCGGCATGACCACCATCGCCCTCACGGGCGCAACGGGCGGCAAATGCGCGGCGGGCTTCGCCGACATCGTCATCAAGGCCCCCGAGGAGGAGACGTACAAGATCCAGGAGTACCACCTCCCCATCTACCACACCCTCTGCATCGCCGTCGAGGAGGAGTTTTTCGGCGCATAATAATTTTATATAAGGAGGAATTCCCATGCCACTGACCTACGAGGACTTCAAGAAGCTCGCGAACGGCAGCGACATCCGCGGCGTCGCCGTCCCCGGCGTGCCCGGCGAACCTGTCACCCTCACCCCCGAGGCAGCAAACCGCATCGCTGCCGGCTTCGTCCGTTTCCTCAGCGAAAAGACGGGCAAGAGCCCCGCAGAGCTGCAGATCGCCGTCGGCCACGACTCGCGCATCTCCGCGCTCGCCATCAAGGACTGCGTCCTCACGGGACTCACCCACACGGGCGCGCACGGCATCGACTGCGTCCTCGCCTCCACCCCCGCCATGTTCATGGCGACCATCTTCGAGGACACGGCGGCGGACGGCTCCATCATGATCACCGCGAGCCACCTCCCGTACAACCGCAACGGACTGAAATTCTTCACCGCCGCGGGCGGCGCAGACAAGACGGACATAGAGAAGATCCTCACTTACGCCGCCGAGGCAAAGGAAGAACACGGAACGCTCGAGCACGTCCTGAAGTTCGACCTCATCGGGCGCTACAGCGAACACCTCACGAAGAAAATCCGCGACGCGTTCGGCGGCGCAGAACGTCCGCTCGAGGGGATGCACATCGTCGTCGATGCGGGCAACGGCGCGGGCGGCTTCTTCGCGGGGCGCATCCTCACCCCGCTCGGCGCGGACACGACAGGCAGCCAGTTTCTCGACCCGGACGGGCACTTCCCGAACCACATTCCGAACCCCGAGAACGCCGATGCCATGCGCGCCATCAAGGACGCCGTGGTGAAGAACCATGCCGACCTTGGACTCATCTTCGACACCGACGTGGACCGCATGAGCGCCGTCCTCGCCGACGGCACGGACGTGAGCCGCAACGCCCTCATTGCCATGATGGCCGCCATCCTCGCGCCCGACTACCCCGGCTCCACCATCATCACCGACTCCGTCACCTCCGACGGGCTGCACGACTTCCTCGAGGATCACCTCCATCTGAAGCACCTGCGCTACATGCGCGGCTACAAGAACGTCATCAACGAGTGCATCCGCCGCAACGAGGCGGGCGAAACCTCCCCGCTCGCTATCGAGACCTCAGGGCATGGCGCGCTCAGCGAGAACTACTACCTCGACGACGGCGCCTACCTCGCGGTAAAGCTTCTCATCGCAGCGGCAAAGGCACACGCCGAGGGCAAAACCCTCAGCGACCTCATCAAGGATCTGCGCCATCCCGCCGAGGCACGCGAGATCCGCATCAAGATCACGGGCACCGACGACGTCAAGGCATACGGAAAGGACGTCCTCGCCGCATTCGAGCAGCGCGCCAAAGACAAGGGGCTCAGGATCGCCGCTCCCTCCTATGAGGGCGTGCGCCTCATCTTCCCGGACGGCTGGGCGCTGCTGCGCATGTCGCTGCACGATCCGAACATGCCGCTCAACATCGAGGCGGACGCAGCGGGCGGCGCGGACAGGATCGAGCACGAGGTCAGGGAGCTCCTCGCGGGATTCGACGCGCTCGACCTCTCCGGCTTTCACGCATAGAACACATCCATGTCAGCCGCCCACGTGAGGGAAAGGCACAAGAGACTGTCGTACGAGGTGGACACCTTCGTATCGCAGTCTCTTTTCTCTTGGTAAACGTACGACCTGCTCTTTTCTCATTTTTTCCCAACACGCCCCCGTATTTTATGATATAATGCAGTGGTATATTGACATTTATTTCATTTATCCCTTATTGGAGAACAACGCAGGAGAAATGAGCCCCTATGAAGGAAGCCGCACAGCACGCGCTGAAAAATGCCCTTGGACTGGCTGCGTTCGCCGCAATCATCGGGTCCATGGCCTTTGCCTGGCAGCTGCTCAATACCATGCCGTATACTGATCTGGCTCGCTCGTACGCCCTCGTCGGCAAGGATCTCACACATAACGACATCCTTGGTTTCCACGCGGCGGAGCATGACTGGCAGTCCTATACGTCCCCCGTGCCGCCCCTTGCCGACGATGTGAAGGCGGTCTATCTCTCGTGGGAGATCCCGCAGGATATACCTCTCTCCATTGATCACATCCTCGCGGCGACGACGAATCAGAACCTCTGCGTCTACCTCGATGACCGTCTGATCTACACCACCGGTCAATGGGACGGTTTCCACAACCCCTATGGGCGCACCCTGCACTTCATCGACGCGAAGCAGTCCCTCGCGGGGAAACGCATCACTTTCCTCCTGCATACGAACTATGCCCGGTGGCTTGGCAGCGTAGACTATTTCTTCATTGGCAGCGAGCTGGCCCTCTTCCAGAAAATCAGCATCAGCGATGCCATCTACACGGCGAGCCTTGCCATCGCCGCTGCACTCATCGCCTTCCTCGTCATGGATATCATCTGGCGCGGTTATATCCGACGACGGCATCTGCAGCTTTACCTCATTGCCTTCCTCCTGAGCATCATCTTTTGGGCGACGGGCACCTCCTCAGTCTTCCCCCGACTCTTCGGCACGACGCAGGTCTGGGCGGAGCTCCACTTCATCATGCTCTACCTCATGCCGATGCTTTTCATCAAGATCATCGAACACATCAGTCCGCCGAACTACAAGCATTCTCTGACCGGCATCTTTGGTCTCTACGGCGCACTCTTCGCCGTCGCAACAACGGCGGAGGCACTCGGGCTGAACGGCTATATGAATATGCTCTTTGCCTTCTACCCCATCCTCGCCGTCACCTTCCTCTACCCCATCTTCGTTCTCCTGGGCACCTCATGGGCAAAGCATCCCGCCTGCCGCTACGGAACGATCGCAGCGGTCTCGCTGATGATCTTTGTCGCGATCGATGCCCTCCATTTCGAGTATCATCTCTTCACCTCGACACTCTCAGCAACAGTTTTCTCGATCTACGCCATCATCCCATTCGTCTTCTACCTCATCCGCGAGCAGATGATGCAGGAAGCGCAGCTCGTCCGGGAGAACAGCACCCTCTCACGCGAACTGCAGGAGACGCAGGAGGAGGCAAAACACGACTTTCTCACGGGCGCATTCAATCGTTTGCAGCTCCAGCCGAGCTTCAGCCAGTTCTCCCATCTTGCCGAAAAAAATCATTTTGCGCTCTCCTATGCCATCTTCGACATCGACCACTTCAAGGAGGTCAACGACACGCACGGACATCTCGGCGGTGATCACGTCCTGCAGGGTGTCGCCGAAATCGTACAGGACAAGATCGACCGCCGCCACATTTTCATCCGCTACGGCGGCGACGAGTTCATCCTCCTCGCCCTCCATCACGACCTCACACAGATGGCAGCGTTCTGCGAATCCCTGCGCTGTGCCGTCGCAGAGACCATGGACGGCATCACGATAAGCTTCGGTGTATCGGCGTGGCATGGGGCAGGCGATACCATGCACGATCTGATGGAACGTGCTGACCGTGCGCTTTACTGTTCCAAGGAGAAGGGACGCAATGCCGTCTCCAAAGAGGACGAGGCGGAGTGCTGCGATATCTGTGCGAACGCGAATGCGGAGCACCATCGCTGACGAGTAATATAAAGGCAGCGCTGATAAAATAAGGTCTGCCGGATTGACGCAGATTTGTCCGAACGCGGCGAACGCCGATGATACCAGCGCATCAGAGGACTGCTGTGCGAAGCGCAAAACTTCGCGCAGCGCCTTTTTTGTATCCCTTCCACTGTATACTTAGATCACTGATCCTGCGGGAATCGTCTTTTCTATTGTTTTATCGCACCTAAATATGCTATAATGTTAGAAAATCCACACAAATTCCTACGAAAGTCCTTCTCTCCCCCAGAAGGAAGGTGCTCCCCATGATGAAACTCCGCACATTCCTGCAGGACAATGCCGCTGCTCTCCTCTGCACGGTAGCGCTCGCCGCCATTTGCATCATTTCATGGCGTCTCCTCGCAGCGCCCCCCGACTGTCAGCTCCCCCCCACGTATGCCCTCGCGGACACGACCTCCCCGCTGCTCCGTGACTTCCACGCTGACGCGCTCGACTGGCAGCCCTATGACTATCCCGTCCCGCCGCCGCTGCCCACGGATGCATCGGCGGTCTATCTTTCGTGGGAGATCCCGTATGCCTCACAGTTCATGGACGGCAATCTGCTCTTTACCACAACGAATCAAGATATCGCCGTCTACCTCGACGACGACCTCCTCTACCGCTACGGCGACTGGTCGGGGCGCACGGAAACGCGCGGCCGCACGATCCACTATGTCCCCCTCGACAACAAGGCGGCAGGACGGCGGCTCACCATCCTCCTGCACACGACGGATATGGGGCGGCGTGGGAGCATCGACGACCTTGAGATCGGCACGACAGCGCAGTTCATGAAGAACATCTCCTTCGCCGACGCGATCTACATCTCGGCGCTCTCCATCGCCCTCGCGATGATCGCTTTCCTCAGCCTCACCCTCTCGTGGCGCGCCCTGCACGACGTGCACCGCCGTGCACACATCTACCTCATCGCCTTCCTCGCCGCATTCGCCCTGTGGACGACGGGCAACACCTCTCTCTTCCCGCGTCTCTTCGGAATGCCCGCACTCTGGTGGGAGCTCCATCTCGCGATGATCTATGCGCTGCCGGTCTGCTGGGCACTCGTCGTGCGCGAGATCGTCGCTCCGCAGTACCACGCGCGCGTAAAGAACATCCTGCACATCTTCGTCGGGATCTTCGCAGCGGTGACCCTCGCCGAGATCATCGGACGAAACGCATACGAAAACGTGCTCCCGTTCTACAATATCCTGCTCTTTGCATCAGATCTCATCCTCATCCATGCACTCCTCCGCTCCCACTGGGCATACCACCCCGCGTGCCGCTACGCTACCTTTGGTCTGATCGCCTTCGCCGCGCTCTCCCTCTTTGACGTGCTGCACTGGGAGTGCCATCTCTTCACGGGGATACTCTCCATGGCCGTGTTCTCCATCTACGCCATGGTACCGCTCATCCTCCACCTCATCCGCACCCAGATGATGGAGGAGGCGGCACTCGAACGCCAGAACGAGCGCCTCACGCAGGAGCTCGCCGCATCGCAGGACGCCGCCAAGCGCGACTTTCTCACCGGCGCGTTCAACCGCTTCCAGCTCGACGCAGGCTTTGAGCGGTTCTCCGTCCTCGCGCACGAGCGCGGGTTTAGGTTCTCCCTTGCCCTCTTTGACATTGACCATTTCAAACAGGTCAACGACACGCATGGGCACCTCGCGGGCGATCAGGTGCTCAAAGACATCGCCGCCATCATCCACGACGAGATCGACCGCCGCCACATCTTCATCCGCTACGGCGGCGACGAGTTCGTCCTCCTCGCCCTGCACTACGACCTCGAGGCGATGAC
>ERZ773069.1890-NODE-1890-length-11451-cov-7.049403_pt1 | contig 11451 bp, 9 predicted proteins | sample MGYA00580619_ERZ773069 | MGnify/ENA primary metagenome ERZ773069 (study PRJEB29015, sample SAMEA2738007) | human oral metagenome | biome: human oral; feature: human-associated habitat; material: dental | place: China | collected 2108 ...
CGTGCCCGGCGCAGCTGGCCGAGCGCGTCGCCTACATCGGCAGCCGCGCGGCCCTGGACGTCGAGGCGCTCGGCGAGGAGACCTCGCTATGGCTGACCGATCCCGAGCGACGCCGCCCCGATGCGCTCATGGCCTTCGCCGAGGGGCGCAAGCTGTACATCGAAGGCGAAGACGGCCGCACCCGCGCGGTCTGTGCGCCAACGGAGAAGCTGCGCGAACTCGGCGTCGTCGACCACGACGGCGCAATAATCGACTCCGAGCATATCGTCGCCCCGGACGTCCAGCGAAGCTTCGGAATTCCAGCCCCCCAGACGCCGGCGCTCTCCTCGGAGGCGGGACTGTTCGAGCTTGTCCCCGAGAGCGTCCAAGACGTGTGGATATGGCAGGAGGTCCGGGTCAAAGGCGAGCCTACGGGCGACTTCCGCCGGGTCCGGGTGGCCTGGACGAAGCCGAAATGGCGCCGTCCCCAGGGCAAACCAGCCGAGCTCGCGTCGCCTTCGAAGCCGGGAAAGATGATCGAGCTCGTCGTCGCAGAATTGCAGGCCGCCCGAACGAAGGAGCTGTGGCGAAAGATCGTCGCGCTGTCGATTCGGCACGTCGGCCCGACTGCCGCGAAGGCGATCGCTTCGTCCTTCGGCTCGCTGAGCGCGGCCAGGGAGGCCTCCGTTGAAGAGATGGCGCAAATCGACGGCGTCGGCCGTGTCATCGCCCAGTCTTTCCTCGACTGGTTCGACGTTCCCTGGCACACCGAGATCGTCGAAGCCTGGGAGGCCGCCGGTGTGGTTTTCGCGGACGAGGCCGCCGAAAGGCAGGAGCTTCCGCAGACCCTGAAGGGGATGACCGTGGTCGCAACCGGGGCGCTCGCGGGGTACACCCGCGATTCGGTCAAGGAGGCCATTGAGGCTCGGGGCGGCAAGGCCGCCGGAAGCGTCTCGAAGAAGACTGCGGCCGTCGTCGTCGGGGCGAATCCCGGGTCCAAGGCTGCGAAAGCGGAAGCGCTGGGCGTGCCGACGCTCGACGAGGAGCAGTTTGAAGAGTTCCTTCGCACCGGCGAGATTCCGACGGGGCCGTCTCAGACGTGAGGGGCGAATCGTCCGTACCGGCGTCTCCCCGGGAACGGGCGCCCGCTCGGAAACCGGCGCACATTCCTAGAAGGGCGCCCGCTCGGAAACCGGCGCCTAGACCCAAACCGGCAGGCTCTTGAAGCGGTCTGCTTTTACAGCAGCGGCGCCAGAGGGCGCAGCACCGTCTCGAGAACCCTGTCGCGCCTTCCGCGCGCCTGCCACTGCTCGAGGGTCAGCTCGTGCGAGTTGGCGAGATCGACCTCGAATATGCGCTCCATGGCGGCGGCGAATCCGGGGTCGAAGACCTCGACGTTGATCTCGAAGTTGCCGCGAAGCGAAAGCCTGTCGATGTTTGCCGTGCCGACGGTGGACCACCGTCCGTCGGCGGTCATTGTCTTGGAGTGGACCATTGCCTCTTCATAAAGGAAGATACGCACCCCCGAGCGCAGAAGGCGCTCGTAATGGGGACGCCCCGCCCAGTCGCCGACGATGTGGTTCGAGTACTCGGGGATGAGCACTCGGACGTCGACGCCTCGGCGCGCGGCGTTCGTCATGGCGATGAGCATCGGCTCCTCGGGTATGAAATAGCCCATCGTTATCCACACACGGACGGCGGAGCGGTTGATGGCGTCCATGTACAGGGCGCTGATGGGGAAGACGTTGAGGGCGGGAGTGTTCATGACCGCGCGGACGGTGGCGTCCCAGTCGGTCACGCCGTCGTCGGCGATGGCCGGATGGTGCTTCTTGCGGTAGTCGTTCCACATGTCGATGAAGGCGTCGTCGAGCTCCCAGGCGGCCGGCCCCTCGATTCGCACGTGGGTGTCGCGCCACTCGTGGGCGTAGAGCGTGCCGATGTTGTATCCGCCCACGTACCCGATGCGCTTGTCGACGGTGAGGATTTTGCGGTGGTCGCGCCCCTTGTCGCGCGCGCGGCCGTTGAACAGGCCGGGGCGGACGAAGGGGAAGAGGAGCGTGTGCAGATGCTCCATCTTGGGCAGGCGGCGGAAACGGGGATCCTGATTGGCGTTGCCCCATGTGTCGATGATCACGTAGGTGTCGACTCCCCGCTGCGCCGCTTCAATGAGGGCGTTGCGGAACTCCGCGCCCGTCTCGTCGGCTTTGATGATGAACCATTCGAAGAAAATGCGGTCCTTGGCGGCGCGGATGTCGGCCAGCATGGCGTCGTAAAGCTCGCGGCCGTAGGTGAAGATCGTCATCGAGTTCGGTCCGACCTGCGCGTTTTGCGGCGGAAGGTGGGGGAAACGGCCCGACTGGGGCGCCCTCTTCTTCCGCATGGCGTCGATGACGCTGACAGTGGCGATTGCGGCGGCCTGCGCGGCAACCGTTCCCAAAACCCACCATTTGGCGGCGGAAAGGACATGGCGCTGCTTGGGGCCACGGAATTTTCGCATGGTCCAACTGTATAGAGAGAGACGTCGTTTTTGCATCGGCCGCTCCGTGAAAAACTACCCCGGACGCACCCCGGCGAGTTCGCTTGCAACCGCGTAATATTGAACGCATGTCGTCTTTCTCAGTTGACGAGGTTGCACGTCTGGCCGGCCTCGCTCGCATTCGCCTCACCGAAGGGGAAATCGAGCGAATGGCCGGGGAACTCGACGTGATCGCCTCCGCCGTAGCCAAGGTCTCCGAGGTCGCCACCCCCGACGTTCCGGCGACGAGCCATCCCATCGCGCTGACCAACGTCATGCGCGCCGACGTCGTCGTTCCGACTCTCGATCGCGACGAGGTTTTGGCCGCCGCCCCCGCGTCCGAGGACGGAAAGTTCCTCGTCCCGCAGATCTTGGGGGAGGAGTGATGAAGGATCTCCTCAAGCTCTCCGCCGCGGAGATGGCTCGCAAGCTCCGGGCGGGCGAGACGACCTCCGTCGAGCTGACGCAGGCCTGCCTCGACCGGATCCACGCCGTCGATGAGCGGGTGCGCGCCTTCCTTTCGGTCGACGACGAAGGCGCGCTGGCCGCCGCCCGCGACGTCGACGCCAGACGCGCCGCGGGCGAGAGCCTCCACCGCTTCGCCGGAGTGCCGATTGCGGTCAAGGACAACATGGTCACCCGCGGCAAGCCCACGACCTGCGCGTCGAAGATACTGGAAGGCTGGCTTCCCCCCTATGACGCGACGGTGGTCGAAAGGCTCCACGAGGTCGGCCTGCCGATCGTCGGCAAAACCAATATGGACGAATTCGCGATGGGGTCCTCCACAGAGCGCTCCGCCTACGGCGAGACGCACAACCCCTGGGACCTCGACCGCATTCCGGGGGGATCCTCGGGAGGGTCCGCCGCAGCAGTCTCGGCTTTTATGGTTCCGTGGGCGCTCGGCTCGGACACCGGCGGCTCCATTCGCCAGCCCGCCGCGGTCACTGGGACCGTCGGAGCGAAGCCGACCTACGGGGGCGTCTCGCGCTATGGCCTCGTCGCCATGGCCTCCTCACTCGACCAGATCGGGCCCTTCGCCAGAAATGTCGCGGACGCCGCCGCTCTCCAAGAGATCGTCGGGGGGCACGACCCGCGCGATTCGACGTCGCTCAATGCGCCCGTTCCGCCTTTCGAGGAAATCGCCGCCGAGGCGACCTCTTCGGCGAAGCCGCTGGAAGGCGTGCGCGTGGGCGTGGTCAAGCAGCTGGGCGGCGAGGGCTGCCAGGAAGGCGTCGTCGCATCCTTCCAGGAGGCGCTCAAGACGATCGAAGACCTGGGCGCGCAGGTGGTCGAGGTTTCTTGCCCCTCGCTCGAGTACGCGCTGGGGGCCTACTACCTGATTATGCCCGCGGAGGTCTCCTCGAATCTGGCGCGATTCGACGGCATGCGCTACGGAATCCGCGTCGAGCCGGAGGAGGGGCCGGTCACCGCGGAAACGGTCATGGCCGCAACGCGAGGCGCGGGGTTCGGCCCGGAGGTCAAACGCCGGATCGTCTTGGGGACGCACGTTCTGTCCTCGGGTTACTACGATGCTTATTACGGCAGCGCCCAAAAAGTGCGCACGCTCGTACAACGCGATTTCGACGCCGCCTTCGGCGAAGCGGACGTGCTCGTTTCGCCGACGTCGCCCGTGACCGCATGGGAATTGGGCTCCAAACTGGAGGATCCCCTGGCGATGTACGTCCTCGACATTACGACGATTCCCGCGAATTTGGCCGGAATACCAGGGATTTCCATACCCAGCGGGCTTGCCGACGGCCTTCCCGTCGGGCTTCAGATTCTTGCGCCCGCCCATGCTGACGCGCAAATGTACCGGGTCGCAGGCGCCGTCGAGGCGGGGCTTGGAAAACCGTTGGCCGAAAGCTGCCCGGCGGCCGGATGGGAGGAAAAGTGATGGAAGAACTCATGGATTTCGACGAGGCGGTCGCCCGCTTCGACCCCGTCATCGGGCTTGAGGTCCACGTCGAGCTCGGCACCGAAACGAAGATGTTCGACGGCGCCCCCAATGCCTTCGGCGGGGACGCCAACACCTATGTGACTCCGGTTTCGCTGGGGCTCCCCGGCTCGCTTCCCGTCGTCAACGCGAAGGCCGTGGAGTACGCGATCAAGATCGGACTGGCGCTCAACTGCTCAATCGCGTCCTCGTGCCGATTCGCGCGCAAGAACTACTTCTATCCCGATCTGACGAAGGCCTTCCAGACCTCCCAGTCGGACGAGCCGATCGCCTACGAGGGCCACCTCGACATCGACCTGTCCGACGGCTCGTCCTATCGTTTCCCGATCGAGCGCGCGCACATGGAGGAGGACGCCGGAAAGAACACCCACGTGGGCGGCGCCGAGGGAAGGATCCAGGGGGCGGACTACTCTCTCGTGGATTACAACCGTGCGGGCGTGCCCCTCGTCGAGATCGTCTCGCACCCGGCCACCGGCGTGGGAGCGAAGGCCCCGCAGATCGCCGCTTCCTACGTTCGCTCCCTGCGCGACGTCTTCCGCGCCCTGGGGGTCTCCGAGGCCAGAATGGAACGGGGCAACGTCCGCGCCGACGTCAACGTGTCGCTGCGCGAAGGGCCCGACGCTCCCTTCGGCACCCGCACTGAGACGAAGAACGTCAACTCCTTCAGAGGCATCGAGAACGCCGTCCGGTACGAGATTTGCCGACAGGCCGCCATCCTCGCAGCCGGCGGGACCGTGGTCCAGGAGACCCGCCACTACCACGAGGGCGACGGGACGACGTCGGCGGGCCGCGTGAAGTCCGATGCCGAGGACTACCGGTACTTTCCCGAGCCCGACCTCGTTCCCGTGGCCCCGGACCCCGCATGGGTCGAGGAGCTCAGGGCGGGCATGCCTGAGCTTCCCGCCGCCAAGCGCCGCCGCGTGAAGGTCGAGTGGGAGCTTTCTGACGAGGAGCTGCGCGATCTCGTCAACGCCGACGCCGTCGATCTCGTCGAGGCCACCGTGGCCGCGGGCGCGAGTCCCTCCGGCGCGCGTAAGTGGTGGATGGGCGACATCGCCCGGCACGCCAAGGAAGCCGACGTTGAGCTGCGGGATGCGCCGGTCGCCCCCTCGGACATAGCCGAGCTCGACGGCCTGGTTCGCGACGGCAAGCTGACCGACAAACTCGCCCGTCAGGTGCTCGAGGGCGTGCTCGCGGGCGAAGGGACGCCGTCCGAAGTGGTTTCGGCTCGCGGGCTGGAGGTTGTGAGCGACGACGGCGCCCTCGTCGCCGCTGTCGATGAGGCGCTCGCCGCGAACCCCGACGTGGCGGAGAAGGTCCGCGGCGGAAAGGTCCAGGCGGCCGGGGCCATAGTCGGCGCGGTGATGAAGGCGACCGGCGGCAAGGCCAATGCCGCGAGGGTGCGCGAGATCGTCATGGAACGCTGCCAGTAGCGCGATTGCCCGGTATCGCCGGCATCGGCCGGGGATGGGCGGCCTGACTCGGAATATCCGGCCTGGCCGGCCGCTTTCCGAGTGGAGGTGCTGCCCCGCCCTGCGCCGGAGGCGATTGCCGCGGCCGTCTCGTCAGTTCTGTCGGGCTTTCGAAGGCCCTTCGCCTCGGGCCTGTCGCGCGCCGGAGGCGATTGCCTCGGCCGTCTCGTCAGTCCTGTTGGGATTCTAAAGGCCGTCTTCGGCGCCTGCCGCCATCGCATGCGCCGAAGACGGCCGCGTCGAACCCCTGCATTCCCGCGCCTGTCCTCGTTCCGGCGATCCTCATTTGGGAGGCTTGACCTCGGTTTTGCCGTTTGGCTTTTGGGTTCGGGGTTTATATTCTGATTGAAAGTCTTTGAGGTCATTTCGAGGATTATTCTTTACCAAATTATGACAAATATGGGACAAAGCCAAAGAATTCCAGTAGTCTAGTCCCCATTCGGCCACATAAGGGAAGGGGCTGCGATGTCCGCCGACACCTATCAGTTGCTCGCGATCTTGCTCTACTTCGCCGTCATGCTCGGCATCGGCTACTACGCATACCGTCGCACCGCGAATGTGGACGGCTATATGCTCGCCGAGCGTCAGCTGTCTCCGGGCATCGCCGCTTTGTCGGCCAACGCCGCGGACATGTCCGGCTGGCTGCTCATGGGATTGCCCGGGGCGATCTACGCCGCGGGGCTCATCAAGGCGTGGATAGCGATCGGACTCACGGTCGGGGCTTGGTTCAACTGGCGCTTCATCGCACCGCGCCTGCGGGCGTATTCGGAGGTCGCGGACAATGCGATCACGATTCCGAGCTTCTTCGCCAAGCGACTCAAGCGGAACTCGCGGCAGCTGCGCATCCTGGCGGCTCTGGTCATTCTCGTCTTCTTCACCTTCTACGTCTCGTCGGGAATGGTCGCCGCGGGCAAGTTCTTCGTCAGCTCCTTCGGCTGGAACTACTTCGTCGGAATGGCCGTCGTCGCCGTCGTCACCCTCGTATACACCCTTTTCGGCGGTTTCTTAGGCGCCACTCTGACCGACGTGGCCCAGGGCCTCCTCATGCTCGCCGCGCTCATAGCGGTTCCGATCGTCACGATCTTCGAACTCGGCGGATGGTCCGAGGCAACGAGCCGGATCACCGACGTCAAGCCCGAGGCCTTCAACCTCTTTTCGGGTTTCTCCAACAACGGCATTTTGTGGATCGTCACGGCAATTTCGACGTCGGCCTGGGGGCTGGGCTACTTCGGACAGCCCCACATCATCGTCCGATTCATGGCGCTGCGCAGCCCCGGCGAGGCGAAGACCGCTCGCAGAATCAGCCTCTTTTGGATGGTCCTGAGCGCCTCGGGCGCGATCTTCACGGCCCTCATCGGAATCGGCTACTTCGCAGGCGATCCTGAGATAAAGCTCGGAAAAGGGGAATCCGAGGAGGTGTTCCTCGTCATGAGCCGGATCTTCTTCCACCCCTTCGTTGCGGGGCTCGTCCTCGCGGCGGTGCTCGCTGCGATCATGTCGACGATGTCCAGCCAGATGATCGTCTGCGCCTCGGCGTTGGTGGAGGACCTCTACTCGTTGATGGGCCGCAAGGTCTCAGCCAGGAATCTCCTGATTCTCAGCAGGCTCAGCGTCCTCGGCGTCGCAATCGTGGCCGCCCTCATGGCTCTCGACCGAAACTCGGCCATCCTCCAACTCGTCGAGTTCGCCTGGGCCGGCTTCGGCGCGGCCTTCGGCCCGATCGTCATTCTCTGCCTCTACTGGAGGAAGCTGACGCCTACGGGCGCGCTCGCCGGGCTGGTCACGGGCGCCGTCACCGTTTTCGTATGGGCCAATGTGGACTTCCTCAAGGCGAAGATGTACGAGATCGTCCCCGGCTTCCTTCTCAATCTTCTCGTCGCGGTCATCGTGAGCCGCCTGACGTACACCGAGGACCCAGAGGTCGACGCCGAATTCTCCCGCATGGAGGCCGCCGTGAAAGAGTCCTGACGCGCTGCCCGGTTGGTGGCTTCACATTCCGTCGTCGTCCTTGTGCGCTGGTTGGGCAGCCTGGCGTTCGGTTGATGGTTTCACGCTCGGTCGTCGCGTCGTCTTGGTGCGCTGCTTGTTGGTACGCTGCTTGGCAGCCTGGCGCCCGGTTGGCACTTTGACGCGCCGTTTGGCGTTCGGTTGTCGCGGCTCGGCGCGTCAATCCGTCGGATCTCGTGCGGGCCTTTGACGACGGGCCTTGGCTCCGGAACAAGTCTCGTCTGTGACGTGTCCGAGGTCCAGACGTGGACGGAACGGCCCTCAGCCCCGGACGAAGCCCGCTCGTCGAATCTCCCGCCGAGTCTGACCGCTTGCGTCGTTTGGAGCCTTGCCCAAGCTTGACCCTGGCGCTGTGACAGGGTCTTTCCTTGGGACGAGGAGGTACTTTTATGAATACGACCAATGCATTCCCACAGTCCGAGTCGTCTCCGCAGTCCGAGTCGTCTCCGCAGTCCGAGTCGTCTCCGCAGTCCGAGTCTCTTCAACAGCCTCCGGCGTCGTCGGCATCCTCGTCTCTTCCGCCGTCGCGAACGGCATCCCAACGAGAAACCCATCTCGCGGAAGCTTTGAGCGCGTCGAACTCTTCGACTCGGCTGAAAGCAGCCTTGGCGGCGGGCTCGCGCGCCGACCCGAGCGGCTGGAGACGCTCGTCGAGCGTTGCGCGGTCGAACCGGATTTCTTTGTGCGAGACATGCTGTCCTGGGCGCTGACCCGCCTGCCGTCGGAGGCCGTTTTACCCCGGCTCCGCAGAGAACTGGGCTCCCAATGCCGACAAGCTCGCAGCCAGGCGTTGCATGCCCTTTCGAAGATCGGCGACAAGAGCGCCTGGGGTTGGATCACCCGCGACATGCTGCGCGATTCCGACGACGAACTTGCCCGGACGGCGTGGCGCTGCGCCGTCGCCCTCGTGCCGGAGAGCGAGAAGAAGACGTTCGGCGGGGAACTGGCGGGCCAGCTTGGCCGCGGGGACCGCGACGTCCAGCTGAGTCTGAGCCGGGCGCTGATCGGCCTCGGCGACGCCGTTGAGCCCGCTCTGGGCAAGGCCGCTGAAAGCTCGAATCCCGCGAAGGCGGCCCACGCCCGCGCCACGGAGTCGCTTCGCCTGGATCCAGAGCTGGGCTTCGACGCGGCGATTGAAGAGGCCAAACGCGCCATTGCCTTGGGAGCCGGCGGCATGTGGCCCGATGCCGTGCCAGCGGCAGGGGCCGAGGCGAAGAGGCCGCAGGGGGCAGCGGAGAATGCTGAAGGCGCCGCCGCTGAGGCGCGACGGCTTCAGGAGGGCGCGGATTGCTGATCGGCGATGTGGCCCGCTATACCGGTGTCAGCGTTCGGATGCTTCGACACTACGACGCTATGGGCCTGGTCCGGCCGACGGGCCGCACCATCGGCGGCTATCGGGACTATTCGGACGACGACGTGCGGACGATTCTTCAGGTGAAGACCCTCCGTTCTCTGGGGCTCACGCTCAAGCAGATTAGGTGCATTCTGGAGGACCCCGGTCGCGCACCGGCCGCCCTGGTCGACGACCTCATTCGTCAGACGGAGGAACGCCTGGATCGGGAACGCGAACTGCTCGACCGGCTCCGGACGATTGCAGCATCCAGGCCCGCTGATTGGCAGGAAGCCGTGCGCATCGTCAAACTCGTTCGGGGTCTGGGCTCGACCAGCGCCTAGCGTCTCCCGCAGGCAGCAGGCCGTGCTGTCCTGGCCGGCGGATGTGGCGCCCCGAGTGGATCTGCTGGTTAGAGCGGTCCTGTCCGAATCTGATCCAAACGTCGCCGAAGCCTTGCAATGGGCGCTTGCTCGCTCGGACGGCGACGTCGTCGCCGGGCTGCGCACGGGCGCCCAATCCGACGACGTCGACATCCGGCGTCGCGCCATACTGGCGATCGCCGCTATGCCGGAGGCGCCCGGCGCCGACGTCGTCCTTGTCAGGGCTCTTGGCGATTCGGATGTGACCGCGCGCAAGCATGCGGCTCTGGCGTTGGGGCGGCTGGGCGAGGCGGCTGCCGTTCCCGTTCTCGTCGATATGGTGGCCGAGGGTGTCAGCGATGTGGAGGCGACCGAAGCATTGGAGAGCCTGTCTCGCATCCCGGCGTGCGCGAGGGCCGTCGAAGCCGCCGTAGCGGGCAAGATGAAGGTTTTGGCGGTCGATTCGGCGGCGCGGGTGCGTCTTGCCGAGGCGTTGGCGAGTTGCGTCGGGCCTGGCACGTTAGATCACGGTGACGTTTGAGTGGGGGAGGGCGATACGACGAAAGTCGATGAGACAGTCATTTGATGACGGCGATGAAGCGATTGCGTGTTTGTCATGAAATTTTCAGGGACGATGACGAAACGAGTTTGTGGTTGTTTTAAGAGAAGAGCAAAGCTCTTGGGTTCCTTAGGGTCATTCCTTCCTTGAGGAGGTCTGCGCAATGGCCCAGGATTGGGTCCCCTCGCGATTGAAAGCATCCGCTTCCTGTCAAAACGGCGGAGGACCGCGATTTGAGAGTTTCTTGCTTGTGCGCGGAAACCGTCTGCATCCAAACCGTGTTGAACTTCCACAAGGCGTCAACTCCTGGGTGGAAAACAGTTTCGTTTGTTTGGCGGCAGAATGTTTACGTTTGTTGAATGGGTGCCGTGTGGCGCATAAATTCGCATAAATTAAGGAGAAAAACCGTGATTGTCGTCGATGGAAGGACGGACAGGGAAAAGCTTGTTGAGCTGATGAGGCAGGGCGAGCAGACCGAACTTGAATTCAAGTCGACGCTTGATTTGAAAGACAGGCAGAAGCCCGATCGTCTCAATTTCGTCAAGGACGTCGTCGCGTTGTCGAATCTTCCCAGGGGAGGCTACATGCTCATCGGCGTGAAAGACGACGGGACGCCTGTTGGGATGGGCGACGTCAATCGGGACGACTGGGACGGGGCATGTTTGCAGGACATTGTGCGCCCTTATGTTGAAGGGCAGATCCGCATTATGTCTCAGATTCACGTACTCGACCAGGGAGCGGTTGTGCTTTTGTACATTGCCGCACATGGCGACGGGTTTCCTGTCCCATTCAGCAAGCAAGGAGAGTACACGCCTAAGGGAGGCGAACGGCAAAGAAGGGTGTTCGACGTCGGTGAGCTGCTCGTCCGTGAGGGCGCCCAGAACGTTCATTTGCGACATGCGCACTGGCCCACTCTTCTTGAACAGCACGACAAGATGATTCGCCGACAGGCGACAGAGCATCTCGACTCTTTCCTGTTCGAGCTCACCGCCGTTCTTCGCTCAAGCAGGGAAAACAAGGAGGAGGCACTCGTGCCTTTGTCAATCGGCCTTTCCGATTCCGCTTTCGAAGATGCCGTCAACAGTTGTCTCGAGAGGGGACGTGACCAAGACGTTCCGCGATTCGTGACGACTGTGAGCAACGGAGCGGAAAAGGATGCGGATGCGATTCTTGACAAGTTGACGATGGCGGCGGTCCTCGCCCTGTGTCGTGAGAAGCGCGAGGTGGCGTGCAGGGCGATTGACGCACTCTTTGATGTTTACGAACAAGCGGG
>ERZ773069.1892-NODE-1892-length-11449-cov-29.235124_pt1 | contig 11449 bp, 10 predicted proteins | sample MGYA00580619_ERZ773069 | MGnify/ENA primary metagenome ERZ773069 (study PRJEB29015, sample SAMEA2738007) | human oral metagenome | biome: human oral; feature: human-associated habitat; material: dental | place: China | collected 2108 ...
CCAGCCGCTGCAGCATGGTCTCGAATCCGCCCGCCCCGGCCTTCCTCTTCCCCGGCAACGGCGCCTCCGGCCCCACGACCACCAGGTCGGCCCCGATCCGACGGGTCAGTGCGACCACGGCCGCGGGGTCGGAGAGGTCGACGGCGTGCAGGGTTCCGAGCCCGGCCAGCCCGGGATTCCCGGGTGCGGCGTGCAGCTGTACGGAGGGATCAGCGACGAGGGCACGGCCCAGGGCGTGTTCACGCCCACCGGATCCCAGAAGCAGAACAGTGGTCACACCCCGAGCTTAGAGGCTTCGCAACCGGGTTCCCGGCGCCCCCTGTCCCGGCCTGTCGGGCGTTCGGCCGACAGTGGATCTCCTTCGCCGTACCGGAGTCTCGATTAACCTGTAACCATCGGCGACTAGAGGCACGAGGAGCCAGATGAGCATCCACCCGGGATCAGCTGCACATCTTGCCATGCACGCCGACGTCCCCCCTGACGAGGAGGTGACGCTTCCCGCCCGGTCGGGGGTGCAGGCGTGGCTCCAGGAACTGGCCGAGAACGAACTCGCCATGGACCGCATCAATCCGCGTGAGCTGACCCAGCGGATCATGCAGGACGCCTTCGGGCGGTATTCGTTGCCGCCCCGGGTCTCGGGGATGCTGGCCGCCAGTCATCTGCTGCGCGATGCGGACCCGCAGGACAGGCAGGGCATCCGGCAGCTCGCCACCGCTTGGTTCACATCCATGCCCCCGAGTGCCGTCGACGAGTCCACCTGGTTCGTCCGGCAGGCCGTTCGCCGCCCCCAGACCCCACATCTGACGTTGGTGGGGCACGCCGGGGACGTCACCGAGCTCTCCAGGTGCAACGCCCGCGACGGCCGCACCCTGCTCGTCTCCGAGAGCGACGACGCCACCGCACGGCGCTGGGATCCCGGAACCGGCGAGGAAACCGATGAACCCGTCGATTCACCGCTGTCGGGCATCTCTGCCAGACGCGAGGCCACGTTCACCAACGCCTACGGCCGGACGTTGCTTGCGGTTCCCGACGGGAACAACGTCAAGATCACGGACCGCGCCACCGGCGAGGAGGTTGGGGTTCCGCTGCGCGGCCACAGTTTCCAAGTGACGGCCGTGTCCTCCTTCTATGGTCCCGCCGGCCGTCCGCTGCTGGCCTCCGCCTCCCGCGACCACACCATCCGGATCTGGGACCCGGCCTCCAAGTCCCGTCCGGCGGCCAGATTCGTCGAGCAGCTGGACGAGATGCAGGTGGTCACCTGGTTCACGGCCGCCGACGGATCGCCCCGGGTCGGCACCATCCGGAACACCTACGACGATGTCCTCCAGATCTGGGAAACCGACACGGGCCAGTGGGTCGGGGAATTGAACGCCCGCCCCGGGCAGCTGTGGGCCGAGGCCCGTAGTGTCCGGTTCACCGCCCGGCAGGGCGGCCAGATGCTCGCCGTCGCGGAGCAGGAGTCCCTGCTGATCTGGGACCTCGATTCGGGGCAGCTCGTCGGTGAACCCCTCACCGGGCACGCTGCGCGCATCAACGACGTCCTGGGCTGGACCACCCCGTTCGGGGAGATCCGGCTGGCCACCGCCAGCAGCGACGGCAGCATCCGGCTCTGGGATCCGGTCAAGGGCGCCCAGGTCGGCCGGTCGCTCACGGGCCACGTCGGACCGGTCAGGGCCCTGTGCACCTTCAACACTCGTCACGGCGACGCCTGGTTGGCCTCCGTCGGTGACGAGGGCGCCATCCGCGTCTGGGACCCAGACGTGGGACGGCCGATCGGCAGGCCCCTGAAGGGGCCGTCCTGCCCGATGACCTGCGTGGTCGCCTTCTCCGCGGCAAACGGTGAACCCCGGTTGGTCACCACCGGGGACGATTGCATCGTCCGCGTCTGGGACCCGGGCAACGGACGGCAGCTGGGGCGGCTCAGCAACGGTGAGGAGAATCTCTGCGACGTCGTGCTGGTGGGAACGAACCGGGAGGGCCGCACACGTCTGGTCACCTCGGGGCTCGACCGTTCCATCAGGTTCTGGGACATCGCGACCGGCAGGATGACCTACGCCATGCACGCCCTGGACTACGCCGAGACCATCATCTCGTTTCGCTACGGAGACCTGGCCGTGAGCCTCGACGACGGCTGGGCGCTGCTGCGGCTGCCGCTGGGGGTCTGAGCACGGTCTCCGTTTTGTCGGGGGTGCCGGGTACTGTTCAGGCCATGATCGACCTGCATACCCGCTCCCGGGGACACCGGACAACACGCGACGCCGCGAGCCCGGGAGGCTGAATCCGATGCGTCGGTTCCCGAGGAAGATCGTCGCCGCCACCACCCTGGGGGTGCTCACCCTGGCCCGGCTCAGGCACGCGCGAAGGCGTGGTCTGGTCAGGGCCATCACGACGTTCACCACGCCGGAGGGGAAACCATGGGTGGTCACGCTCGGGCGTGGTCGTTTCGTCTCCGTCTGGGATGCCGGTTCGGGACGCCGGTTGCGCAGGTTGCCGGTCAGTGACCACCCCGTTCACGTGGCCGCCTTCGCGTCGAGCACCGGCGCTCCCCGGCTGGCGGTGCTCACGGACAACCGGAGCGTCCAGTTCTGGGATCCGGAGACGGGAGACCGGGTCGGTGAGCTGCGGGTCAGTGAAACGGCCCCGGGTTCCCGGTTGGCGACGTGGCGCACCCCGTCGGGCCGGCCGCGGGTCGCGGTCATCTGCGGCGACGGCGGAATCCGCGTCCTCGATCCAGAGGCCGGGGAAGGGAACGAGGTTCCGCTGATCGGCCACGAGGGCGCGGCCACCGATCTCGCGACCTGGCGCACCCCCGACGGCCAGCTGCGGCTGGCATCCAGCGGAGACGGTGCCACCCTGCTGTGGGACCCGGAGACGGGGCGCAGGGTGGGGCGGCTGGAGGGTCCCCGCAAACGGTTGAGCAGCGTCACCGCCCACACGGCCCCGGAACGAACCCTGCTGGTGGTGATCGACAAGGACGGCGGTTACACGCTCTGGGACCCGGACGCCGAACAGCAGGTCGCATCCCACCGGCTTCCGGTGGGTCTCGAACCGGGCCTGGCGGTGCCGCTCCCCCGCCTGCGCATCGCCACGGGGCATCGCGACGGCACGGTCCGGGTGACGGATCCCGCGACGGGGGATCAGCTCCACGAGACCCGTTTCAGGAGACCGGTGCGGGCCATCGCGGCTCTTCCCGACGGGGTGCTGGTTGGCCTGAACAACGGCTGGAGGACGGTACGGCTCACCGAGGACAGCGCGACCTGAATCGTCTCGCCCGGCCGGTTGGCGCCCTGGGAGTCGGTCTCGACGACGGTTGGGTGGTCGTCCGGGTGCCCGTATGAGTCCCGTCGTCACCCTCACGGGAGGCCGGCTGCACCGGCAGTCTCCTGCGGAGCATTACCTTGGTTAGTATACGTATGCATATACTCACCCCATGCCTAGAAGGACCATCTACGTCTCGGACAACGATCAAGAACTCTTCGAACAAGCCACCCAGGAGGCCGGGGGTCTGTCCCCCGCCATCGCGATCGCGCTGAGAGAGTACATGGCCAGGGCGAAACTGCGCCACGAGGGGATGGACACCATCGACCTGACCATCGACGACCACGGCGTCAGCCACACGGTTCGTTTCACCGGCCGGAAACTGTTCCGCCTCGCGGAGAAGGTGGACAACGGGGTCCGTGTCAGGTTCGTCTACATCACCAAGCAGGGCCGGTACGCCGTCCACGAGAAGATCACGGCCGACCCGGAGGACTGGGAGGGGCAGGGAGAACGCCTGTGGCGTGATCCCGTCACCTGGACCCGCAGTTTCTGGCTGCGCAGCGACCGGACCCTCGACATTTTCGACACGCTCGACCAGTTGCGCGAGAAGGACCCGGCTCTGGCCGACCGGATCGCAGTGGCCCAGGAGGTCCCGGCGTTCAAGGAACTCGACATCTAGCGGTGTGTCCTTGATTTGGTTTCCTTGTTCAGGGCGACGCGTCCGCGGGCGACTTTGGTGAGGATGGGTTCGGCGGTGGCATCCCAGACGAGGGGGCAGGGGTTGTTGGGGCTGGTTGCCTTGAACAGAGGACAGCACGGAGGTGCTGAGACCAGCCCAGAAGGTGGCGTGGCACTTCCACACCACCATGCGGCTCTGGCAGACTCGCTACGTGTCGACGCAGCCGAATGACTTGATCGTCCTGTCCTACAGGGCCGAGCCCGACCTGGCCTTCGACATGCTTCGCACCCTCTTCCAGCACCGGGATGAGGCTCGACCTGCCGTTGATGTGGAGCGACAGGGGTGGAACCAGGAGGAGGGCCGTGACTGAGACTCCGGCCCTCGGGTGTTGTCTGTTCCTGGTGGGCGAGGGGACGGCATCGTCGGGGTGGTGCTCTCCCGACGCCTATAGCCTCGAGCCGCGAGGTGACGACGTTGCTGAGCACCACTTGATGCACCTGCACGAGATTCATCACAAAGTTCTCAACGACGACACGGCTTGGGGAGCGTTCATTCACATCGCCGCGCGCCACCCTGGCTGGAGTGCCGATCTGCTCCCCGGGCTGATTAAGGCCTGTCGTACCGTCCACGAGGCCTTTGCTACCTTCATGTCGCTGTCGCTGGCGCGTACCCGGCACGAGGACGCGCAGCTTATTCTGCGACGCTACCCAGCGTATGAGCGCTTCGCGGCGCGGTTCTCCAAGCTGCTGGATCCGATCCGCGGGGTGCATCGACGCGATCTGGCCGCCACCGGCATCGCGCGATGGTGCATGTCCGCCCCGATCCTGAACATGGCTCTCGATGCCTATCCTCGACCGGTGTCGCTCGCCGAGATCCCCGCTGTCATGCGTCCTGATCACCGGTTCCACTTGGCGTCGGGCATATCGGGGAACCAGATTGCTGCAGCCGGGAAACGCGCCGACGATGCGTTCCGGCGGTCCGTCGGCCGTGATGTGGAGGACCTCGGCCTCACCGAGACTGACGCGACGCTTGATGACGCTTGGGGCGTCTGGGAGGACACGTTCGTTGCGGCCTTGGTGGAATCAGAACCCAGGGTGGCTGCATTGCCGACGCTGCCGCGCGACGGTCACCTCGAGATGGCGGCCGCCCTGACGCGGGCCGCATCCCTGACCGGAGTCAGCGTCGAGCTGCCTCACGAGGATCGGGAGATCCTGAGTGACGTGGAAACGACGCAGAGACTGCTGACCGCAACCGTTCTCGTGTTGCGTGACACTCCCCAAGCGGCTGCCCTCGCGACTCTCGGTCAGGAGGCCCCAACCTCTGAGATCCTCGCCCTGTGCAGGGCCAACCACCCGCCCCATGTTGTCCTCCAGGGGCGCAGGGCCGCTGACCTAGCACGGTCCTTTCGGTTCGGCGACGGCGAGCGCGCGTTCTTGGCCCGGTGGGGTAACAAGCCGGTCTTTGTGATCCGAAACCGCATCGACTATGACGGAGAGGATGTGATCCTCAATTCCATAGTCCCTACGCCCGAATCGTTCGCTGCCGCGGCCGCTGAGTGGGCCGGATGTGGGATGTCGGTGGTGTGTATGACCGCCAGTTGCTACCTCGACACCGCTTGGCAGCGCGCCTGGCTACCTGCGCTGGCCGCATGGCCTGTTGTGGTGCTGGTCGACATGGGGCTGTCCGGGATGCTGGGGGCCGGGCGGCTGCTCGGCGGCGCCGAGGCAGTGCACGGAACCTACGTTGGGTTGGGGCCTGGCGCACTCAGAGCCCTCACCTGGCACGTCGAAGGCCATCCCCACGTCATGCTGGCGGTGGGGGACGACCTGACTGTGCAACTCATCGCCGGGCAGCTGAAGGACCTGCTGGGGGCTCGGCTGCATCTGCGGGACTCCGATTGGACGCAGTGGATCGACGCGCTGACTGCCGTCACATCCAACCTCCTGGCCACCGAGCATGTGCTGCGCTACGACGGCGGGAGCCCGACGACCCGTGAGCGTGACGGCGCGGCCTAAACTCATGCCAGGCAACATCGAAGGAGCGGTCCATGGCGCACACCCAGAACCTTTTCGAACTGGTCGAGGCGTTGGAGGTCCCCGATGAGATGGATCGCACCTGGTTCACGGACTCGTTTCTCCAGCCGCTCGGAATTGAACCGGACAGCCGGCTCGGCGAGCTATGCGAAGACGTCCTTCTCGAAGCCGTGTCGGACGGCGACGACGCCTTTCACATGCGTCCCGGCGGCTGGCGCGTCAACCTGGCCGGCGGGGCCGTGAAGGCGCTGCTCGTGACCGTGGTTCTGGCCGCAGCGCTGTTTTTCAGCGGCGCAGACGACATCCCGCTCGAGCTGCTGCCGGTGGTGGTCCCGCTGCTCGTCGACGTCGAGCGGGTCCGTCTCAGCCGTCGGGACGAGGAGCTGTTCATCCCTCTGCGCGTGGCCTCCGACGGGGTGACCGGTATGGCTCTGCGCCACGAGGGTCTGTACAACCGGCTCGATCCTGCCGTGCGGGAGCAGCTCAACTACGGCGACTTCGTCGATTTCTGCGAGCGGCTAATCAAGGCCGGGTACGCTGACGACGCCGGGTACGGTGAAGTGCGGATGCGTCCCGCCGGCCACCCGGCATGGTTGAGGGTCACATGGCGCTGACCAGCCCGCCGCGTTTCGGGTGTGAGCAGGAGGGATTCCTCGCGGCTCAGGACCGTGCGCTGCTCGGCTCGTTCGACGGTCGCGACGCCCGCGATCTCCATGCCTATGCGACGCCGGCGGGGGATGCTCAACTACTGGTCTCCCTCCATGAGCACGTCCACCACGAGTTTCAGTGGTCGACGGCGTGGGGGCTCGTTGCGGCGATGTCGGGACTCTTGGCTGCGGCGGGGGTAGACGCGCAGCGGCTGGGGGCTGTCGCGGGCTTGGCGAACCGGAGGGCCAAGGATGTGCACGAGGTATTCGCCACGACTCTCAGCGTCGGGGCTCTCGGCGTCGAGCGTAGCCGGGCCCTCCTCAGTGACAACCAACGCTACCTTCGCTACCTTGAGCGAGGGCTGGCCCTCGGCGGCGATGATCCGACGTGGCCGTGGCAGTTCCGGGAGACGGCGGCCAGGGCCATCCTCGTGTGCCTTATGCAACCCCATGAGCTGCTCGATGCCGCCGCCCGCGGGTTCGAAGGGGTGACCCGCCGGGATCTGGGGAAGATCACGGGACCCGACGTGCGACTCGCCAGGGTCCGGGATGTCGGCGGGTGGTGGGATGCGGAGTTCGAGGAGCTGATCCGTCTCCATCCGGCGCGCGGCGGCGACGCTGGAGGGTCGCATGGACGGGTTCTGCCGGAAGAACGCGACGCCCAGGAGCGGCTTAAGGCGTTCGAGGAGACCGTCCTTATTCCCCGCCTGACCGCGGTGGCGCGGACTCAGCTCGAGGCGATGGGGATTGCCTGTCTCGACGACGCCGAGTCGCGCCACGTCATCGAGACCCTGGGGTTTTCCTTTCAACTGCTGGCTCCTACCGAGTGGCGGGTCGAGTTGTTGAGGGAGCGGAGGTCGTTCGTCGGGGAGCCGCTCGGGGCTGAACGTGAACGGATCCTCATCCACAACATGCCGGCCGTCGCCGACGTCGCTGCGCTCGACGAGGCCGACCGGGCGCGGTTCATCTGGCACGACGCCGACGGCGGTGCCGTCGTCCTCTGTGCGCTGCTCACCGGGGAGGCGCTCGCGACGCAGTTCGGGCTGGTCGAGCTTGCGGACGTGCCGACCGTGACCTGCCTGGCGGGGATCCCCCACGTCGACGAAGCAGGTTGCCGACACGTTCCGCTTGCGTTGCTCCTGCCGTCGGTGACTCTGAGGGCGGTGTGCGAGGCCTTCGTGACGTTGCCGGTCCTAGTGCTCACCTCGCTGACGGCGTTGCGTCTCCCGGAGCGTAACGAGCAGCTGTTGGATGTCGAGCAGGGCTTCGTCCTCGTCGACCTGCCACTCTCGTTGCAGGTCGCGCGGTGGGTGGCCGATGGCTGGACAGTGCGCTATGCCGTCCTCGATCTCGGAATCGAGCAGGGCCTCATCCTACTGATGCTGGCCCTTGAGGAACTGCCTGGGGTGTGGTTCCTGTGTTTCCGTAGCGCCGCCGGCCTCGGCGAGCTCGCCCAGTTGGTAGACCGCCATCCCGGCGGGCTCATGCCCGGCCTCAACCCTGACGCGGATACGCTTCGAGACGTGGGGGCGGTCTGCTCCTGGCTGCTGGCCGCCTGGTGGCGTTTCCAGGAGGTCGAGGAACCGCGCCCCGGTCGCGGGCGATGAGCTGCTGTTCTCTCTTGCGTTGTTCCCCCCGCGACCCCCGACCCCACGCCCTGACGAGGCGGGACTTGCGCGGCAGGCGCATCGACCCCGGGGCGGTGAGACCGATCGTTCCTCACCTCACGAGGTGACCTGAGGATCGCTCAGGACCTCCTGCAGCACCACCGCCTGATTGATGCTCGGGTCGTGGGCCGCGTACAGCAGCGTCACCACCGGCTGTCCGGCGAGTCTTTCCGCCAGGGCCCCGGCCGCCCCGGAGGCCGCCAGTTCGGCGCGGTAGCGGGCCTTGAACTCCCCGAACCGGGCCGGGTCGTGCCCGAAGTCGCGCCGCGCCTCTGTGCTCGGCGCCACGTCCTTGCACCACTCGTCCAGGTGCGCGGTCTCCTTCGATATCCCGCGCGGCCAGAGCCGGTCGACGAGGACGCGGTCGCAACCGCCCCCGAGGCCCTGGAGGATACCGAGGCGGCGACTTCCCCGGCTCAGGAGGACACGGAGCCGGCACCGGTCGCCCCCACCGAGGCCACCGAGCCGGAGGCGGAGGACGCCGCCTCGGCCGCATCATCGCAGCCGGCCGACCCTGAGCCGACCGAGGAAGCGGCCGAGGAAGCGGTCGAGGAAACTGACAAGGCGGTTGACGAGCACGCCGAGGAACCGGCCGATGAACCGGCTGCGGACGTCGAGGAGCCATCCGACGAGCCGTCCGAGGCGGACGCGGAGGAGCCACCGGCCGCAACAACGGACTCGGACGACGCCCCATCGCAGCAGCCCTCGCAGACGGATTCCGAAACCGCTACGCTCGACGTCGTGGAGGACGCGCCGTCTCAGTCCACGGATGCCGCCGACGGCCAGGGTGACGAGGCCGAGAAGCCCTCGTCCCACGCACCGCCCTCACCTCAGCACCCAGCCGATCAGCAGCAGTCCGAAGCGACGACGCCCTCAGCGGAATCCTCCAAAACAGCTGCCGATTCCGAGGCATCAGAGTCCTCCACGTCGCACGATGCGACTTCCACACCACAAGTCCCGCGCTCGAAAGCCACAAAACCCGTAACATCACAAACGATGGAACCACGACACGCCCACGCCCAGCGCTGGAGGATTCAGCCCGGTCACACCGGCAAGAAGACCTCCGGCTCGTCTGCTGCACCTGCCGAGGATCAGCGAGAGTCGGTGTCACAGCCCGGCGTTCCTCGTCGCGAGAGCCTCTTCACCACCGAGCGGCAGCGCTTCGCTGCCGGAGCAGGCCCCGTCCCGGAGGTGGCGCACACCTTCGACACCTCCAGCATCCTGCCCTCGGGGGACCGCAACACGCAGGCCCTCATCGACTCGGTGCCCTGGTCCTCGGTTCCCACCTCGGTCGATGCCGCCACGGTGGACTCCCTGCCGGAAGGAGTCATCGTCTCCGACGACGGCCTGCCGCAGCAGCCGAAGACGGTTTCGGCGCCTGCGCAGCACGCGTCCCCGATGGACCTGACCAACCCGGCCACCGTTCCCGGTGGTGTGCCGGCATCCTCCGAGGGGAACACACACCCGACCGTGCGCAGTCACCGCAGCCACGCTCGGACCTCTGCCGGCAGCGCGGCGAGCGCGGCCGTTGTGGAGGGGAGCTCCACGCGCCGGTCCCACGCCTCGCACCGCTTCTCGGAACCGGAGCCCCTCTTACCTGCGGATGGAGACGCCGCACCCGGAAAGTCCCGCAGTAGTGATACCCAGGCCGCTGAGGCCGGTTCCGCTCGTCGCGAGCACTCCGCCTCCACTCAGGTGTCGGCGCAGTCCCGCACTGGCGTGTCCAGGCACAGTGCCGGCAACATTCCGGAGGCGGCTGCACCGACCTCCGCTCCGGCTGCAGGCCCCTCCGTGCCCCCGGTCACCCCGATTCCTACCGTGAGCGCCCAGGCCGCCACGCCGTCACTCCCGTCGGCCTCCTCGGCCGCTCCAGCCCTGTCGGTGCGTCTCGTCCCACTGCTGGGCGGCAACCCGATCCTCATCCACGAGCCCACGGTGGTGGGCCGCGACCCCGACAACATCTCGGCCTACCCCGGGGCGGAGCGCGTGGCTCTCGACGATCCCACACGCTCGGTGTCCAAGACGCACGCGGCGATCTTCCCGCTGCTGGACGGGGTGTGGGTCACCGACCTGCACTCCACCAACGGGACGCGGGTGGAGTACCGCGACGGGCGCACCGTCGAGGCCGTACCGGACAAGGCACTGTCCGCCCTGGAGGGCAGCACGATCTTCTTCGGCCGCATCGCCTTCAAGGTGGAGGTCGTCTGAGCTCTGTACCGGTTCCCTCAAGCGCCGGGGCCCGCACTCCTGTCCAGGAGTGCGGGCCCCAGTGTCTGCCGGTCCCGGCGGCGCGTTCGCTCAACGACATCTGGAGCCTGCGGCCCTTGGGGCGTCCTACTCCACGAAGGTGGGGTGCTACTGAAGGAGGGTCGGGGGTACTCCAGGTAGGTGGGGCATTCGTGCAGTACGCACAACCCTCGGCCAGTGGATCCCCTCCCTCGTGGAGTAGGCCGAGTCGGGGTGGTCCTCAGTCGACGTCGAACCACGGCCTCCGGGCTCCTGCACGGGAGCCAGAAGGGGCCAGGCAAGGGAAGGCGGGCCGGCGCCGGGGTGAGGACACCCGGCTCCGCCACCACGACCCTGCCGGCAGCCCAGTGTCCACAGCGCTGACATCGCCGAGCCTGCCGTCAAAGCACTCCTCGAGGATCCTTGGAATTCCACAGTTCGTCTTCGGCGTGCGACGTCGGAGCGGGGGTGATGTCAGCACCGTGGACACCGACGACCCTCCAGACCTCCTCCATCGGCCCTTCGGCGTCTCTAGGGCGACCGACCCCATCGCCGAGCTCCTGCCCGAGCGAGCGCCTCAGAAGCCATAACCCTCACATGGCTCAGAAGTAAGGAGACAAGACAGAGCCCTGATCCACGTGGAGTACCACCTCAACTGAGAAGAGCCGCTCAGCTGGCACGCGGCGACTGGCTGCGTGAACTGCCACCCGGTGTACAGGATCAAGACCTCGACGAGGCCTAGAATCTGACGGCAACGACGAGAGGGGACGACGTTGATCGAGGTTTCCGCCGAACAGGTGCTCGCATGGCGGCTGCACAGGCAGTACGTGGAGCCGTTGACGGACACAGGCCCTGTTGAGATCGTCGGACGGCTCTGCGGCGTACAGGCGCAGGTGGCGTCCGCAGCTGAGACCGCTGTCGCCTTACGGCAACGCAACC
>ERZ773069.1893-NODE-1893-length-11444-cov-10.193344_pt1 | contig 11444 bp, 15 predicted proteins | sample MGYA00580619_ERZ773069 | MGnify/ENA primary metagenome ERZ773069 (study PRJEB29015, sample SAMEA2738007) | human oral metagenome | biome: human oral; feature: human-associated habitat; material: dental | place: China | collected 2108 ...
TGTTGTATTGTCTAATTCGTCTGCTGATTTAGTTTATGAACTATATCAACCATTTTCAAAGGAGATTATTGAAATAGATGCTACACGGATGATCAATTCTAAGGCTAATAAGCGTGGTAAAATCAAAGAAGTCTTGATTACAAATTTCAAAATTAACCAATAGCAACCACATTCAAACCACCTTAGTTTTTGAAAAAATCTAAACGAAACCACTCTGTTACCAAATTGTAAGAAACCAAGTCTTGAAGTCTGGGTTTCTTTTTTGTTATACTAATCCCATACCTTAAAAAGAAAGGAAATGATCAACCATACATGAAAAAAAGAACTCTATTAGCCTTGTTAGGTGTCTCAACATCACTTTTTCTTGCAACTCATGCAAAAGCAGATGACTTAGACAACCAGCAAGTGAACTTACAAACACAAATCACACAGATTCAAGAACAACTAAAAGCCAATGAATCCAAACAAATCATTCTCTCTTCTCTATCCGTACCCACCCTTACCAAAATTGACTTGGTTCATCACGTGCTAGAAGCTCATAAAATCTCCTTAGAGAGCGAAAAGAAAAAGATAGACCAATTAGTCTCAGAACGTAATAAAGTGGCTGAGAAGCAAAAAGAAGAGGCTCTACGTGCCCAAAAAGCAGAAGCAGAGAAAAAAGCCCAAGAAGAAGCAATTGCTCAACAAGCTGCGAAACAAAAAGCACCCGTTTCTGTTCAAACTTCTTCTAACCCTTCCGTTCAAGAAGCCTTTAGCCAACTGGTCAACGAATACAATTTGTCTGCTGCCGAACAAAGCGCCTGGTCTTTTCTCATTGAAAAAGAATCAGGCGGGCGCGTGAACGCAACCAACGCATCCTCTGGTGCTTACGGTCTAGGACAAGCCTTACCAGCGTCTAAAATGGCGGCATTTGGTGACGATTACTTAACCAATCCCTTAACCCAACTCAAATGGATGTACTCTTACATGGTCAGCCGTTACGGTGGCATCCTCCAAGCGCAATCTTACTGGCTCTCTGTTGGCTGGTACTAAAAAATAGAGAAAGGAAACAAATCATACATGATGAAAAAATCACTCCTCTTAGCGGGAAGTCTATTAACCACCGGACTTTTTCTTCCACACTCGGTACACGCTACCACCAAAACAAATAAACCACTTGATGTCATTGCTTCTGTCACAAAACACAATGAAGCTGCACTTGAAAAAACGGCTAACCAACAAAAAGATGTTCTCTCAACCACACTGATTCACAAAGTGCTTCCTACGAAACAAAAATTATCTCTGTTAGAACAAGTTGCGCAAAAAAATCAAGAAGCTGAACAAAAAACCAATGAATTGATTGACGCACGCATCAAAGCGGCTAAAGAAAAACAAGCCGCTGAACAAGCGGCAAAAGAACAAGCAGAAAAAGCTGCCAAAGAAAAAGCTGCGCGTGAAGCAGCTCAAAAAGAAGCCGAGCAAGAAGCCGCTACGACAACACCACAAACGTCCTCTATTTCGCCCAATATCAATCCTACAGCGAACACGTACCCGTGGGGACAATGCACCTGGGGTGTCAAAGTCTTAGCACCATGGGCAGGCGATTATTGGGGTAATGCTAATCAATGGACAGCTTCTGCGGCAGCTGCTGGTTTTGAAACAGGAACGACACCACGTGCTGGAGCCATTGCCGTCTGGTCAGGTAATCACGTCGCGTATGTAACCGATGTCAACCCATCTGGACAGATTCAAGTCCTAGAAAGTAACTATGCTGGAAATCCTTCCATCGCCAACTACCGTGGTTGGTTTAACCCACAAGGTGCACAAGGCTCTGTTTCTTATATTTATCCACCAAAATAATAATTAAAAAAAGAGTGAATTCATTCACTCTTTTTTTAGTATCTAATCACTCATAATTGTACTTCTTCATTTTCTAGTTTAATTTGTTCTAACAACTCATCCAAAGCACCACTTGATTCTTTTTCCACAACCGAACCCTTTTCAGGATCCTCATAAATCGGTTTTCCATAATCCAACCCTTGTAGTAATGGTTTTGATTCTAAGAAATAATCTCGGTGTACATACGACACAGGCACGCCCTTATGCCAAGCCGATTCTAAGGCATTTCTCGTACCGGAATGCTGTTTCGATACGCCATTGTAACAAGCCACTAACTCATCACAAGAAGCAATCATTCCTTCATTGCGCATCTGCAATTGACTCGGGCCAAGGTATTTCGTTCCATAAAGTTTTACCGTATCCGCTTTTTTAAGCAAGGTTTTCCACAATTTCTCTGAATCCTTCGCCCAACGTCCACCCTGTTCCGGACTAGGTACATGGGCTTCAAACTGAACTTGCTTGGGATATTCCTTTTTAAGATTCGCCCCTACACAAGCCCAAACAGTATCTGCTCCCAAAGCCATTCCAGACACAATCTTAATCTGCCCATGTTCCTCTAAGCGATCTTTTGCCAAACTGTACAATTCTTGATATAAGCGTTGATAGGTTGGATCTTTCAAATTATACTGTGCCCCACGGCCCCAACCCTCTACCTTGAAATCTTTCAGTCGATGACCAGTTAAGGCTATCGTATAAACAGAATCATTTTTCGCTTTTATAAAGTCAAACATCTCCCAATTAGAAGTCCCTAATTGACCGGTTATATGACTTACCATTTCATCTGAAACAACTCCGTGACGCTCTTTTTCATGAGCTTCTCGTAATTCTTCACCGATTGACTGACTAAATTCCTTTTTACGTAAATTTGTCCGCGTCTGCATCAGCAATTCACCCAACTGGTTCTTTCCCAGAAATAATTTTGGATCTTGGGAAAAAACCAAATCATCCTTTGACTTTCCTGCACCCCATAATGAATCAGTTGAGTTTGCGTTTACCAATAGGGTTTGATGGGTCGCAAGAAGAGCTTTTTTGGCATCCAAATTTGTCGTAAACTTGTTTTCTAAAATCTTCGCCATTTTCACAGGTGCTACTTTCTTCCAAGTCTCTTCTTGCTGAGGTGTCATTCGTATTCGTTGACCAATTTGCTTTACAGCAGAACCCTTTGCCGTATTCTCAAATAGCTTTTTAAATACAGATTCATCTGCTTGCAGAAACCTTAATTTTTCATAGACAACAGCAGCTTCTGCGGTCTGAAAAGTGTACCCAGCATGCTGAAATTCCCCTTTTGACTCATTCGATAAATGTGTATCTGTCCCATAAAAAGCAGTTACATCCTTTATATAAACCTGCGGCATTTTCTCACTCCATTTCTATACCTTGTTCCAAATCATCTCGCTCTATATCACGAGCTGTAAATTCAGCATCCTCACGAACACCCTTCAACTGACTATGATTAATCGCTTTAAAAGCAGATAGATGACAATCTGTTATTTATGTTTCTTTCTACAAATAAATATTTCTTAAATCTACAACATCTTCAATATACTCACGATTGTCCACATAATCAATCAATTTTAAGGTGACACCCTTTTCTTTGTAAGCACCCTCATTATCTATCATTATAGAGATTCTACGTTTCAAATCCTCAATATCGGATTCTAACACTCGATTCCACCATTCAATACCAGAACGTTCAATCACTCGTTTTGTATACTCATTAAAAACAGCATTTTGTCTGACATCTGGTAGAACTATCGTATAAGGTATATTCCGTTGTCTCAACTGTTTCAACAATCGTTCATCATCTGTGATAAATAAAACATCTTGAGAACCATATTGGTATTGCAATTCAACAATATCAGCAAAACTATTAAAAATTTTATCAATTACATGATTAGGCATTCCTATAACAGTTCGAGACTCAAAGAACTCTCTATCAAAAAATCTTTTCTTGTTACTATTGGTTATTGTGGTTTTACCCAAGCACGGATATGCTGAAATAATTTTCATTTATTACTCCATTTTCTCTTTTTTTGATAATCCTAGTATAGCAAATCAAGAGTTTTTATTCAATAGCGCGTGTATTCTTCAAAAATTATCAAAATGCATAATGCATATTGCATATTCACTTCGTCAAAAAGTATCTCTTTCTTTTTTCTTTTTTTCTCTCCTACTTTTTAGAAAGAGAAACAAATAATATATTAAATTTAACTTGCATAAATGCATAAACCTTGTCATATCAAGGTTTTAGCTCTTCTGTAATTTTATCGTCAATTTTCTGACAATTCAACGTCAAATTTACTATAATAATAAATTTTAGCGAGCATTATCAAGGCTTTAGACCGCTTTGACCTACCCTGACCAAAGGCTGGACAAACCGTGGACAAACGCTAAAAATTTTGTCCATTTCCTATCATATCTCTCTTTTATGCATAAAGTACCTTCGTCCTTACTCCCCCAAGGGTTTAGCCCTTGTTCACGTCTAACCCGAATTTCCATTTGTCCAATTTTGTCCACTAATTCTCCCTTACTCTCCCAAGGGGTTGGACATTTTGTCCAGCATTTGTCCAGCCATTATTATATAGGTAAATTTTCGCATATTTATTCCTTTGTGAAATGTTATCTACAAAACCAAGCCCAAACCTTGCTACAACTGGCTTTCTACTAAGTCACCTTTCATCACAATCTTTTCTGAAAACACATCACATTATTTTCAGAAAATAAAATGAAAACTTATCTAGCAAGGCGTTAGGGTTAGTTCATATAATAACTATTTGGCAAGTGGACAAAGTTAATATAGATGCATAAACCGCACAACCACGGGCTTGGGGATGATTTTACCTCCTTTATCCTTGTGAAAATGTCCAAATCGCCCTCATTTTGTCCAGCATTTGTCCAAAAAAAAGAGGCGATTTGTCCACCTTGCTGGACAATTTGTCCACGGCTATGGACAAACTTTCTTCCAACAGTTACCCTTTCTTTATATCTTAGGGTAACTGTTCAGCATTTTGTCCACCATTTTGTCCACCAATTTGTCCATTTGTCCAGATTTTGTCCACCATTTGTCCACCAATGTCCCTCTGGACGGACATCAGCTGGACAAAACTGTCCAGCACCCTCTAAACCCTTGCCATCCTTGCTTTCATCAGGGTTTTGCAAGGCGATTTTTCACGATTTGCTGGACAAATCTGGACAAATTCTAAAAACGTACACATGCATATGGACAAATTGTCCTGCATATTTGGACAAAATTCTGCATAATTATTGATTTTTAACCACTTTTATGCAAAATTTCCTATAAAATCATACCAAATTTTTAAAATCGTCCAAATCTCTATGCAAAATAATGAATAAAACCCTAAAAATCATGCATATTTTCAGGCTTTACACATAAAAGTGGACAAATATTTTAACATTTGTCCATCAAACCAGTTTATATCTGTTTATTCGTCTTTTCCGAACTTTTCTTCTTTAAAATAAAGAAATCACCCTCAAAATTTGTTCAAACACCCTTGATTTTTGTCCAAATCTTACTTATAATAGCATTATAATAGCAAAATCCTCTTTTTCTTTCCCTAAATTCCGAACCTTTTTATCTTAACCTTTTCTTAAATCTCAGTTATTACCCTTTTTATAGGTTTCATTTAATGAAATTTGTCTTTCAAAATGCATAAAACTTTTATGGCTTTTTGTTCCCTGCCGCTTTTCTCATGAAAAGACGGCGCATGAAAGGCTACGCCTCTCAAACTCTTGGATTTGATTCTTGAAATATTACTATTTTTACATTTTATTTAGGAGGAAACCATCATGAGAACATGGGCACAAGTAGAAGATTTAGATCAACGTCTAAAAACAGTACATGCTATTATCTTATATCTTTACCAAGATCCAAAACGGTCTATTCCAAATCCTACATCTAAAGTAGATGAAAATGGACATCAAAAAAGAATAAGCATCTTAGAAAGTGGTGTTTTTGTTCAAAGCTACCCAAATAGTACGTCTGGTGAATTCTTTGTTCCCACTTTTCAAGAACAATTACTTTGGGAACGCCTTCTTACCAATTATCCACCATCAGAAGAATATAAAGATACTTTTAAAAATCTTCTAGATGAAATTCTCAAAGTTGGAGAACTGACCCTAGCCACAAATCGACTAAACCGTCTATCATAAAGGAGAAAACGATCATGATTACTCTTCAACAATATCTCGAATCTATCCAATCTAAAAACATCGTTATTCAACTCACGATTTCTGAAAAACTAGAAAACTGGTGTACAAAACACCATGTTCTTCTTCCAGCAAAACACCTAAGAAAAGCCAATGTTTTATTGGTTCCTTTGTACGACACCTTTTCAGTTGAACAATATGGAAAGGCTCTTTATGATAGCTATTGGACAAATACAATGAAAGAAGAAAACATCACAGATGAATTCTTAACTATTTTAAAAGACAAGCCAATCAAAGAAATCACTGCTATTACATTTGAATATGAAATTCCATATCTTTGTATCAATTTATAACCCATAAAAAAAGGAGAAACCATCATGAACACAACACCTACTATCCCTTACCAAATCGATCGCATGAAACCTTCTGGAAAATGGTACGACCAATGTGACACCATTTATGCTGAACAATATGGGCTTTATCATGTTGTTGACATCATTCGTGAAAAATATAAAGAAGACCTAGACGAAGGCTATCTATTCCTCATCCGAAACACAACCGATCCTCTCGGTCTGCCACATATCGTAAAATAAGCTTAGAAAAGGAGACTGTTATGTCTAAAAATAAATTCTATGCTGTTAAAAACAGTAACCAAATCTTCACCTCATGGGAAGAATGCAAACAAGTCGTAACCGGTCTCTCCAACGCTACTTATAAAGGTTTCAAAACCCTTGCCGAAGCAAAAAATTACCTCTCAGGAATAACTCTCACAGCTTCCTCTAAAAACTACGACTATTCAACCCCTTACGGAACTATTCAAGGCTCTATTCACATTTGCGGACAAACGAATCCCTTAGACATTCCGCTTCCACCAAATCACCTACGCTTTGCATCTGACGGGTCTTTTAACAGTAACACCAACACCTATGCAGGTGCTATTGTACAGTTAGACCAAAACGGACAGCTCATCCCTAACTCTGGAAAAGCTCTTACAGGCTCTAATCCAGATTATGCAACGTCTCGCAACATCGCTGGAGAAATCCTAGCCTTTGGCTTAGCCGTTCAAGCCACCATTCACCAAAATGCGCGTGCCTTCACCATCATCTGTGATTACGAAGGGCTTTACAAATATGCCAACGGCTCTTACAAAACCACTAAGCGTGCTATCAGTCGGCGGTTTAACAGCATTATGGAATACGCTGCAAAAAGCCACATCACCGACATTCATTTTATCTGGGTCAACTCTCACAAAGGCATCCCAGCCAATGAAAAAGTTGACCAATTAGCTAAACAGGCTCTTGGTTTATAAACCTGTTTTCTTTACAGAAAAAAATCTCTTCCGCTTTCTTTACAGAAAGCTCTCTCCTGCTTCTTACGAAGCAAACTAATTCCTTCAATAAAGAACTTCTTCTCTTTATTCTTCCTTTCACTCTGACAAAAGGGGCTCAGGAAGCCTACGCTTCCTTGCGCATGAGACTGACAGTCTCACACTCTTTTGTTTCATCTATGAAAAAAATAATAAAATTGTGAGGTACACATTATGTCATTCATTAAAGTTATTGCTGCTGGTCACTTAGTTGAAGCTCCTGAACTTCGTATGGGTTCTAACGGACGCGGATTTGTTGCTTCTCGTATCGCTACTGCTCGCCCTTACAAGTCTAAAGACGGCGAACGTCAAAGCGATTTCCATAACTACATTATTGGTGGAGCTATGGCTGCTAACTTCGTTAAATTCGTTACAAAAGGTTCATTGGTTGCTCTTGAAGGAACTCTTGAAAACCGTAAGAGCGAAAAAGACGGTAAAACTTATTACAATACCGTTATCAATGTAACAAGCTTCAATTTGCTTGAAACAAAAGAACAAACTGACGCTCGTAAAGGTGTTCAACCTGTTGCAGAAGAAACTACTAACCCTATGGAAGTTTCTGATGACGACCTACCATTCTAATGCCCTTAGAGCTAGTCTCATCTAGCTCTTTCCTTTTTTTCTTTAAAATCTTTAAAGTGAGGTGTTTTTTTGATGAATCTCTATGCTATTTATACCACTGAAGGTATAGCTACCCTTGTTGCTCACTCTCTTAGAAGTGCCTGGGAACAAGCCGTTCAACTCTTTACCGAAGTGGTAGACATCACATTCATTCAACATCTTGCTTAAAATTTCCTTTTAGCAAATTCTCCGTCAAAAGAGAATTTGTTATTTCCATCTTTAGCCTAAATGACAACCTCCCTCAGCCATCTAAGCTAAAAAATGGATAATTTTCTCGTATTTTATTCCACTAGCTCGTAAGAGGAAATCCTTTGCGCTTTTTTTCACCTCCTTCTTAGCGTTTTCTCAGATTTCTGCCATTCTTTAAAAAGGCTAACTTCCTCTTACACCTCTAGCTAGGAAAAGCAGCACGGCTGCCCAAGGGCTTCTCCTTCCCTTGGTGTCCGTTCGACTCGGAATGCTTTTTTATTTCTTACTCTTTTAGAAAGGACACAACCATTATGCACGTAAAAGCTTATATTGCTGGGCAAACTTCTCAAACAAAACAATGCTACCAATCTGCTATTATTTTGCGCACCGCAAACGACAAGCACAAAACGTTTACAATGTCCGGGAATAACCCAGACTTTCTTCCTTACCGAAAATTAGCTGCAGAAGCGCAAGCCCTTTTAAAATTGGCTAATCTTTTGGTTCAATATCCAAGCTTAACAAAAGTAACGGTTATCTCAACCCAAGCGGACAAATTAGAAAAATTGTTTAGCAAGCGTGCGTCTAGCGTCCTTGCCAAAACCGTTCAAGCTTACATCGAAAAAGTAGGTGTGAGAGACAAGCTCACCTTTGAGCAAGCGCCCAAAGATGAACCTTGGCTTCAACAAGCCTACTTTAAAGCAACCCACCAAGATAGAAAGGACACCTAACTCTTATGAAATTTTGGCACATCGTCGCTTACTGTTTAGCTAGTTATTTTGTTATCGTTGTTGGCTGGCCTTTCTACATTGCCTTTCCCGTCCTCTTTACTTTGATCTGTCTCTATGTTAAACTAACAGAAGATAAACAAAACAAAAACGACGAATAGAAAGGGGGCATATACCATATGGATATCCTCTTACAACCCATTCAATGGCTGTTCGAAATCATCATTGGAATCATCCAAACCATTTTCTCCATTGGTCTTGGCTTACTCACCCATAAAGAAGGCTGGATTATCATCGCCATTGCCATTGGTCTTGGAATCAGAGACGAACTGCGTCACAAAAATCGCATGGATTTCCTAGAAACTATGGACGATATTAAAGACGTTGAACAAGTTTACGAAAAGCACAAAAATGATAAACCCGTAGATTTTAATAGTCCTACTTGGCGACGTGTTCGACCATCTCAACGTAAAAGAGACTTCAAACCACCATCATCTTCTTCCGAGTAATGTTTTGACAAACATTACTTTTCTTTTTTTCTTTACAGAAAAAAATCTCTTCCGCTTTCTTTACAGAAAGCTCTCTCCTGCTTCTTACGAAGCAAACTAATTCCTTCAATAAAGAACTTCTTCTCTTTATTCTTCCTTTCACTCTGACAAAAGGGGCTCAGGAAGCCTACGCTTCCTTGCGCATGAGACTGACAGTCTCACACTCTTTTGTTTCATCTATGAAAAAAATAATAAAATTGTGAGGTACACATTATGTCATTCATTAAAGTTATTGCTGCTGGTCACTTAGTTGAAGCTCCTGAACTTCGTATGGGTTCTAACGGACGCGGATTTGTTGCTTCTCGTATCGCTACTGCTCGCCCTTACAAGTCTAAAGACGGCGAACGTCAAAGCGATTTCCATAACTACATTATTGGTGGAGCTATGGCTGCTAACTTCGTTAAATTCGTTACAAAAGGTTCATTGGTTGCTCTTGAAGGAACTCTTGAAAACCGTAAGAGCGAAAAAGACGGTAAAACTTATTACAATACCGTTATCAATGTAACAAGCTTCAATTTGCTTGAAACAAAAGAACAAACTGACGCTCGTAAAGGTGTTCAACCTGTTGCAGAAGAAACTACTAACCCTATGGAAGTTTCTGATGACGACCTACCATTCTAATGCCCTTAGAGCTAGTCTCATCTAGCTCTTTCCTTTTTCTTTTTGTCATTCATTTCTCCTCCTTTCTTTTTTATAAAACCCTTTGAAAAAAGCCCCTAGTTATCGTTTAGATAGCTAGGGGCTTTTTTCTTCTTTTTTGAAATGATTAAAAAAACGCTCGGCTTGCTTATAAGAAAAGGACTTCGCCCTTTTCTAGCAAACCTTGCGTCAGGTTAATTGTTATCCAAACACATCCATTAAACTATTGGTCTTCACCACATCACCAACCCCAAGCTTTTCTTCCAATTCTTCTAAACTAGCTCCCTCATTTGCAGCTAACGCATCTTTTAAACGCACCGCCTTGGGCTGCTCTTTTTTAGAGGATTCGTTAATAACCTCAACAGATTCATCAACAACTTGTGTATTAGTTGTTTCAGAAACAACTTCGAGTTGATTTGACTTCTCATTACTATCCTCTTTTACTTTTTTCTCAGCCGTCTTTTTTATCTTTTTGGGTTTTTTCTTTGCACGCTCGCGCGGCGCTTGCGGCTCCACCTTTTGACCTCCGTCCAAAAGGTTTGCCGGCAAATTGCCGCTTGATGTAATCACTGCAGATTGAGCTAATTGACTCTCAATTCTATGCAACTGTGAGATTAAAACAGGAATGGAATAATAGCAATAAGGAGCTAACTCTACTAATACGCGCATGAATAAATTTAAAACACTCATATCGGTTAAGTAATCTCCGTCTTTGGTATCTTCTAAAAAAGAAAGCAATAATTCAGACGGTTCGCTAATCTTCGAACGATAATACAAAAATTCATCATCATAATGCAAAGACAATGGTTGATTGGGTAATACCACCTGATACAAATAACCAATCAGTTGTAACGGTGTCAATGAATACTCCTTACTCATAACCGCCAAAGACTCCAACCACATCTGAAAATAAGGGGTAAAAGGTCGATGACTCGCCTTTAATTGCTCAAAAACACCACCATTAACTCGCTGCTCTATTCGAATATCTAACATAAAAGGATCACTCTTTCTAACTAAAGTAGGTTTAGAATAGCATAAAAAATAAGAAAAATCAACCCATAAGTATAAAGTACATGGATATATATTGTACTAAATACGTACTAATCATGTACCAATCATGTACCAATCATGTACCAATCATGTACCAATCATGTACCAATTACGTACCAATCACGTACCAATCATGTACCAATCATGTACCAATCATGTACCAATCATGTACCAATCATGTACCAATTACGTACCAATCACGTACCAATCATGTACCAATCATGTACCAATCATGTACCAATCATGTACCAATCATGTACC
>ERZ773069.1895-NODE-1895-length-11435-cov-32.289455_pt1 | contig 11435 bp, 7 predicted proteins | sample MGYA00580619_ERZ773069 | MGnify/ENA primary metagenome ERZ773069 (study PRJEB29015, sample SAMEA2738007) | human oral metagenome | biome: human oral; feature: human-associated habitat; material: dental | place: China | collected 2108 ...
TCCTTGACCTGCTTCCGCTTCTTCGTCAGCTCGTGGCGTTTGCGGTCTTTACGCAGTTTTTCGCGGGCCTGGATGCGCAGCTCGCGTTCCAAAACATCGGTGGAAGGATGCCGCACAAACTGGCTGTGCGCCCCGTCAATAGGCTTCACACGCTCCCGAATCTTCTCGCTCTGTTCCGCCAGTGCGCGCCGCGATGCCGCCGTGAGCGCATCCCGAGAGGTACCCCCGCGAACCCCCACGTGACGATGCGGAGTAAACAGCACCGCCGCACCGCGCGGCACACCGCGGTAGTCGGCGAACGATTCGGCGTCCACGTTCAGGCGTTTCGCCATAACCTCAATCGCGGGCGGGTTCTGATCCACGCACACGAACCTGCGCCCCAATGCCGCCGCAGCCGCACCGGTGGTACCGGAGCCAGCGAAGAAATCCAGTACCCAGTCACCAGGTCGTGACGAAGCAGCAATCATCCGCTTGAGCAGACCCAGCGGCTTTTGCGTGGGGTACCCGGTCTTTTCCTTACCCGTGGGCGAAACGATCGTATGCCACCACACATCGGTGGGGAGTTTGCCACGCGCTGCTTTCTCTTCGGTCACCAGACCGGGTGCCATATAGGGTTCGCGGTCTACCGCATCCGCATTGAAGTAGTATTCCTGCGGGTTCTTAACGTACATCAAGATATTGTCGTGCTTAGTGGGCCAGCGCTTTGTCGATTTTGCGCCGTAGTCGTAGGCCCAAATGATCTCGTTGATAAAACAATCGCGCCCAAAAATCATGTCGCACATAACTTTGGCGTAGTGAACTTCACGCCAATCGAGGTGCAGGTAGAGGGTGCCATCCTCTGTGAGCAGACGGTGAGCCTGCCTAATACGCGGCTCTAAGAACGCCCAGTAGTCCTCAAAAGCATCGTGATAACTCGCAAGGGTTTGCAGGGCACTCGTGTAGCTTTTGCCCTGAAATCCGGTACGATTACCGTTGCCTTTACCCTGTTCTTCGCCGTCTGCAGCGGGGGCGGTTTTGAGGGTACGCCGGGTCTGAGTTTTGCCGGTGTTAAACGGCGGATCAATGTAGATCACAGTGAACGAGGCACTTGGAAGCTCGCTCAGATACGCCAGATTATCGGCCTGAACCACCAGCGATGAACCATTCGGATCGAAAACTGGAACATCGCCGGTGCCCGACCGTTTGGGCACAGATGTATCGGCGGAGGATACTGCTTCGCTCACTCGCTATTTACTCCTCACCCGATGCGGTATCAGACTTTTTTCGACCCGCTTTCTTAGCTGCAGTCGAGTCTGCCTTGCCCTTATTCCCGGAACGGCGACGGCTGCGGCGCGACGAGCCTTGAGAATCTGTTTTCTCAACCGAGCTATCCTTGGCAGAGCCGGATTTCTTAGCCGATTTTTTCTCGGCGGACTTCCCCGCGGTTTTCTCGGCGCGCGTCTCAACGGTTTCACCCTCAACGCGTCGGGTGCGGCGGCGCGGGCGGCGTTCACGCTTCGGCGCGGCATCCTTCGAAGATGAAGCCTCCCCGCGCTTTTCGGACTTTGCCTTGCGGGAACCGCCGCGGGAGCTGCGGGATTTAGAGCCGCGCGAACGCGAGCCCCGAGAGGAACGGGAACTGCCCCGCGAAGAGCGCGATTCGCCATAATCATCAAGGTGCTCCGCATCCAAACCTTCGAGAGTCTGCTCGGAACGCGGCAGGCGACCCTTGATGCCCGGTGGAATATCCAGGTCGTAGAACAGATGCTCAGAAGAAGAATAAGTTTCCACGGGGTCGGAAACGCCCAGATCGAGCGCATCGTTAATGAGGCGCCACCGGGCAATATCCTCCCAATCCACGAAGGTTACGGCGGTACCCTCGTGGCCCGCACGACCGGTACGCCCGGTGCGGTGCAGATAGGTTTTCTCGTCTTCGGGCACGCGGTGGTTAATCACATGGGTTACGTCTTCCACATCGATACCGCGAGCCGCAACATCGGTTGCCACCAGAATATCTACCTTGCCGTTGCGGAAAGCACGCAAAGCCTGCTCGCGAGCGCCCTGGTTGAGGTCGCCGTGCAGGGGAGCGGCGGCGAATCCGCGCGCAATAAGCTCATCGGCAACACGCGCGGCATCGCGCTTAGTCTTCGTGAAGATCACGGTGCGTCCCCGCCCATGAGCACGCAGGATGCGACCGAGCATTTCGTCCTTATCCATATGGTGCACGCGGTAAACCACCTGACGAATCGAGGCCTTGGTCTTGGCGTGATCTTCCGGGTCTGCCGCACTAATATGCATGGGCTTAGTCATGTATTTGCGCGCCATCGTGATCACCGGGCCAGGCATTGTCGCGGAGAACAGCATGGTCTGGCGGTCGGTGGGTAGGTATCCCATAATTTTTTCGACGGAAGGCAAAAAGCCTAGGTCGAGCATCTCATCGGCCTCATCCAGCACCACCGTCTTAACCTGGGTGAGGGTGAGCGCACCGTGCTGGTACAGGTCGATCAGACGTCCGGGAGTGCCGACCACAACTTCCAGTCCCTTGGCGAGTTGCTCGACCTGAGGCTCGTAGGGAACACCGCCGTACAGGGTTGCCACGCGAGCATTGCGCAGTTTAGAGGCTACCGCTAAATCGTTACCCACCTGAATTGCAAGCTCGCGGGTGGGTACCAAGATAAGTGCCTGAGGTGCCCCCGGCTTCTGCAGTGAACCCCACTGATCGTCGTCACGGCCCACCACACGCTGAATCGTGGGGAGACCGAACCCGAGGGTTTTACCGGTACCGGTTTTTGCCTGCCCAATAATGTCATGCCCGGCGAGTGCGACCGGCAGGGTCATTTCCTGGATGGGGAAGGGGCTCACAATGCCCACAGCGGCGAGTGCATCGCTAATATCTTGGCGAACCCCAAAATCGGCAAAGGACTTGGGGGAAGACTGTGGTGTTGAGGAAGGCTGGGCCTCATCGGTCGTCGCGTTTTGAGCGTCGGTCATCTCATATCTTCCTGCCCTGATCGGGCGGTTTGCGCCGCACCCGTACCTGTGCGTGAGTGTGCACAGGTGTTATGCCGTGTAGCTGCCCGAGTACTGCGGGGAGCACGGTGTATTCACAACGCCGGGCTGGCGCGAGGTGAAGGAAGCCGATCGCGGGAAATTCATGTTCCGAAGTCGAGCTCTTGAAGATGTACCTGCTGTAAAAGAACTCAGGCTCCCGGAAAGACGCGGTGTCTGGTATATCAAGAACGACCGGGCATCCACTTAACCCTTAAATCTTAACCCGTCTTGGCGTCAGATGCACCCTTACAGGTCGATATGTCGAGTATGCGTACTGTCATAGGAACGCTCGAAGCCCGCATTCATACGGCAAAACCGTGAATGCGGGCTTCGTAAAAATTATTAGGTGTACCCCTGCTATTAGGCGCCGACACCGAACCCAACGCGGCGCTTCTCTTCGGAGCCGAGCTCAACATAACCGATCTGCTCACCGGGCACGAGGGTGGTTGCTCCCTTATCGTCGGTGATCTCAAGGAGGGAACCGTTCGTAATGGCGTCGGCTACCTTGGTGCGGATAGTCTCGACGCTTTCCTTGGTTTCGAGCGTAACTTCGCGGCTAATGTGACGAATGCCAATTTTGATTTCCATGATGACCCTTCAAGCCGTCAGCGGTGTTTTCTTCTGGATTTAGTGTACCGTGCCTGCCAGGCGGATGCCGTAAGGATGCGCGCATGATTCGCCTGTGGCTTAGGGCTGCGGTGGAATAAAGCGCAGCGTGCAGAAGATTATCCCGCAATTAGCGGTCGTCGATGGTGATTCCGTAGAGCGTTTCAAGTGCCGCAATGTAGTCGGAGGTTCGCCCCTGGGTTGCGAGCTGTTTCGCGCGTATCGTGGGGGTGTGCAGAAGGGACTTCACCATGCGGCGCATTGCGAGTTCGAGCTGCTCGGTGGCGGCGGTACAACCGAATTGGCTGCGTACCTTATCGAGCTCTTCGTCCAGCACCTCCATAGTATGAGAGCGAAGCGCCACGATTGCCGAATCAATATTGCGGGTCTTTTGCCGTGCAGCAAAGGCTTGAGTCTCAGACTCGACGATGCGCTCGGCGGTAGCGACCGCCTCCTCAGTTTCTTCGGGGGCGGCCAAACGCACGGACTCTAAGGTAATAAGCTCCACCTGTGGCAGATCCGCAATAGCGGGGTCAAAATCTCGGGAGAGCGCCAAGTCGAGGATCGTATGATGCCCCGGTGGAATTTCGGCAGGGGAGAGCGGGTCAGATCCGCCCGAGCAGCCAACAATCACATCCGCCTGTTCCATGGCCTTATACGTTTCACCTTTGGGAACCGCGCGAACATCGCGTTTTGCGGCAAACTCCGGGGCGCGGCCCGAACGGGAGTTAACCCAAATATCTTCGCATCCGCGTTCACGCAGGGCTGCAATAGTAGCACCCGCGTAGGCACCCGTTCCGAAGACGAGAGCACGGCGGGTTTTCCAGTCTTTCTCGGCGACCGCATCTGCCAAATCGAGGGCGACCGAGACGATGGAGCGTCCCTGTGACCCGATAGTGGTGTGCTGCCCAACCTGACGGGCGGTGTGTGCCGCATGCTCGAAAAGCTGTACAAGCTCCCCAGGAACCGTTCCTTCTTCTTGGGCGTAGGCAAGCGCACGGCGCACTTGCCCAGCGATTTCGCGCTCGCCGACCACGGCGGACTCTAGCCCTGATGCCACTGTAAAGAGATGTTTGGCAGCTTCAAGGTTTTCATAGATTTCAAAACTGCCCGCAATAAGTTCTGCATCGATTTCAGATTTTTGTGCAATCTCGGCGTAGAGCATATCGCTAATGGGGCCTAAATGCTCGGCTACCGAGAGCTGCACATAAATTTCGAGGCGGTTGCAGGTTGCCAGCACAATAGTGCCGGTAACGCCCAAGTTTTGCGCGGTTTCGGTACGAAAAAGCTTGGGTATGCCAGCTGCACCGTTGCTCAGTAGAGCGACGGTGGTGAGATCGATGATCCTGTGTGATGCAACAAATGAGTACGTAGCCACTAGACAATAATCATAAACACATTTTTAGTCGGTGAGTGTAACCTAACGTGAGCTGGCTCCCAATAGTGTGAGTTTGTGTGAAAAGGTCCGAAACTATGCCCAACAAGGCCCAGCAAAGGACCGGTGTATAAAAACTTAGGGTAAATAAATTTTGAGATAGCTAAAACAGGTTTAAAAATAAGGTAACCCTACACCAAAATTTACACGGGTTATGAAGCGGCACTTTATGACACCGTGTCATAAAAACAGGCGCGAAAACCTGTCAAACTAGAGGGTATGACCGAAATCCAGCAGCCCCAGCGAGCCGCCAATGGTGCAGATTCTCAGCAGTCGAGCTCTATAGTGGGTAATCACCCGAGAGATCGTCAGCGCGATTTGCTGACCGAGGCGCAGCTGTCGCGCCTGGATGCATCTCACCCGCTGCGTGCCGCTCAAACCGCCGATTCGCCGATGCTGCAGGCGCTCACCGGGCGCGCATCTGAGCATCGTCCGGTCTGGTTTATGCGCCAAGCGGGGCGTTCGCTGCCCGAGTACCGCAAGGCGCGCGAGGGAATTCCCATGCTGGACGCCTGTTTGACACCCGAACTTGCCGCCGAGATTACCGTGCAGCCGGTGCGCCGTCACAAAGTCGATGCCGGTATTTTCTTCTCGGATATCGTTATCCCCATGAAACTCGCGGGCGTGAATGTTGATATTGTGCCCGGTCGCGGTCCCGTACTCGAACATCCCGTGCGCACGCTTGATGAAGTGCGTGCCCTGCCCGAACTAACCGATACGGCACTTGACCCCATTCGTGAGGCAGTCGCAGCAACCGTCGACATACTCGGTTCCACCCCTCTTATCGGTTTTGCGGGTGCACCTTTCACCGTTGCCGCCTATATGGTTGAGGGCGGTCCCTCCCGCGATCACCTGCGCCCCCGCACCATGATGCATGCCGACCCCATTGCCTGGCGCGAGTTGGCGCAGTGGGCCGCGCGCACCTCGGGGCAGTTTTTGCGGGCTCAGATCGAGGCGGGTGCATCCGCCGTACAGCTCTTCGACTCATGGGCTGGCTCATTGGGCGAAGCTGACTACCGCCGGTATGTGCAGGAACACTCCGCCACCGCCTTGAGCATGGTCGAAGAATTTGGGGTGCCGCGCATCCACTTTGGTACCGGGACCGCCGACCTGCTGCCCGCCATGCATGAGGCCGGTGCCGATGTGATCGGGGTGGACTACCGCCTGCCCCTTGATGAGGCAAACCGCAGGCTCAACGGTGCGGTGCCGCTTCAGGGGAATATTGACCCCGCGCTTTTAGCTGCAGGGCGTGAGACTCTATATGCTCACGTGGATGAAGTACTCGCCGCCGGGGCGAGCGCCCCCGCCCATATCGTGAACCTGGGGCACGGGGTACCGCCTACAACGGATCCGCAGGTGCTCACCGATCTAGTGACATATCTTCACGAACGCACCCGACGCCCATAAAACGGATACTCTTAAGAGAGGCAGTTAGAACCGAAACATTAACGGGGATGAATATGGTACATCAGCACAAGAATCATCATGCACCAAGCGCCATCGTAGTCGGCGGCGGCATTTCTGGGTTGTTGGCGGCGCGTCGTCTTACCGATGCCGGAGTGAACGTAACCGTCCTAGACCAGAATGATTATCTGGGAGGCGCCCTCGGCGCGCATAAGGTCGCCGGTTTGGTGCTAGATTCCGGTGCGGAATCCTATGCGACCCGAACCCCAACCGTGACAAACCTCGTCAAAGAGCTTGGTCTAGACGACCAGATTGTGCATCCCAACTCCCACGGTTCATGGCTGTATCTGCCTCAGGGTGCCCGAAAGACCCCGAGCACTGGAATTATGGGCATTCCCGGTGATCTTTCCGATAAATCTTTGGCCGGTGTGCTCGGTAAAAGCGGTTTGCGCCGCGCCCGTATGGATAAGGTTCTGCCTGCTTCGGTTGGATCCAACGCAAAGACGCTGGGCGAACTAGTACGTGCCCGTATGGGTAAAAAAGTACTCGATAACCTGGTTGCGCCCGTGGTCTCCGGGGTGTACTCGACCCACCCGGATATGCTCGATATTGATGCCGTTATCCCCGGCTTACGCGAAGGGCTGAAAAAACATAAGTCCCTAGCTGCCGCTTCCGCCGCGATACGCGCTCAAGCACCCGCGGGCTCGCAGGTCGCCGGGCTTTCTGGGGGCATGCACCTGCTGATCGAACAGCTTATCGAGAAGATGCCCGCACCCGTGCGGTACATTCCCGAATGCGGCGTGATCGCGGTGGATCGTGACCCCATCACCAATGAATGGGTGGTAATTCGCCGCCGCAGCGATGGTGAGAAAGCTGCCTCGGTGGGTGCCGATTATTTGGTGATTGCTACCGATGGTTCCACCGCTGCGCGTCTGCTCGGACCGCATATTAAGGGAAGTTCTCTGCCTAATATTGACCCCGGCCCCGAGGTTGCTCTCGTAACGCTCGTCGTCGATCAGCCCGCGCTTAACTCGAACCCGCGTGGTACGGGTCTGCTGGTTTCCGAAGCTGTGACGAATGTGCGTGCCAAAGCGCTCACCCATGCCACCGCTAAATGGGCGTGGGTTGCTGAAGAGGCAGGCAAGAACCGCCACGTGGTGCGGCTTTCCTACGGCCGCGGGGGAGAACAGAGCACCTTCTCCGACGTTTCTCTTGACGAAGACCAGCTGATCACCCTCGCCTTGCGCGACGCCTCGAAACTGCTCGATGTGCCCATTACTGCCCAAAATCTGGTGGATGCAGATGTTGTTCGCTGGAACGGCGTGCTGCCTCTCTCAACGCCCGGATACCGCGAGCGTGTGCAGCTTTTCCGTGAACGCGCGGCAGAACTCGATACCGTCTGCACGGTTGGTTCGTGGGCCGCAGGGTCCGGACTCGCCGCCGTGGTGCGCGATACTCAGGAGCAGCTGGATCAATTCATTGCACATATAACACAAAAACGCGCCTCGAAGTGACGAAGATACTTGCGGCTGCCCGCGCAGTGCAGGCACCGTGTTAACCAAAGAAAACAGAAGACAAAACCTCACGAGTGAGGAGCATAAACCGCAGGCATACTAAGGTTTGTCTGGTCAAGACTCGCAGGTGAATACGACGTATCCGGCGAATCTTGGGCGGTTTTCACCGAAAGGAAGAAAATGTCTCACGAAGAACATCAGAATGCGGCTCACGGCTCTCATGGAAGCGGGTACGGGGGCGCGCCCAAAGGATATGCCGTGCAGCATTCCCCAGCTGATGAGAATAAACGCGGTCGTGAAGAAGGCGAAACTCTGCACTATACCCTGTACACCGTCTTCGCCCGTGCCGGGCAGCGTGCCGAGAGCGCATCCTCGGCGGAAGCTATCGCAGAGTTCGAGCAGCTCATCGAAGAGCTCAAAGCGGACGGCGTAACGCTGCGCGGGCTCTACGATGTTTCCGCTATGCGCGATAACGCCGATGTTATGGTGTGGACCCACGGGCCGACCCCCGAAAAGCTGCAGGCGGCCGTGCGCAAGATTCGCCGTACCGCGCTCTTCAGCGCGACCACCATCGTTTGGTCGACTATGGGCGTGCACCGCGAGGCAGAATTCACCCGCAACCATGCACCCGCCTATGCACGCCAGAAGGCACCCGAGGCATGGGTATGCGTGTACCCCTTCGTGCGTTCCTACGACTGGTACTACATGAATCCCGAACGCCGCGCCGAAATGCTCAAGAACCACGGCATGAAGGCTATCGATTTCCCGCAGGTGCTCGCGAATACCGTGGCAACTTTCGGTTTGAACGACTACGAATGGGTACTCGCCCTTGAGGCTCCCGAATTGGTCGATCTGGTCGATATGATGCGCCACTTCCGCAATACCGAGGCACGCCTGCATGTGCGTGAAGAAATTCCCTTCTACACCGGTCGTCGTGTGAACGCCGCCGATGTCGCCGAGGTGCTCGCGTGAGTGAGACCGTACGCGCAGGGTGCTGCGGGAACATCCCGGACGATGTTTGCCCGAACGCTACAGACCCCGCGAATACCGCTTCTAACGGGCCAGCAGTGCTTACCCCCGAGACGCTAAAGTCGTACCGGGGGGAGTGCGGTATTACCCGTTCTCGCACCGCCGTGCCTGCCCCCTATGACCTGGTGATTCTTTCCTCCTTCGGCGGGCCCGAAGGACAGGAAGATGTGATTCCCTTCCTGCGCAACGTTACGGCGGGGCGCGGCATACCCGATGAACGTCTGGAAGAAGTCGCCACCCACTACCGCGCAAACGGTGGTATTTCACCTATTAACGAGCAGAACCGTGCGCTTTTGGTAGCACTTCGAGAAGCCATGCAGGAACGCGGGCCGCATATTCCGATCGTGTGGGCAAACCGCAATTGGAAACCCTATGTGACCGACGTAGTACAGCAGGCTTATGAGGAAGGGCACCGCAATATTCTGGTGCTCGCCACCAGCGCCTACCCCGGGTACTCCAGCTGCCGCCAATACCGCGAAGACTACGGCGTGGCGTTGGAGAAACTCGGTCTTCAAGACCGCATGCGCATCGATAAGATCCGCCAATTTTTCGATGCCCCCGGGTTCGTTGAGGCCTTTACTGAGGGCTTAGAGAACGGGCTGAAACAGGTTCGCAATACCGTGGCGGAGCGCATTGCTGACGGAACGGCGGCCGCAGGGAATGGGCGTATTCGCATTATGTTCTGCACCCACTCGGTGCCGACCTCTGCCGCTAATGAGGCGGGCCCGCGCGGAATCGATTACGAGGGTGGTTCCGCTTATGTGGAGAAACACCTGCAGGTGGCGCGCGCTATTCTTGCAAAGATCCGCGAACAGGACGAGAGCCTTCTGGATAACATCGACTGGGAGCTCGTCTATCAATCGCGTTCCGGCTCACCCTCCACGCCCTGGCTAGAGCCCGATGTTAACGATGCCATCGATAAAATTGCCGGTGACGTAGACGGCATCGTTATGGTTCCACTGGGATTCGTCTCTGACCATATGGAAGTCCTCTGGGACCTCGACACCGAGGCGATGGAAACCTGCCGCAACCACGGTATCGTGGCGGTGCGCACCCCCACTCCCGGCGTGCACCCCGCCTATGTGGAATCGCTGCGCCGCCTGATTGTCGAGCGTATGGCCGAGCCCGCAGAATCCGATCACGACAGGCGCGAAAGCGTTTTCGGGGAGTCCATATCCGGCGAACTCGGTTGGTTCGACGAATGCGACCCTGACTGCTGTAAACCCCTGCGCGGTCAGGAAAAGCCTGTAATTGCGGAGTACACCCCTAAGGAAGACTGCGCCTGCTGCAATGAGCGCGTATAAGCGCTGCCGTATGTGCGGGTTCATCCCAACCATATTGATGAGTCCGCACATACGTCACCCATAAAACCTGAGGAGAACCATGAGCGACCCCTATATTCTCGGCACCCGAGGCTCAGCCTTGGCGCTCACCCAGAGCACCCTTGCCGCCGAACACATCGTTCAGGTGTTCAACACTCACTCCCGCGAACACGGCGCCGAACGCACCCTATCCTTTGACATCACCACCGTCAAAACTGACGGGGATGTGCTCACCGGACCGCTCGCAACCCTCGGCGGCACCGGAGTCTTCGCCGCCGCACTGCGCCAGCGCCTTCTCGACGGCGATACCCCCGACGGAGTCGATGTTGCGGTGCACTCGCTCAAAGACTTACCTGCCGAACCGTGCCCCGGGCTCGTCATCGCGGCAATTCTTGAACGTGAAGACCCGCGCGATGCCCTGGTAGCACGCGATAACCTCACCCTCGATACCCTGCCTACGGGCGCTCGCGTCGGTACCGGATCACCGCGTCGCGCCGCACAAGTACGTGCTCTGCGCCCCGACCTTGAAATCGTCGATATCCGCGGCAACGTGGGCACTCGCATAGCCCGCGTGAAAGGGCTCGAAGAACACGGAAACCGCCAAGTCGTCGTGCGTGACAGCACCGAAACCGACGAAGCCGCACACCGTGGAATCGGTACCGAAAACACCGGTGATTGCGATGCCGTCATCCTCGCCGTTTCGGGGCTCAAACGTCTCGGCAAAGAATCCGTTATTACCGAATACCTTGACCCCTCCCGCATGCTCCCGGCCCCCGGGCAGGGCGCGCTCGCTATTGAGGTGCGCGAAACAGAATTTGTTAACCCCGATACCGCGACTTTATTCGACCCTGAAATTTCCCAGCCTGTGCGCACCCTGGGGGAAGCTCTTATTGCTGCCGACCACTTTGAAACCCACCTTGAGGTCACCGCCGAACGTCGTCTTCTGCGCCGCCTTGAGGCCGGATGCGCCGCCCCTATCGGTGCCTATGCCACCGTCAAAGACGGCGACCTTGTGCTCACAGCAGTTGTCGCATCGCCTGACGGTACCGAAAGCTTGCGCCACACGTCCGCCACCGGTGAGCTTGATGTTCCCGG
>ERZ773069.1901-NODE-1901-length-11414-cov-10.872524_pt1 | contig 11414 bp, 14 predicted proteins | sample MGYA00580619_ERZ773069 | MGnify/ENA primary metagenome ERZ773069 (study PRJEB29015, sample SAMEA2738007) | human oral metagenome | biome: human oral; feature: human-associated habitat; material: dental | place: China | collected 2108 ...
TAAGGTACTCTACGGTAAGGGTTACATTGAAGATGAACTCCTGGGGCTTACGTTCTGTCTCTCGCCGGCTTCCTTCTATCAGGTGAATGCGAAGATGACGGAGAAGCTCTACGAGACCGCGCTCTCGTTTGCGAATCTGCGTGCAAACGACACGGTGCTCGATGCCTACTGCGGTGTGGGCACCATAGGTATGGCGGCCTCCCGCAGCGCGGGACAGGTAATCGGCGTGGAACTGAACAAAGCGGCCGTGCGGGACGCAATCGCGAATGCAAAGCGAAACGGCATCGAGAACATACGCTTCTTCGCGGACGATGCGAGCGATTTTCTGCTGCGCGTCGCGGAGAGCGGTGAGAAGCTCGATGTAGTGATTATGGACCCGCCGCGAAGCGGCAGCACCGAGCGCTTCCTGCAGAGCGCCTGCAAGGTGAAGCCGAAGCGCATCGTCTATGTCTCCTGCAATCCGGAGACCCTCGCGCGGGACCTGCAGCTTTTAAAGCGCTGGAACTACCACTGCGAGCGCATTGTACCGATTGATAATTTTCCGTTGACGGAGCACTTGGAGACGGTAGCACTTTTGTCCAAATTATAATCGACTCAGCATATTCAAGTTAGCTAAATATGGACGAGCTTGATTTGACTGCTGCGGAGAGCAAGCGACCTACGAGGAGATTAAGGCATATGTGCTGGAATATACCGGTTTGAAGGTCAGCCGCCTTTATATCGCCCAGGTCAAACAGAAGTATGGCATTATCGAGCGGGAAAACTATAATAAACCGGAGTCTGAGAATACCAGACAGCCGAAATGCCCGCCGGAAAAGGAAGCGGCGATTACAGATGCGCTGAAGTATTTGAGTATGATCTAAGGAATTCTGGAGTATTAGCTAAACGATTAACAGAATCTGTAGAAGCGGCCACCGATTGTTCAATAGTCGATGGCCGCTTCTTTTGCTATCAGGAAAACAGAACACAATTTCGATTGTCTCTATTTGATGTAGTCTATCACCGCCTAACCGATGGCAAAAGAACAGATATTAGATTTGCGAACGCGAAATTAAATCTGCATTTATGAATATATAATCCTCTTAACAAGTGGAGAGGTTTGTGGACTTGCGTTATAATATAATAAAAATCACGAAATTAACTGGGAGGGCTTACGATGGTGCGTATCAGTTACAATAAGCTGTGGAAGATGCTTATAGATAAAGGAATGAAAAAAAGCGACTTGAAGGAAAAAGCTGGCATTAGTTCTGCTTCCCTTGCAAAGCTTGGCAAAGGGGACAACATTACCACAGATGTTTTGCTTCGTATCTGCGAAGTCATGGACTGCCGGATAGAGGATATTCTTGAAACCATCAGAGAATAGCCAACACAAAGAATGAACTGGGAGGTTTTGCTATGACGATATTGGGCAAAAAACAGATGTCCGAAGAAGACATCAAATTAAACTTCATAACTCCGGTCATTCAGAGAGGTTGGAAAGGTCATATCACGATGGAGACCAGAATCACAGATGGTCGCATCAACATCAGAGGCAATCTCGTGGCTCGTAGCAAACCCAAGTTTGCCGATTATTTGCTGTATTTAAACGATGGCAAGCCGATTGCCATTGTGGAAGCAAAGGATAACAACCATTCTGTATCTCATGGATTACAGCAAGCGATGACATATGCTCAGATGATGGACTTGCCGTTTGCGTATTCTTCAAACGGTGACGCTTTCTATGAGCATGACTTTTTGACCGGGCAGGAGCGACAGATTGAGCTGGAAAAATTCCCGACACAGGATGAACTGGTTGCACGCTATTATGCGGAGCTGAATGACGGCAAGGGCATTTCCGATTTGGAAAAGATAATTGTAGCCCAGCCCTATTATTCCTCTCAAAGCACCTATCCCCCAAGATATTATCAGCGCAACGCTGTGAACAGAACGGTGGAAGCAATCGCCAGAGGGCAGCAAAGATTGCTGCTTGTGATGGCGACCGGCACCGGCAAGACCTACACCGCCTTTCAGATTGTCTACCGACTGCTCCGTTCTGACCTGAAAAAGAGGATTTTGTATCTGGCAGACCGCAATATTTTGGTTGACCAAAGTATTTTGCAGGACTTTGCTCCCCTTGAAAAGACCATCTACAAGGTGGACTTTTCCGACAAGGAGTGCCTGAGCAATATTGCGTCCCATGAGGTGAACTTCGCCCTCTACCATCAGATGGTAGGTCAGAATGACGAAGAACATTTCCGGCAGATACCGGCGGAATATTTCGACCTCATTATTGTGGACGAGTGTCACCGTGGCAGCGCCAAGGAGGACAGCAACTGGCGCAAGGTTTTGGAGTATTTTTCTTCCGCAACCCAGATTGGAATGACTGCCACCCCGAAGGAGAGCGAAAAGGTATCCAATATCGACTACTTCGGAGAGCCGGTTTATATTTACAGCTTGAAACAGGGCATTGAGGACGGTTTTCTTGCTCCGTTCAAGGTCATCAATATCACCACCAACATCGGGGACGGATGGAGACCCTATCAAGGGCAGACCGATATTTTCGGCAATATGATTGAAGACCGGATTTACAATAATCGGGACTATGATTACACCATTATTCTCCAAGACCGCATTGACGAGGTTGCAAGGGAGATTACGGAGTATCTGAAAAGCACAGACAGGATGCAAAAGACCATTGTGTTCTGTGCTTCCGAAGACCATGCAGAACGCATGAGGATTGCCCTAATCAACTATAACTCTGATATGGTTAAGGAGAACCCCGATTACTGCGTAAGAATCACTGGTTCGGATGTGTATGGAAAATCTAAACTTGATTATTTCATCTCTGTGTCCAGCCCGTATCCTGTTATCGCAACAACTTCGGAGCTTCTCTCCACCGGAGCAGACTGCAAGATGACCAAGCTGATTGTTCTGGATAAGACAGTCGAGAGCATGACCACCTTTAAGCAGATTATCGGGCGTGGAACCCGTATCAGAGAAAAGGACGGCAAGACACACTTCATCGTAATGGACTTTAGAAATGTGACACGCCTATTTACCGACCCCGATTGGGACGGTCCCGTTGAACAGGACGAGGGCTTCCAGCATGGTGGCAACAAGCCGAAAGGTGGCGGTGGTGGACAAGGTGGCGGAGGAAAAGAACCTCCTGTTGACCCCGTAGAAACCCCGATTGTCGATAAGGACGGCTGCCGAGTAAAGATTATCAATAAAACTGTTTCGGTCTATGATGCCAACGGCAAGCTGCTGAGACAGGAAGATATTATTGACTATACAAGAACCAATATCAAAGGCGAATACGCTTCTTCGTCCGACTTTATCCGCAAGTGGAAATCATCCGACAAGAAGAAAACCATTGAGCAATCCTTTATGGCTATGGGCATCGACCTAAAAGCACTAAAAGCAGACCAGGGCATGGAAGAAGTGGACGACTTCGACTTTATCTGCTATGTAGCATACGGCACAAAGCCGCTAACCCGGAAAGAGAGAGCCAACAATGTCAAGAAAAAGGACTTTTTCAGCAAGTATTCTGCCGATGCGCAAGCAGTTCTCGGCATACTGCTCGATAAGTACATGAACCAAGGTATCATGGAGGTTGAGGATATTAAGGTTCTTTCCCTTGCGGATTTTGCCAATTATGGTAAGCCCGCAAAAATTGTCAAGCTGTTCGGTGGGAAGGCACAGTATGAAGCAGCCATTAGAGAGCTTGAAGAAAGTATTTATAACGAAGTAGAGGTAGGATAATTATGGCGATGCAGTCAGGATTTATAAAACGAATTAGAGATATTATGCGCATGGATGCAGGTATCAACGGTGATGCCCAGAGAATCGAGCAGATGGTATGGATGCTCTTTCTGAAAGTCTACGACGCAAAAGAAGATGATTGGGAACTGAACGAGGACGATTACGAATCCATCATTCCTGAAGATCTCAGATGGAGAAATTGGGCGAAGACTGATGAGAACGGTCATGCCATGACCGGGGACAAGCTACTGGACTTCGTCAACAACATTCTGTTCTTAGTGCTGAAAGGCAATGATGTGAAAGACGGCGATGCGGTTCTCTATGAGGGAATCAAGGTAACGCCCGACACGCCCATCAAGAAAGCCATTGTCAAGTCCACCTTCGAGGACGCCAACAATTATATGAAAGATGGCGTTTATCTTCGTCAGGTCATTGATGTTATTGACGAGATCGAGTTTGACGATGTGAAGGAAAGCCATGCCTTTGGTTTTGTCTATGAAGAAATTCTGCGGGAGCTGCAATCCGCCGGTTCTTCCGGTGAGTTTTATACGCCGAGAGCCGTCACCGAGTTTATGGCACTGATGATAAAGCCGCAGCTGGGCGAAAAGATGGCGGACTTTGCCTGCGGCACCGGCGGCTTCATTACTTCCTGGCTGGGGCAGCTTTCCAAGCAGGTAACGGACACCACCGCCCAGAAGCAGCTGGATGACAGCATTTACGGAATTGAGAAAAAGCCCTTTCCTTATCTGCTGTGCGTGACCAATATGCTGCTGCATGACATTGAGGTTCCGAACATTTACCACATGAACTCGCTGAAACACAATCTGCTGGACTACACGGACGAGGACAAGTTTGATGTAATTCTGATGAATCCGCCCTACGGCGGGCATGAGGACAAGTCCATTCAGGGCTTCTTCCCTGATGACCTGGCAAGCTCTGAGACCGCAGACCTTTTCATATCGGTCATCATGTACCGCTTGAAGAAGAACGGCAGGGCTGCTGTTGTGGTGCCGGATGGCTTCCTGTTCGGGCTAGACAACGCCAAGGTGAACATCAAGAAGAAGCTGATTTCCCAGTTTAACCTGCACACCGTTATCCGGTTGCCGGGGTCTGTGTTCAGCCCTTATACTTCGATTACCACCAATCTGCTGTTTTTTGACAACAGAAAGCCGACCACAGAAACATGGTTTTACCGGGTGGATATTCCGTCTGACAGAAAGCACTTCTCCAAGACGAAGCCCATGGAACTGAAACATTTTGACGATTGCATTGCCTGGTGGAATGACCGAAAGGAAATTCCGGACGGCGAAAACTACAAGGCGCAAAAGTTTACCGCCGAGTATCTGCTGAACGAGCAGGGCTGCAACATCGACCTGTGCGGCTATCCCCATGAGGAAGAAGAAATCCTTGACCCGATGGACACTATCCGGGAATATCAGGAAAGACGAACCACCCTCAATGCGGAAATCGACAAGGTACTGGCAGAGCTGGAAGCCCTGCTGCCGGGAGGTGTGAGCGAATGACACCGGAACAGTTGAAAGCAAGTATTTTGCAATACGCCATACAGGGCAAGCTGGTGGAGCAGCGAGCCGAGGAAGGCACCGGCGAGGAGCTGTACCGGCAGATACAGACCGAGAAGCAAAGGCTCATCAAAGAAGGGAAAGTCAAAAAGGACAAGCCATTTGATGTTATTGCTGATGATGACATTCCTTTTGATATTCCCGATAGTTGGAAATGGTGTTATATTGGAGAACTTTTTTTGCACAACACCGGAAAAGCACAAAACTCGTCCGGTTCAACGAGTGGAGTAATCAGAAAATTCATCACTACATCTAACGTTTACTGGGGAGAGTTTGATTTTTCAAAAGTAAAAGAAATGCCTTTTACGGAAACAGAATTAGAAAGATGTACTGTTCAAAAAGGCGATTTGCTTGTTTGCGAAGGTGGCGATTGTGGTAGGTCAGCAGTTTGGAATTACGACGAAGAAGTCTGTATTCAAAATCATGTTCACAGGCTCAGACCTTACTATACCATTGACATTTACTACTTCTATTACCTATTCTATCTTTACAAGAATACCGGAAGATTAAGAGGTAGAGGAGTTGCAATACAGGGTTTGTCTAACGAAGCGATCCATAAGGTTGTTGTTCCGTTGGCTCCCCTCACCGAGCAAAAGCGCATCGTTGCCAAAATCGAAGAGCTGATGCCCCTTGTTGAACGCTACGAGCAGGCGTGGAGCAAGCTGGAGGATTTCAACAAGCGTTTTCCTGTGGATATGCAGAAATCCCTACTGCAAATGGCAATTCAGGGCAAGCTGGTGGAGCAGCGAGCCGAGGAAGGCACCGGCGAGGAGCTGTACCAGCAGATTCAGGCGGAGAAGCAACGGCTCATAGCGGAAAAGAAAATCAAAAAGGAAAAACCACTGGCGGAGATTTCCGAGGACGAGATTCCTTTTGATATTCCGGAAAGTTGGAAGTGGGTTAAGGTTGGAAATATTGGTTCGTGGAGTTCAGGAGCTACACCTTCGAGGACAAACCCGGCATATTATGGCGGCACTATCCCATGGTTGAAAACCGGCGACTTAAATGATGGCTTTATAAAAGAAATTCCGGAATTTATAACAGATTTAGCTTTAGAAAAAACTTCTGTACGGTTAAATCCAGTGGGTTCTGTACTTATGGCAATGTATGGTGCAACGATAGGCAAGCTTGGCATATTGGATATTTCGGCTACAACCAACCAAGCATGCTGCGCTTGCATTCCATACGAAGGAATACATAACAAGTATTTGTTTTATTTCTTGATGTCTATGCGTCAGTCTTATATTGGAATGGCAGAAGGTGGGGCGCAGCCTAATATTTCGAAAGAAAAAATAGTGAATTCGCTTATTCCTCTTCCACCTCTTGCCGAACAAAAGCGCATCGTTGCCAAGATTGAAGAAGCACTTCCATTCTGCGACAGGCTGAAAGAAGGTGACACAAAATAATGAACATTGAGATTGGAGATAACAACAAAATCAAAAACAGCACCATTGCTAATACTGTGAACGGTGTCACGGAATCCAAAAAGAAAAATTGGTGCGAGAAGCATCCGATAATCAGCGGTATCATTGTCTCTGTTATTGCGGGTGTCATCCTTCTCTTTTCATTCTGGGCTGACATTGTGAAGTTTATTGAGGGGGTGTTCTGATGGCTAAAAGCAAAATCATAAAAGACCTTGCTAATGGCAAGGTTGATACAATCACAGCCCTAAAGAGAGCCAAGGTACTTGTATCCGATTTGGAGAACTCTGAAATTCTGGAATGGCTTGACAATGAAATTTCTGGATACCCAACGGATGCGACCTTACCTTCTTACAGAAAAGTCCACGGAAGATTGATGGGGTCTTACTTCAAAGGCTCAATGGCAAATCACATGACTTGGAATAATGTATCAATCCCTTTAGGGAAAATGCCAGATGACACTAAGGAACTTCTTTTGAGTGTTGAGTTCCATGAGAGTGTTGAAGCATTGAGGATGTTAACAGAAAAAAGCAAAGCCGTTGGTTCTGAAATCGCCAAGACAATTCCTGCCGACTTCTTTTCTACTATTGCAGGCTTCAATAATGACCCGTACATGATAATTACATCAGCCAGGGTAATTGTCGGAGAACATATCGTTTGCAATATTTTCTCAGTTATCGAAAACAAACTTCTTGATATGCTAATGATTTTAGAAAAGGAATTTGGCTGTTTGGATGAACTGGATATTGATACCACGGTAAAATCCGAAGAAGAAATCGAGTCAATCAATAACAAAATCCTTGTTTTGGTTCATAACGATAATAGGGTATCTATCGGAGACGGAAACAAAATCAAGGACTCAACCATAGCATCAGAAATCAAATAAATGACCAAGCCAAAAGGCACGAACCGAAAAAAAGTTCGTGCCTTTTGTTTTGCTCATTTTCTGAGAGGAGGTACAGCCCATGAGCAGAAGAAAGAAACCGCAGACCTTGCCGGAGCTTTACGCCGCCAAGGAAGAAGCAGAGGAGGAATTAAGGAAAGCCGAACAAAAGGAAAAAATTCTGGAACATCAGATTTCCAAACTGACCCGCAACGCAAGAACACACCGCCTTTGCACAAGAGCCGGTATGCTGGAGAGCTTCCTGCCAAACCCGGAGCTTTTGACAGATGATGAAGTGATGACAGTCTTAAAGATTGCATTTAATCAGCCGGGCATGAAGCCGGTACTGGAAAAACTGGCAATGGAGAGCGAAGCGAGGGAGACCCTTACGGAGTAAAGTAGAGTATGAAAGTTTTTCTGTAAAAACGGAATAAGAAATACCTTCAGGTGCTCCTGTGATATACACTAATCACAGGAGGCCTTTACTATGGCAAAAAGAGAAAAGAAACCCGTCCACAAAGTCGTGATGACCGAAGGCAAACGCCAGATCATCCAGCAACTCCTACAGGAATACGACATTGAGACTGCCGAGGATATCCATGATGCTCTCAAAGACCTGCTCGGCGGCACCATCAAGGAGATGATGGAAGCCGAGATGGATGACTACCGTAACGGCTACAAGGAAAAGACTGTCAACTCCAGCTACGGTTCTATGCGAATCGACGTCCCGCAGGACCGCAAGTCCACGTTTGAGCCTAAAGTCTTAAAGAAGCGGCAGAAAGACATTTCTGACATCGATCAGAAGATCATCTCCATGTATGCCAAGGGGATGACCACCCGCCAGATCTCTGACACGCTCATGGATATCTATGGTTTTGAGGCCTCTGAGGGATTCATATCGGACGTGACGGATAAGATCCTGCCTACCCCATCCTCTACATCGATGCAATCCACTACTCCGTTCGGGATAATGGGATCATTCGGAAGATGGCGGCTTACGTCATCCTCGGGATCAGCTGCGAAGGAAAGAAAGATGTCCTGACGACCTAGGTCGGCGATAACGAGAGTGCTAAGTACTGGCTGGCCGTCCTCAACAGCCTTAAGAACCGTGGGGTTAAGGATATCCTGATTATCTGCGCTGACGGGCTGACCGGGATCCGCGAGGCGATCCAGACGGCTTTCCCGAAGACAGAATATCAGCGCTGCATCGTCCACCAGGTCCGGAACACGTTAAAATACGTGTCAGACAAAGACCGCAAGGCCTTCGCCAATGACCTTAAAACGATCTATAATGCTCCCAACGAGGAACAGGGGTGCGCCAACCGGGACCGGATCACAGAGAAGTGGTCGGAGAAATATCCGAACGCCATGAAACGCTGGGAACGCGACTGGGATGTCATCACTCCGATCTTCAAGTTTTCCGCAAATGTGAGAACCGTCATCTACACGACGAACGCGATCGAGAGTCTGAACGCCACATACCGCAAGCTGAATCGTCAGAGAAGCGTTTTCCCCAGTGCCCAGGCTCTTCTGAAGGCCCTGTATCTGGCCACCTTTGAAGCTACGAAAAAATGGAGCATGACAATCCGGAACTGGGGGCAGGTTTACGGCGAGCTGTCGATCATGTACGAAGACCGGCTTCCCGAATGACACGATAAACAGCCGAAACGGGCGGATTTCTTCGTCCGCTGTAGACATGTCAACCTGTATCCGTTATAAAATAAGCAACCGTCTGAAGGTCGATAACGCTGCTTTTTGTAAGCCCTCAGACATAAATCCTATCACAGGAAATCCTATTTACAGAGATTTCTTCACACACTCGGTTTAGGAGGTGCGATATGCAGATACATTATTTTCAGAGATACCACTCCAAAGAGAATGTGGATACCTCAAACACCATGCTGATGCTTTCTCGTTTGTATAACTACAACGCCGATAAGTTCTTTTCTATGCTGAACAGTCTTATTCTTGGAGAGGACGAAAGCCCGGAAATCACGTTTGATTTGCAGGTCGTGGGTGACGATAGCGTTCCGGATGCGGTTATCAGCCAAAAGAGCTTCAAAATAGTGGTGGAAACAAAGCTCTACAATCAGTTTTACAAGCAGCAGCTTGTAAATCATCTGGAGCAGTTTGGCGCTGAGGATATAAAGGTTTTGCTCACCCTTGACCCCAAGCCGATGAAACCGCAACTGTTTGATGAACTGGCGGTTGAACTGAAAAAGTATAATAGCGAAAATGCAACCCGGCTTATCCACACGATCAAGCACGTCAATTTGACCTTCGAGCAGCTTGTGGCTGCTATGGAGGATATTGTTGACGACGGAGATACGGAAATCATTTCCTTTTTAGACGATTTTAAGAAGTATTGCTTTGATGAGAAGCTGATACCGGATGGCTATAAATGGATGCGAGCAGTCGTAGCCGGTACAACTTTTCAGGACAATATGGATTTGGATTTGTACTATGACCGGGAATCCCGCAAGTTCTCGGAACATGGATATATCGGCTTGTATAAGGATAAGAGTATCCGTGCCATTGGTAAGCTGAAAAAGGCCATCATCGCAGTGGAAAATAACGGCAGCATGACCTATCGTGCCGAAAGCGGAGCCGAACCTACTGCAGATGAGATTGAACGAATCAACGAGGCAATCCGGCGTGCGGATCATTATGGCTATAACCTTCGGACGATTAGCCATAGATATTTTATCGTTGAAAAGTTCTACCTGATGGACTTTAGAAAAAGCAGTAAGAATCCGATTCAAAAAAGCAAGTTCTTCAATCTTGCTGCTATGTTCGGATATAAAACAATGCCTAACACCGATGTAATCGCAAATGATCTGAACGGTCGGACTTGGGAGGAGTTTTAATTTGATCCGGAAGGAGGTCGCAATGGAGTATTCAGAGCAAGTGCATTTATTTGCCACAAAGTGGATTGAGAAATTCAGAGATCATAAAATCAGCTACATAGAGCTGGTGATAAGGTACGATAAGTTGCGCAAATTGAGAGTCATATAAAGAAGACATGGTTTGCAGTCCTCTGGTAGAATGAAGTTGCGAGACAACACTCAGATAGGAGACTACAGACCATGTCTGATAAGATTGTACAGTTCAACGAGGAGGTTATCCGGGGCAGCTGAAAGAACTGGTCCGTGGTAGTGTCGAGGAGACTTTGAATGAACTCCTGGAAAAAGAAGCCGAGACTCTTACACAAGCGGCTCGTTATGAGCGCAAGCTTACAACAACTTCCGACGATGTTACGCTACATATGCCACGTTTAAAGGGAATTCCTTTTGAGACTGCTATCATTGAACGCTATTGCCGACGTGAAAGTAGCGTTGAGGAGGCCCTTATCGAGATGTATCTGGCAGGTGTGTCTGTCCGTCGAGTTGAGGATATATCGAAGTATGGAGAAGCCGCCCTTTGACAGGGAAAAAATCCCCATACGTTTACGTCGATGGAATCTATCTTCGTCGCAACTGGGGCGGTGAATACGAAAATGTGGCAATTGCAATTGCAGTCAATCAAGATGGTTTTCGTGAAGTCATTGGTGCGTACAGTCCATTTTTATCGCAACATTTTCTCGACTGTCCCGAGATCTAAGGTAAGGCTTGTGGCAAAAATGCCAAAAGCAATTCATGCACAAGAGAGTAAAAAGGCTGCGCGAGAAAAGGCTGCAGCCATAGTTGCCGAGCTTCAGGGGATGAAACTGAAAGAAGCCGCCAAGAAGGTCTCACAGAGCATTGACGAGACTCTGACCTACTACGATTTTCCAAGTGAACATTGGATGAA